>JAABUR0100000613.1_pt1 | contig 75256 bp, 35 predicted proteins | sample 5560091 | NCBI WGS metagenome assembly JAABUR01 (sample SAMN10711879, study PRJNA513375) | rock metagenome | isolation source: Antarctica rocks | place: Antarctica: Victoria Land, University Valley sud
AGTTTCCTAGCGGAAAGGTCCTCGTCTATTATAATTAGGGGGATGACGAGTAGGATAGAGCCGGTAGAGATAGGGATTCCCTAGGGGTCGCTAATCTCCCCTATCCTCTTCCTATTCTTTAACGCGCCACTTATTAAGGAGTATACGGCGGCTAAACTATAGTTATAAGTTAAAGGGTTTATAGATAATATCTACCTACTAGTATATAGGAAAACCACGGAAGGTAACTATAAGACCTTAGAACTAGTATACGAGATCTACCTTAAATGGGCTTTAACGTATAAGGCGAGTTTCGCCCCCTAGAAATATAAATTAGTCTACCTTACCCGTTACCCCCGTTACTTTAATATAAGTGCGGTTATTAACCTAGGGCATGCGATAATAAAGCTATAAACGGAGATCTAAGTCCTAGGACTATATATCGACGGTAAATTACGGTAGGGCCCGTACTTAAAGAGGGTATAAGCGAAACTCGCTACCTAGAGCCTCGCCCTATCTATAATAATGGTATTAACCTAGGGAGCTACCTTTAATAAGGTAAGGAAAGTATATAACGCGATAGTACGGCTAGTTATAACCTATACGTCCGCCTTATAATATATATTATAAGGACTAAGGGATACGAAGAAGACGTACGTAAGGAAGCTTAAAGTCATCTAAAATAACTACTTAAGACGCGTACTAGGGGTATATAAGGCTACCTTAACGCGAGTACTAGAGGTAGAGTCGGGGATAGCCCCTATATAACTAATACTAGATTACTTAATTCTCCGCCAGTATATATTAAAGGGGATCTACCTAGTAATAGTAATAGGGAATATACGTATCCGAAGGAAGCTAAACGCTAAGAGGGGGAGGAGGAGAGAGGTAGTGAAATCCCCCGCGGAAGAGAAGAACGAGTAGGCTCTACGCTCCCTACGCCTAGACGACGGGGGCGCGATCGTAACTAGGGAGGTAGCCCGCCCCCCCTAGAGAATCAAGAAGATAATATACTATTAGTGGAGGTCCTCCTAGGATACTATATAAGACGAATACTAGTCGGGACTAGGAGCTAGGGATCGCCCCCCCGCCCAGCTCGGGGGCCTGTAGACCGGTAGGAGGACCCTCTATAAGGGCCTTTAGAAGGCTGAGAGCTCCGTCCTTACGCAGATAAGGACGGGAAAGATCGGGCTAGCCGCCTTCTTATACTAGTATAAAGTCCCCGGCTATATATCCGTAAGCTACGGGTACGGCTAGCGTAGGCAGGATACGAAGTATATCCTTATCTATTACCCTAGGCTCTAGGACCGCCGCTAGGAGCTAAAGGATACCTTAGGCGCGGTAGACGCCTATAAGATGCTCGTAAACGCGGGGGGGGTAAAACGAGTAGCGAGATAGATAATCTAGACTAGGCTACTAGGCTAGTTCTTACTCGCAGCGAAGTAGCTATACTAGAGCCGACCTTAGATATAAATCTTTATTACTAGAGCGAATTTCGCTTTTATAATATATAAGCCGGCCTTAAGGAGCTAGACTAATATAGTAGTAAATACGACCGCCTATTATTATAAAGGACTAAATATAATATAAAGAGAAAACGGAATAGAAGTTATAGAGAAGGTAGGAAAGGTAAGGGTTTTTACCCGCGCCTATACTTGGTATAGGTATACGGTTTTCCCTACGAGTCGGCTACCGTCGTGGCGACTATAAAATACCTGCAGGCCCCTATAATTATCTTTTATTAGTTTAGATAGACGCGTGTATAATTTATAAATAACTATACTTCCTATTAATAGGTTTAACCTATTAGCTATTTATAAGTTATATAAATCCTTCTTCCTTTATATTAATAGGCCTATTAATTATATTAAGGATTTAGAGATAAAGTTTCTAAATACTCTAGAATCTATTATTATTATAGTCTTTTAATTATTTATTTTAACTAGTATATTTATATATATTATATACTCTATTAAGTATAACTATTATATTTTAGAGATTAGGATATTTATCTCCTTATACTTCCTTATAATATAAGGGATTACTCTTTTTCTAATTTAGGGAGAAATCTAGTAATTCTTTTTTATTATATATACTTCTTATATTTATTATAAAAATATATATACTATTCTATTAAGTAATACTTAGTAGTATCCCTATTATATTTAAGGTATTTATAGAGACTATTATACTACTATTAATTATAGTTTAGAAACTACTTATATAATTACTTTATTATTAAGTACTAGTTATAACTTAGATTATAGTAGCTTAATTAAGTACTTTTATATATATATATCCTAATTACCTTACCTAGATTTACTTTTATATACTAGTAGACTAGGTATATTATATTAGCGTAGGCTGTCTAATATATTACTCTATATTATAGATATTATAAGTTATTTCTAAATTCCTTTTATAGGAGTCTATCTAATACTTTCTCTTAATAGAATTTTATATTTTTCTTAAGTTTTATTTATAGATCTCTTAATATAGAGGTATAAGATTCTTTAAGGTTCTTCTCCTTACCCTTCTTAGGTTTATAATTAAGATCTTTCTAGTCTAAGTCTTTATTTTCTTAGCCTTACTTAGGATATTCCTTCTAAGTATAACTACTATTATTATTATTACTAGAATTAAGCTCTTTTAGTTATTCCTAAATATACTTAAGTCTACCTTTAATCTTATTAATATTCCTCTATTTCTTAGTAATCTCTTTTTATAATTTTTCTTATCTAGCTTTAAGTTCTTTAATACTTTTATCTAATTATAAATTAATAAGAGCTAGTAAATCCTTTATAATTATTTTTAATCTATTATTATTATATTTATCTTCTAGTTAATCCTTTAAAGGTTTAATTATCTTAATTAGTATTCTCTTTAATATATTTAGTTATAATCGCTTTATTATACTTTTTAACTTATAATCCTTAGTAATATAGCTTAATTTATTATAGCTATAATATTTTATTATTTTTCTATCCCTTTATTACTTCTTACCTCTAAGTTTCCCTTTCTTTTAAGTGAAGTCTAATTCTATTAATATAGGTCTATAAGGATTATATTATATATATTTCCTATTATAATATCCTTTAGAATAGATCCTAGCTCGTCTAAGTCTAGTAATACTACTATTATAGCGTAGCTTTATTATAAGCTTATAGAGTTAATTATTAATTCTTATTATAACTTTAATAAGTATGTTTAATATATTATATACTACTCTATCTTATATAAGTTCCTTCTTAATATTATCCTTTAATCCTCTTTAATATATTATTATAAGTATATTATTATCCTAATTAGTTCGCGTAGAGTATTATTAAAACTAAGTTAAATACTCTAATACTAATATAGCGAATACTTCGTAATGTAGTAGAAAGATATATTAGTAGAGAGGCGGAGAGCCTCTCTATAAGCTACTACGCTAAGCCTAATATAGTATAGCTAGTACGACTGTATCTATAAGAGCCTTTAGTAAGGCAACTATAATAAATACTAGTAAATAAATAATACTATCGCCCTAATAGCTTAAGATAGCTAGAAGGTAAGAAAGGATCTTAGTTTACCTAATTATATAATGCCTAATTAGAAACTATATATATTATTATAATCCTTAATTACGTTAATAGTATTCCTTATTAGTTCTCTTTCTAATATCTAGTAGTCTTCTTTAAGGCTGCTATTCTTCTATCTTACTAAGTATTTAACTAAATACTTATATCCCTAACATATCCGTTATTTATTAACTAGCCTATTAATTTCCTATTTATCCTAGCCGTTAATAATAATAGGAACTACTAGTTAGCGCCGCTTATATAGGTTATTAGTAGGATTAGTTACAGGCTCTAGGTATATAATAGAGATAATATTATAGATCTTTATATTATCTAGAAGGTTTAGTTAGTATATAAGCCGGCCTATATATTTAGTAATTTTAAAAGGCCTTATAAGTTATTATCTAATCTTCTTAGACTTAATTACTAGTATATTATAACTCTAATATAATTATAAATTAACTATATCCCCTACTCTAAAGAATATTAGTATATAATACGCGTTATAGTATTCTTTTATCTTAAGTAAGGTAAATATAATCACGTCCTTAGTATTAATATATACCGGGCGGTATTTATCTATAGAAGCTAGCCTCCTAGCGGGATTTATTTTCTCGGCGTTAGCGGGGTATATTATAATAAAGCCCTTATTATCGTAGGCTTCTATATAGTATACTAAGGTATTACAGGTATTAGCCTACCTATTAGCCTAGGTAAAGCCTTCTATAAATAGATTATTATTAAGGCGTAGTAAGTCTAGTACCTTATATATTTAAAATCTATATATAATCTAGGTTAGAGTTAGATTTATAGAGCTGTATTTAGTAGAATTATTTAGGGTAGATAATATCCTATATAATATTATAGGCTATTACCTAGGATTATTAAGAGCTATAATATAGTAGTGTAGTACTACTTTAGCTATCTAATTAGATTATTTAGATATACTATCTATTTATAGATACTAGCTAGTTAAGTATAATAGACTAACTTTTAGTAAGTAGAAGATTTATTTCTATATTTAGCCTATAAACTTCCTATCTTAGTCTAAAATAATTACCCTAGGAATACCCTAGTTAAGCTTAGCTAACTAATCTAGTAGCCTAATTACCTAGTCTTTACCTAACTATATAACTTTACTAGGAATAAAGCTAACTACCTTAGAAAATTTATTAGTAATTAATATAGTATATTTATACTAGTCTAGGACTAATACTAGTAGGGCTAGTACGAATTTAATTATAATTATATAAAATAGTCTTACTAGTAAGAAAATAGGTTAAAGGGATTTATATAATTTATACTATAGAGTCTAATTTAGCTAGTAATATAGGTAATACCTAATAAATTTATAAAGCTTTATAGCGAGGTTATATATATAGAGTCTATTAGTAAGGCGCTTATAAGTACGAGTATATCCTAGGTATCCTATTTTATTATAAGCTAGTTAGAATACTTCCTTCTTTATAGTAGAAGGTATATATAGCCGTAGGCCTTTATTATTATTATTAAAATATAATACCTAATTAATAATATAGTAAGGTAGTTTAGCTATATCCCTACCTAATAACTTATTTACCTAGATTATTATAATAACGCGTATCTATTAGAGTTTATTAAGGCCCTTAATAAGATATTAGTAAAACTCCAGACTTATTTCTATTAAACTAACTAGGAAAGCCTTTACTATTAGGGCGTCTAGACTAGAATTATTAGATAGGTAATATTTACGGCTAGTAAGATAGGATAGGGTATTAGGTATAATATTAAGTTTACTAGGTTTATAGCGAATATCTAATTAAAAATATTATAGATACTTAGAAGCGTAGATAAGGCGGAGGTTTAGCTTTTCTATTAAGGTAGTATTTAGACTTATCTAATAGGCTATTAATATAGCTATAGAATAGTTAAAATATATAATAGTTATAAGTTTAGCTACCTTAATTATATACCTAATCTTCTTTACTACTTATACTATACTAGTAACTTCTAACTTAGTTAGCTAATAGCGTGTCTTAGCATCTATTTAAACTAACCGCGTCGGTTCTATTTAGAACTAAATTTATAATTATTATATAACGCTAAACCTATACAGGGTATAAGCTAGCTGTAAGTAGTTTAGCGAGTCGGGTTAATACTAAAAAGTAGTACTAAGTACCGAAAAAACGGTTAGTCTATATCTATTAGAAGACGGCTAAGGAATAGAATAGGCTACTAAGACTTCTACCTAGGAGGGCTATTTCCTATAGAAGCCTCTAGTAAGATATAGTAGATATATACTCTAAAACTAAACTCCTTACTTATATTAAGGTCTATAAATAGTTACCTTAGCTTATTAAAATAATATAGTAGCGTTAGTAAGGTAAATAGCTTTTATAACTAATAGAAAGTATTAAGTTCTTTAAGTATTAACCTACCTAGGTAAGTATAATAAGCGAGCCTCTTATAAGTATTACCTTAAATACTATTAGTATTATAGCCCCGGAGTATTTTATTAAGGTATATCTTATATAGTTATAGGGGTTTTATAATTATAACGTAGTAGGTAATATATTACCTTAGGTACCCTATTAACCTAAGGTATTTCTTAAGAAGACTAAGTGTCTTAGGGAATATAAGGTTAGTATTATAACCTGTTTATCTTAAGGGTCGATAGGTCTAGGTAGATCTCGTAGAGCGGAGTATTAAGGACTAGATAAGTAGGCTTTATACTAGACTAGTCTAATATAGATATTATATTATATTTAGTATCTAGGAGATTACTAAGTTAATAATATAAGTTAAGTATAAAGCTCCTATCTAGATAGAAATCCACGCTATTTATATAGTTATAAGAAATCCTACTAAGAAGTATAATTTATATAGATTACTTTATAATCTATCTAATCTATAAGTAGCTTAGGTAGATCTACTAACTAATCTACTTAATTATAACGAGAAGTACTCTTACTAAGCGTATTACAAGGACCGTTAGGTTTACTTATAATATTAGGTCTCCCCCTTATTAGTTTTTATCCTAAAAGCTTATTATCTTTTTATTATACTACCTAATTAATACTATCTTCTCTTAATATACTATCGTCGTTAGTTAGCCGGTTCTATTAAATCCCCTATACTTATAATATATATATACTGTAACTATTTAAAAGCTAATCGTCCTGAGAAATATAAGGTAGGCGGCTCTTCTAACCGCTATATAGAGTACGCCCGTCTAGGATATACTTATAACCTTGCCCCGTTTTCTCCTATAAAATAGGCTCGTATCGAATAGCAGCGCGTATCTAAGTCTAAAGAACTTAGAGAGACTCTAGCGAGAGTAACTCGTCTTTATACTAAGGTAGAAGTACTAGAATAAAAGAAGTTAGAGATAGTAGAAGGAGAGTTAAAGAATATTAAGGAGGTAGAGGCGGATAAAAAGGTATAAGGCCTTAACCCCGACGACTTCCTCTTTAATATATCTTCTAAGCAAGTTAAAATCCCTGCGGATTTTAACTAGTCCGGTCTTATTAATATTAGTAGAATTAGTGTAAGAGGTTCTAGCAGTTCTTAAGGTTCTTAACTAGTTCCTAGGTACTCTTAGAATCCTTATAGCCTTTCTACTTGACGAGATAGGTCTAATCTCTCTATACTAGGATTTTCTTAGCCTTAAACTCGTCCTCTTCTTCTACTTTAAAGTAGAAGGTTTCTTATAAGGGTATACTTAGATCTACTAGTTCTAACTTAGAAATATAGAATACTAGGTATACTTTAATATTAGGTAGAAGGTTTAATTTATAATTAACTAGCCCCTTTATCTTTTAAATAGAAAATAGTCTGACCTTAATATAATCTAGTTTCTTACTTAGTTTCTTTATTTTAAAATCCTTTATAAGGAGGTAGACTTTATCCCCCTCTTATAACTAAGGATATATTTTTCTTTTCTTATTAATATACCTTATTATCTTATTATTTACCTCTTGGATTATACCTTATATATCCTTATATAATCGCTTTATCTCTAATATAAAGACTATTACTTTATTTATATTTAGGCTAGGCCTTAGGTCTAAGAATATATTTACTTATCTTCTATAATTTATAAAGAATAGAGATAGCTTTATTATATCAAACTACTTATTATTAAATACTAATTATATTATAAGTAGTAATAATACCTAATTATTCTATTTAATATTAATATAATATCTAAGGTATATCTCTATTATTTAATTAGTCTATTCTATCTATCTATCTATCTACGAGTAGTAAGCTATTAATATTTATAGCTTTATCCTAATTACTAATATTAATATCTTCTAATAGTTTAATATAAAAAGCTTGTCTCTATTAGATATAATAGACTCGGGTATACTATAATCTCTTACAAGCCTATTAAGGAGAATTAACCCTAACTACTTAGTAGTATAAGTCTCTTTAAATAGTATTATTATTATATACTTTATTAGTTTATTTATAATAACTATTATTAAGTTATAGACCTCCTTTATAGTTAGGTCTCCTAACTTAGGTAGCTTTACTACGAAGTCTATTATAATATCTTTTCATAGTGAATCTAGTACCGGTATAAAATGAATTTGCCTATATCTTATATAGCGTGCTAATTTATTCTATTAGTACTAGATATACTCCTTAATATATTTTTTAACTTTTACTCGTAACCCTAGTATAGCGTATATCCTTCTAATAAATTTAACTGTTTTAATAACTCCTAGATATCCTTATAGTAGGTTATCGTAGTAATCCCGTACTACTTCTTTAGTACATGATTCTAGTAAGTAAAGCTTGTCCTTGTACTTTAAGAATTCATCTCCTAGTTACTAACTCCTTAACTCTTTTACTAGGTTATTAGTCTTATATCCCTTTTAGATAATATCTAAAATACTAGGGACTTGAATATATATAGTTACTACTAAAGTCTACGCTAGTATAAGTAATTCATTATCCTCTTAATTTAGGATTGATTTTACTATCACATTCTTAGTTCCTATATAGTCTAACCTTCTACTAAGGGCGTCTACTTAACTATTATCTTTTCTAGGTATATATACTATTTTGAATTTATACTACCTAAGTAATTCTAACTAATGAACTTGTTATTAATTTAACTCCTTTATTATAGTAAAGTTAACTAGATTCTTATAGTCTATTATAATAGTTAAGTCTAAATAACTTTTAGTATATACTCGCTAATATTATAATACGTATATTATAATAAGTAGCTCCTTATTATATATATTATAATTCTATTCTACTAGTATTATTTTTCTAGAAAAATAGGCTATCAGGTACTATTTCCCTTTTATTATTTGATATAAGCAAGCTCCTATTACTAGATCCGAGGCGTTAGTCTCTATCCGTGCCGGTTTATTAGCTTAGAAGGTTATAAGTACTAGTAGATCTATATAGGATTACTTTAAGATCTTAAATACTTTCTTTTAAGCTATATCCTACTTAAACCCTATATCTTTCTTTATAATATCGGTTAAAGGGATAGCTTTCTTGAAATAGTCTTAAATAAATCTGCGATTAAAGTTTATAAATCTAAGGAAACTTTAAACTTCTTTAATATCCGTAGGTACTAGCTATTCAAGTATTACCTTAAACTTCTTAGGGCTTATTTAAATGCCTTTTATACTAACTATAAATCCTAGGAATTCTACCAATTCCTTATAAAATTCGTATTTATCTAGGTTAAGGAATAGTTTAGTACTTATAAAGCATAATAAAACTTCTTATACGTGCTAGATATAAGTATCCTCTTCCTTAGAGTATATTAAAATATTATTAAGGTAAGCAATTATTATTTAATCCAAGTATACCCTTAATATATTATTGATTAATACTTAGTAGGTTACTAGTACGTTAGTAAGTCTAAATAGTATTACTAGATATTTATAGTAATTATAGCATATTTAAAATACTATTTTCTATTCTTTACCTTCTTTTATCTAAATTAAATTATAAGCTCCCTGAAGGTCTAGCTTAGTAAATACTTTTACCTTGCTAAGCTAATCCTATAACTCGCTAATATTTAGTAAAGGGTACCTGTTCTTAATTATTATATTATTTAACTTTTAATAGTTAATATATAACCTTAGTTTCCCATCCTTCTTTAGTATAAAGAGGATTAGATATCCTGCTAGTAATTTAGATTCTTGAATAAATCCCTTTTTAAGGTTCTCCTCGATATACCCGCGAAGTACTAAGAGTTCCTTTTCTAAAAGTATATATATTAGTTTAAATATCGGCTCTCTACTAGGTTTAAGTTCAATCTTATAATCTTATAGTTAATACCTAGGTAATACCTTTATAGTTATCTCTTCCTTAAAAAGCTACTTCCACTTTTTATACTAATAAGGGATTATAAAAGGTTTGTCTTTCCCTTTAATTTCTCTGACTTATTTACTTAGCTAACCCTTGCTAATATATATTAAGTCAGACCCTTTCTTCTAAAGGTTATCCTTTTTCTTTAAAGTTAAGGCTATATACGCCTTAACTAGTCTACGGTTCTACTTCTTATTTATTATTATCTACTATTAATATATAAGTTAGATCCTAGTAACGTCTCTAGTTTACTAAAATATAAGTACTCCTTCTTACTAATCTATAACGGGATTATATTCCTTTAATTAAGGTATTCCTAGAATAATATAATATATAGCTATTATAATAATATTAAAGGAAAGCTCCTTATAATAGTATTAAATAATAATAGGTAGTAAGGTTATCTCCTTATCTACTCTCTCTAATAGCTTTAGTCCGTCGACTCCCTGTAAATTATACTAATACTTCTTCCTACAAGTAGGTAGGCCCGTTAACTGTACTATTTCTTGAGAGATAAAGTTTCTAGTTAATCTAGAATCTATTATTATAATAGTCCTTTAACCGTTAATATTTACCGGTATATTTATATATATATTATACTAAGATATATACAAGTCCTATATAAGGGTTAATATATTTATCTCCTTATACTTCCCCTTAGTATAAGGGATTACTCTTTTCCTAATATTAGGAGGAATCTAGTAAGCTTCTTTTATCGTATATACTTTTCATATATATCGTGAAAGTATACGTACTAATCTATTAGATAATACTCTCTAGTATTCTTGTTATATTTGAAATATATATGAAGTATACTATACTACCTCTAGTTATAGCCTAGGAACCACTTCCTTGATCTTTTAGTCCTAAGGTACTAATAGTAATCTATTGCTTTATATTCTTTCTAGTCCTTATATCTATATATAGGAACTACTACTATATTACCTAGTTATATCTTTATTATATAATAATACTAGTAATAGTATTCTATATATACCGTCTAATATATAATACTATATTCTAGATGGTTTAGATTATTATAATACTCGGTTATTAGTAATATATTACTGTACTTTGTTCTATACTCTTCGAGCTTGGATTTTCCTTTCGAGTCTTTCTATATTTCTTCTTCTTAATCCTTAGATACTAAGGCATAAGGTTCGGATTCATCTAGAGATTTAACCGATTCGTCGGCTACTAAATTACTCTATCCTGAATCATCCGTCTCTATTCCTTGTCCTTGCTTATACTTTTCTTTATAAGCCTTATAATTATCTTCTACCTTAAGTACTTATATTCTACTTTAGATCTCTTTAAGACGTCTATTAATTTATTTAATATTCCGGCTTCTCTTTATAACTTCTTCCTGAAGCTTATAATAATATTATTAAGTCTCCTAGATATTCACTTATAATAGATTAAAATAGTCGAGTAAATCTATTATAATTACGTCGATCTCTTTATTACTAAACTCTAGTTCAAGTAGATCTTCTATAGGTCCGTTATTCTTGATAGGTACCTTTTCTAGTACATTGAGCTGCGGTCGTTATATTATATTTTTTAACCTATACTCTCTAGCTATATAGCCCGGCTTGCTATAGTTATAATAAGTAATTACTTTCTTACCCCTACTTTACTACTTCTTACCTCTAAAAACCCCCTTCTTTACTTTCTTTATAAAGTCAAGCTCTATTAGTATAAGTCCGTAAGGATCTCTCTCCTTATAAGTTAGTCGGTAGGGTTTTACGAAATACCCTAATTATCTAAATCCTCTAGTACCTCTATTATACCATTTCTCTATTATTTATTTAAATAATTTATTATTAATATTAATAGCTTCCTTTATAAGATCATCCAGGGTATCTAGGACTATCCAGTCCTTATAAGTTCATCTTTAATATTATCCTTTAGTCCTTGATAATATATTATTATAAGCGTATTATTATCCCAGTCTATCTATACTAAGTACTATTAAAACTAAGTGGAGTACTTTATAACTAACTTCTTTTATATTAGATATTAAGTAATACGTGTTACTACTTTATTCTTATTTAATAGTCTAAAGACTCTTTAAATCTCTACCTTAAAATTAGTAAAGCTTTTAAACTATATCTTGATATTATCGTTATTATTATTATTATCTTTATACTTCTTCTAGAATAGTCTAATCTATTTCTATATATATCCTCGTATATAAGTAATTATAAAGGTGGTTTATTTCTTAACTAGAAGTTCTATTTCCTAAAAGGTAATATATAATTTAAGTTATATAAGCTAATCTTCAAGTTTATCTCTATCTCTATAATAGAGGTCTAGTTATATAACTTTAACTGATCTTTTATTCGTGTCGTCTATTATTAAACGTTATTAGCTGACTTGACTTAGGGTAGGTTCTCGTCCTAAGGTACTTATCTTGAGGGTACTTAAAGTATTATAACCCGTTTATCCCGAGGGTTAATAGGTCTAGGTAGATCTCGTAGAGCGGAGTATTAAGGACTAGATAAGCAGGCTTTATACTAGACTAGTCTAATATAGATATTATATTATATTTAATATCTAGGAGATTACTAAGTTAATAATATAAGTTAAGTACGAAGCTCCTATCTAGATAGAAATCCACGCTATCTATATAGTTATAGGAAATCCTACTAAGAAGTATAGTTTATATAGATTACTCTATAATCTATCTAATCTATAAGTGGCTCAGGTAGATCTACTAACTAATCCACTTAATTATAACGAGAAGTACTCTCACTAAGCGTACTACAAGGACCGTTAGGTTCGCTTGTAACAGTTAGTAATAGCTATAAGCTTTTCTACTATAGTAGTTAGGCCTAAGGTATTAACTCGTTAACCTAGTAAATATATAGACGGGTATCCTAGGAATAACTTTTTTAGTAAAAGGTATATATTTATTTCTAATAGAGTCTAGAAGACCTTATTAAGGTAAGCTATATATTCCTTAAGGGAATTAGAGAAAATAATATTATTATTAATATATATATAGTAGAAATATTAAAACGGCTGTAGGATCCTATTAATTATTCTCTATATATACGCCGGCGAATTTTAGTATCTTATAACTAGGACGTTAAATAACTCTTATCTATAGTAGCTTACTACTATTAATTAGTACTAGTATTTTTAATTAACCTACTATTAGTAGAAGAAGCTTATAGTATCTATTATAGTAATATAAGTTACTCCCTTAAGAGTAGTAAGGATTTTAGATTAGGATAGTACTAGATATATATCCGGTATAGTAATTTTATTTAATACTCTAATATCTACTATTATATAGCCCTTTTTACCCGCCTCGCTACTTTTCTAGATAATAAAATATAGGAATAAGAATAGGATTACCTCGCTTATCTATTTTATATAGCCTTAGTTATAAAGTTTATTAAATACCTTATTAATAACTTCTTTATCTACCTTCCTAAGTAGGTAAACTTAGGCCTAGCCTAGTTTATAAAGCTCTTACTAGTTATTAACTAATAGGATATCTATCTATTAGGACTTAGGTATATACTTGATATTCCCTATATCCTATTATAAGCTAGGGTATTTATTTACTATTTATATTTATATTTATATCTTATACTCTACTATCTAGCTACTTAGAGCTAATAAGGGCGGTCTATATCTAGCTTACTAGAGGAAACTATAATCTATAAAAGAAAACCTTATCTCCTATCCTATTTACTATTATACTTCTAGATCTCTAGATACTATATACTACTCTATCCTATACTCTTTATACTATCTTATCTCTCCTTTTACTAGGGTTACCTACCCCTCTACCTTTTAGTTAGAGCCTATCTACCCCTATATAGCCCCTTAAGTTATTCCCTTACTAGTATAAACTAGCTAAGTATACCTTATTAAATAACCTACCTAATTACTACCTTTAACCCCTTTAAGGTTAATACTATCTAATAGAAGTTATCTAACCCCGCCCTTTAAAGTATCCGCCTCCTCCCTTCTATATAGTTAAGGTAGAATATAAGTATATACTTAATATCTTAATACTTTTATCTATATTTATAACTAGTACTATTAACCCCTAGTACCCTTCTTTTATATAAGAAGGCGCGTAGTCCTATCTTCTTTATATATAATTAGATACCTACGGAGCTCTTAGCCTTAAAAAGCCTTATATAAAGACTAACTCTTATCTCTTAAATCTTACCCCTTTATACTACTATCTTAGTATAGCTAGGGATACCTTCTTAATATCCTTACTACCTCTCTTTCTACTTCTTCTTTACCTACCTCCTAATTTCTTTAGGGGTAAGCTAGGCTATTATCCTAGCGTCCCCTCCCTCTACTACTACTTCTCCTCTACTAGAGTCTTTATAATCCTTTTCTCCTTCCCCTTTTTCCTTTTAACTTATAGTAGATCCTTATATTCCCTTCCTTAGTTAGTAGGTAAATCCCCCGCGCCGCTAGTATATATAATACTAACTAGTTAAGGCCTATTCTTATTAATAGGACCCCTAATTCTACCTTTAATATTTATATACTAGTTACCTTAAAGGCCCTAAATACTATCTTTAAGTACCTATTTTATATAGTTTCTAGTATTATAATATTAGCCTTCCTTACCTTTAATATCCCCTTTAAGTTATATTATATCTCCGTTATATAAGTTATTACTAGCTAGATCATAATATTATAAACCTATCTTACCCTATTAAGTATAATACCTTATATTAAGCCGGTAATAATTAATAGGGCTAGCTTTTATATCTCTATCCTTAATCTTACCCTATTAATATATAGGCCCTACCTTAGTTTACTATTAATATAAAGTCTAAGGACTCTTATTAATATTTCTAAATATACTACTACTACTTTAAGGTCTATTATCGCCTTTATATTAAACCTCTTTAAGCTCCTTAATAGGTAGACTAACTTATACTTATAAGGGGTAAAGGTTACCTTATATATATTTACCTAATAAAGGTATACCTTATATACCTTTACTAAGATCTTATAATTCTCCTTAATACTTTTACTATATACTATTAGGTAGATATTATTAATAAAGCCTTTAGTTTATATCTAGAGTTTTATCTTTATATACTCTTTTATAAGCGGGGAGTTAAAAAATAGAAATAAAATAGGGAATATTAGGGATCCCTAAGGGATCCTAGTTTCTATTATCTCTATCTTATTTATCTCCTAGCCTAGTATAATTACTATAACCCTTTCTATTAGGAAGCTTTATACCTATTATATAATAAGGGTTAAGACCCCTTTCTTCTTTAAGTTATATAATAACCTCTTATAAGAGATATTATTAAAGGCCCTTATAATATCTAGTAATAGTATACTTACTATATTAGACTTACTATAGTTTTATATTATATATACTACCTCTATTATTATCTTAAGGGATATTACTATTAATCTTCCCTTCCTTACCTCTATTTACTACTAAGGTAGTAGTTTATACTCCTTTATAAGGTCGCCTAGCTTCTTTATTATAACCGCCTTTAGCGCCTTCCCTAAGGTATTAAGAAGGATAATTAGATAGTATAACTTTAATTTAAAGTAATCCTCTTTCTTTAACTTCTTTAAGATAATTATATTAGCCTTCTTAAACTTTATTAAGTAGTATCTAACCCTTAAGTAAGCTTAAAATAGGTATATAAAACTAAGTAGTAGCTCCCTCTCTACTATTCTTAAGAATCTATTTAAGATCCTATCTATCTTTAGTACTTTATTCTACTTTAGCCTATTAATTACTTTATAAACTTCCTCCTTAATAACCCTTATATTTATTATTAGGGGTATCTTATACTAAAATCCTTAAATATTATTTAAATCTACCCTTAAAGGTAGGGGGAAGAAGGTCCCTTAGAGGATCTTTACCTTCTTTTAAAATAACTCCGCCTTAAGGCCTCTCCTATCCTTCTTAAGGGTAGGGAACTTTAAGAGTTTCTAAGGTAGTATACTTCTCTCTTAGCCCTATTTAGCTAGTTTCTAGAGTCTATTAATTAATTAGGACGCCTTATATACTCCCTCCTTAAAATAAAGTGCCTTTACCTTCTTTAATACCCTCCCTTTAATCTTCTAAGCCTCTTATTATACCTCTAGACTCCTCTAACTTCTCTTATAATTATAATCTACCCTAAGCTTTAGTACCATCTTTATAGCCTTTATATAGTTTAGGTTTTAAAAGGACTTTACCTCTAAAGAGGGCTTTACCTATAATACTACCTTTTTTATAATTTCCGCTAGGCCTTAGAGTATATTAGCTAGGTAGCTATCTATTTACCCCTTAATTATTAGCTCCTTATCTAGTAGTAAGTATTAAAGGGCGCCCGCTCGCCTCTTTATCTCTATTAAGTCTACTATCTTTTATACCCTTTATAAATATAAGATTACCTCCTCTACCTTAAGGCTAACTTTAATATATATTAGGATATAATTAGACTTATAATAGAGGTCTAGCCTAATATAATATTTTAATAGTATTTACTTAATAGCCTCTATTATAAATACTAGATTAATAGTACTTTCTACTTTCCTTACCTTCTAGGTTATTATATCCTTTAATAGGGTAAGCTCTATTCCCCTTTCTTTTATAATATATATATCTACCCCTATTATTCTAGTTTAAGTAATAGAGGTTAAAGTCTCCTATTAATATATATCCCCTAGGCTAACCTAGCTACTCCTTTACCCTTAATAGTATAAAGGGGCTATCTATTAAGGTCTTAAACTCTAGGCTAGGGTTATATATATTATATATCTAGAGACGCGTTAATACTCCCCCTTCTTTTCTTATAACTTATATTCCTAGGGAGTATAGGTCCCTTAATATAAATTTAACTTCCTATTTATTAATATTCTAGTACTTATTTATAAAGAAATATATCCTTATATCCCTCCCTATCTTATATACTAGGTAGATTACTCCTCTACTTAGGTTATATATTAAACCCGTCCTCTTTATATATAATAATTCCTAGATAGTTAAGATATCTATCTATTATACCTCTTTATCTTCTAATAGTACTATTATTATTATAGTCTACTCCCTTTATATATTATATTATAATAGTTTTATTATCTTTTATACCCTTATAAGGATCCCTATTAAATATCCCTTATAACCTCTACTCCCTTTATACTTAGGGCCTCTTATATTAGTATTTCCTTTAATATCTATTAGCTTATCTTTATTACTTAGAGAGTAATTAGCCTTCCTAGCCTATTTTATAATATTACTACTAGCGGTAATATAATTCCCCTTTCCTTTATATCCCCCTAGGGACCCGTTTATATTACGACCTTACTAAGGTCTTTAAACCTTAATATAGGCTTCCTCTTTTTCTTTACTACTACTATTATCTACTCCCCTTAGGGCTACTTCTAGGTATCCTATTACCTATTTCCCCTTATAAAGCTCTTATATAACTTCTTATTTTCTACTATTTTCTAATAGAGCTTATTTAGTTCCCTTACCTTAATTATATACCCTTACTCCTAGGCTATATAGCCGTTCTTCTTATAATTATTATACCTCTTAACCTCCCCTTCTTTTACCTTATACTCCCTTAAGTTATACCCGCTAGTATAGATCCTATATTATATTAAGCTCTTATAATATCCTATTATATACCTATACTACTAGTAGTTAAAATATTATATTATAACCCTATTCCTCTCCTACCTCTTATACTCTAAGAGGTTATACCCCTCTACTAAGCCCTTTTTAATTACTTTATCTACTATCTCTAGTATAAGGAGCTCTAATAGTAGTAAGGCCCTCTCCTTTACTACCTCTCCCTCTCTCCTCTCCCGTATAACTACTTATAACTAGGCTACCCTTATAATCTTTAGCCCTAGGAGGTTCTTTTTATTCTACTAGAATATTATCTCTTTAATCTCTTCTTATTTTAATATATCTACTACCTTCTTTAGTACCTTATATATTATAATTAGGAAGGTTTATCTTAGTACCCTTATTAACTTATATACCTTCCTTATCTAGTTATTATTCTCCTCTAGCTCCTCCCTTACCTCTATCTCTATTATAAATAGTATTAGGTTACCTCTAATTAGGTACCTTACTACTATAATCTCCTATATCCTTAGGAATATAATTATCCTAAATCTCTTAATTAGCTACTCCCTAGTAAGCGCCCTTACTACCTCCCTCTTAATTCTATTATTAATCTAGATTATTAAGGTCCTAGCCTTCTTATTATTTATTACTCTAGATCCCTTCCTTATAATATTACTTATTAGCGCTATAATAAATATCCCTCTAGGGCTTATATTACCTATTCCTATATTTATTAGGCTCTAGCTAGCTATCTACGCCTAGCTCCTTCTACCCCCTTATATCTTCCCCCCTTAAGACTATTCTTCTACTACCCTCTTAAACTTATATACCTCCTTAAGCTATTAATCTACCTTTATAATAAACTCCTTTATATATTTAAGCCCTACCCCTACTATCCTTCCTATCTTACGCGTTATTCCGCCCTTTAACGCGTCTTATATAGCTATAATAGCTTCTAGGGCCTTTACTAATATCCTCCTAACGCGTATTCCCTTATCTTCTAATTCTTTCCCCCCTATTAGGCTCCCTAGCCCCCGTAAGGGTATCTCCCCTCTACTCCCTAGTCTACCGCCTCTACTACTACTACTACTACTTATAACTCCTCCCCTAATACTATATCCTAATATTAGGACTCGTCTTACCGTACGTCTAAGTAAATTTATTAAGGTCTTATAACTCGTATATTAATTATATTAGTAGTAGGATTTTTATTTATCTACTATTAAACCTAATAAGGCCCTTAATTAGGGGGTACTATATATTATTACTCTAGTAGGGTAGGTAACCTTAGCTTCTAAAGGCTTATAAAGTAGTACTATAAAGGTAGTAGTAGCTATTACTAGTTATTATAGATTTACCTTAACCTTATTAGTAGATTTTTTAGGCGGTTAGGCCGTAAGGTTACTATAGAAGGCTTCTACTAGAAAGTATCTTATAGCCTTATACTTAGTAACTTAGCCTAGTTTAATATTTTATAGAAGCTTAACTTTATTCTCTATATTATTATAAATAATAATATAAGATATATTATAGTTTATAATATAAGTGTAGATAGAAAGCTTATTAAGTTTCTTAGATTTAAATATAAATTTATAGTCCTAAGGTAAGGCTAGGGAATAGTAATAAGGTCTAGAGATTAGGACTTATCTATTTATATAAGGGGTAATAACTATTACCTTTTAATTATAAATAGTAGTATTTATCTAACTTCCTTTACTAGAGACGTTAATTAGGATAATTAGGCCTTAGTATAATTAAATTATTAGGGTATTTTAATTAAGATTAATTACTATACCCTTAGACTTAAGGATATTAACTCTAATAAGCGTATTAGCTAATAAATTATTAATAATATATAGCTCTCTCTTAACTAGTACCGTACTATCCTAGCTAGGAAAATATATCTTAATTTAAGTATATTTACTAGTATTATATCTTCTATCTCTAATTCCTTTAATATTAATAGGCGTGGGTATTCTAACTACTTTTACCTCTAGGGTATACTTTAGTAGGAATTTATAATTAATTAGACTTATTATATATCTAGTTTTAATATATAGCTTTTAATATTAACCCTCTGCTATAAGGCTAACTAAGACTATTATAAAATAGTAGCCTTGAAAGGCATAGCCTTTAGAATAAGTATTAGTAGATATACTCCTAATAATTTTACCTACTTATAGAAGGCTTCCCGCCTAGGCGGTATTAGATAATATCGAGGCTATTAAGGCCCTTATTTTAGTATAGCCCTAACGTATATACTTATATAGGGAATTATTTAAGGTAAATTTAAAATAGTAGCGGTAATATCTAAAGCCTTTTATAGGTACTACCTTTAAGGTAGCTAGGAAATATACCTCTACTATATCTTTACCTTCTTAGCTATTATAGTTATTTACCTAATCTAGGTTTTAAAACCTAGTATCCTTCTAGCTTTCCTAATAACCTCCCTAATCCTCCTATCTTATCTATTCCGCCTAGTAGAAGGCTTCCTTATATACCTTATACTTAGCCTATTTATTATATCCCTTAGGCTCTACCCTAGTTTAGTAGGCCTACGGCCGTTATTAATAGGCGTTTTAATTATTACTTAAAGTATTTAAAAATAGGCGTCTTAGGTTTTAAGTCTAGTACTAACTCTACCTAGGTAACCCGCTTATATTTCCGCTAGTAATTTATAGTAGCTAATATAGACTAGGGATTTAGGGCTAGTTAAATACCTAAGGTATCTATTAAGTCTATTATAGATTATTATTAATATTATTCTAGTAGTTATTATAAGGTATAAATAGCTAGGTATAATTTAGGTTATTATAGTACTATCTCTAACTAGTACTACTAAAATTAAAGCTATTATTATAAGATAAAATAGAAGTATACTAACCTAATTAAGGATCTTAATTATAATAATTATTATAGTAAGATTCTAGTTATCTTACCTTGTAAAGGCCCTTATTCTTATAGATATTAAATTAGATATTTTTCTTATATCTTAACTCCTCTAGTAAGGCGGGAATTATAGATAAACTTATTAGAATTAAAAGATTATAATATAGCTAGCTATTAAGGTATCTATATATAAGGAGGACTTAGGCTAATTTAATTATAGCTATATTTATATTTTTACTATTTAAGATAATACTAGATATATAGTCTACTAGATCCTATTAATTACGGGTATCTTTAATAGTATAGTGAATTACCTTAAGGAGGCTAAGCGACCTATCTAATAAGTCTTAGAAATACTCCTAAAGTATATTATACTACTTAATAACGCTATTTAAGTTATTTTATAGGCTAACCTAGCTAATATAAGTAAATTAGTTAGTAAACTAATTATCTACCTTTCTTAAGAGGTATAAGTTAAGGTTCTATTATAAGATAGTAGTATTTATAATTATAGCCTTTACCTAGAGGTAGTTAGTAAAACTAAATATATTATAATAAATATTATAATTATCTTTAACTTTAGTTAGTAGTATATTAGGATTTAGATTAAAATACCTAATATCTCTTAGGTGAAATTATAGGTTACTACTAGCTATACTACCTCTTATAGTAGGTTATAAGGTAGGTACTAGTCCGCCTATTTTATTAATTAGTATCTAGAAGAGATTTAATATTATATTAAGTTATTTAGCTATAAAGCCTCTTATAAACTAGGCTATAAGCTAGGTATTTCTAGTATTTTAGCTTCTATTATTTACTATTCTTAAAGTATTTAGTAACTAGGGTCTAATTAGCTAATTATAGATTACCTCCTTAGCTAAGATTACCCTAATTATAGTATTATCCTTACTAGTAGAGTTAGAGGGAGTAACTATAAACTCTAGTAGAGGTGTACCTATTAATAAAGAAGATTATAACTAATCTTTATAAGGCGCGGGAGGTTATTATAAAAGCCGCCTTAAATCCCTAATCTAATAGTACTAATAGAACTTAGTAAGTAAGGTATAGAATAAGGAATAGTTAATTACCTAGTCTAAAGGGTATAATAGTTTAAGCTCCCCTAGATTAATAAGATTAATAAATATAGACCTAGAATATATATATTCTTAAAGCTAACTAGTTAGCCTAGGTAGCCTTAAGTTTCTTAATATAATTAGGGAGATAAGATAATAATTAATATTATTAATAGTACTAGTATATATATACCTAGTAGTAGAGAAATTAAAAAGCTAGAAAGTAAGGATAATTATATCCCTATTAATAAAAGCTAGTTTAATAATACTATTAAAAAGGTAGACTAGATAATAAATAGTTAAATATAATAGGTAGTAGGCTAGAGTATTACTCTAATAAGATAGTTATAAAATCTAGGGGGAATTTACTAGGAAATAGGTAGTAAGGTAATATAGTTATAACTACCTTCTCCGGCCTGTTTCTTAGCGGGAGGTAAATTATTAAGAAATCCATTAGGGATACCTATAACAGACGAAGATAATAAGGTAGACTTAATAAAGAGCTATATAAAGGTCCTTATTATATACGACTAGAAGTTATCGCCTAGATAGGCTAGGCGAGGTAAGCCGGTAATAGATAATATTAAGTTACTAGCTAGAGCCTATATAAATAAGTAGGTTATAAAGGCTTATATTCCCTATATCCTTAGATATAAGGCTAAATATAGCTATCTAGCTTAGTTAGTTATACTTCCCTACTATAGTTATAATATCTACCTCCTTAGAAAAAAAGCTTATCCTAAGTATATTAAGTCGTTAAATTAACTAAGTTAGCCTTTATAATTTTTTTAGGATTAGCTAACTACTTTACTAATTAACCGTTATTATATTTTATAATAATATCCTCTAGATATAAGTAGTATAAAACTAGGCGTTATAACGCGTTATTAGAGATATTAAGTATTTTATTAGCCTTTTCTATTAACCTAATATCCCTAGTACTATTAATTATTATTACTATATCTACGACAGACTAGTTATATATACTTAAATACCTTACTAGCTCTACTACTATAATATTTCCATTTATTAATAGCTATATATTTACCTATTATTATTTTTTATTAGCTTCCCTTAATTCTTCTACCTTAATTATTAGTATTATTAAGAGTAACCTAGACCTTAGGTTCTTAAGACCTTTCTAGGCTAGATAGATTAAAACTAGTTATTATAAGGAAGTAGGGCTAGGCTATTCTATAAGCCCTAGAGGGGTATTACTTTATAATAGAGGTATTAGAGTAGTTAATAGTAGTAGGGTAGTTCTCCTAGATATTACTAGCTTTTTAGACTTCTTTATAGATTTTTTAGTTATAGAGGACCTTAGTATCTAATAATTTTTCTCCTTTATATCGCTAGGCGGTAGTTCCCCCAGGATATCCTAATCTTTTAATAGACGGACGATTTCGGGATAATTATCCCTAAGGCACCATAGTAATATTTTATTACCGCTAGCTACGTAATTAGGGTATTATTTATTAATTATATAAGTCTAGTTAGGTAGTAAATATTTACTATTTAAGCCTAGTCTCTCCCTTATATTATTATATAATTAGCGTCCCTAAAATATATAGAAACGCCTTACTCCCTTATTATCTAGGGCTATTACTAGTACCCTTATAAGGATAAAGCTAATAGGTAGATATCTATTAGAATTAAGGCTTAGTTAGTAGAAATCCCCCCGCTTAGATAAGTTAGAATAAATTACCTAGAATACCTAATAATCTAGTAGAATAGTAAAACTTTTATAATAGCTTATAAACTCCTCCTTTAAGATGACGTAGTCTAGGTTTAAGAAGACTAGTATAGGGAATTTATTAACTAATAGCTAGTCTAGATAGTTAAAAGGAATAACTCTCTTACCCGCTTTCCCTAAGATTTTTACCCCCCTATTTTCCCCTATATAGAAGGCCCTAGTTATATAGTAGCTAATATTAATATCTTTAAAGTTAACCTTACTAATAGCCTTAAGGGCTCCCTTAAGAGCTATTAAATAGGATTATTTAATTAAGGGAGGTAATAATATATTATTAGGCCTACTCTTAAAGTATACTAGGATCTCCTAGTCTAATAGAGGAGCTAATAACTCCTCTAATATTACTATCCTTAGTAATATAGGTTATAAGTACTCCTTAAGATAAGTTTCCTAATCTATATCTAGTAGTTACGCTAGGCTCTCCTAGTCTAATAAAGGAGCTAATAATACCCCTAATATTATTAGTAATATAGGTTATAAGTTATCCCTAAGATAAGTATCCTAATTTATATCTAGTAGTTACCTAGGTCTATATTTAAGGTTATAATAGATATTATCTACTATTTTATAAACTATCTTAAAAAGGCTTAAAAGACTAGCGCGATTTATACCCGCCCGCTAGTCTAAATTAGATATAATATATTCTTAGGAATAGCTTAAGTCCTAGTCCTTTCTTAATACCTTAAGTAAGGGTACTTTATAATTTATTTTAAGATAATTAAGAGGATTATAAAAGGTAAAGTCTTTATAATTATCTTATAATCTTATACTATTCTATAAATTTACCTTCTTTAATTTATAGATTTTAAACTCCTCTAGAACTTATAACTACTTTCTTACCTCCGCCCTTATTTCCTTCTAATTTAAATTAAATGCTACTTCCTAGGCCTAACTATTATAATTAAGTATACTAACTTTAGGTAGTACTATTATATATTAGATAATATCTTATTTAGCCTAATATAGATTTTCTTTATTATTAACTAGTACGCCTAACTTCTTAGTAACGCCTAGGGGTATAATAAGGTCTAGGAATAAGTTTTATTAAACCTATTAATTAAGTTAATCCTAGATCTAATATATAATATAGTAATTATTAGGAATAAGGATAGGCTAATTATATACTATTAAAAGGGGTCTAAATTTATTTTCTCTTAGGTATTTTAATATATAGGCTCTGTTAGTAGTTTTAGAGTAATATAAGTAGTTTTTATAACGGGGATTATATTTAAATTTAAATTTAAAATAAGGTATATAAACTTAGAAGACCCTTGATAGGATAGTTACCTTAGGTAAATAGTTTAAGATCTTCTTAGAAGTAAGTCTACTTATATAAAATAGAGTTAGTAGTAAACGCTAAATATAGCCTTTATCCGTATTTATTCTTAACTAGTTTATAATATATAAATTAATATCCTCCTTAGATAGGGTTTCTAGTTAATACCTTATTATTATATTTATTCTAAACTAGGTTAGTAACTAGGTAACTTTCTTAATAATAGTAGTCTATATAAGGACCCTAGGTAGTAAGGAGTATTACCTCTAGAGATACGACGTATATAATATATACTATATTAGTAATAATAATTAATAATAGAGATAAAGGTAAGTAAGGTGAAACTTAATTCTTCTAAGTTAAAGTTATACTAGTAGCGGGAGTACCCGTATTATATATTTTTAGATTATAATTATACTAAAATCTTTAATATTAGTATATTACTTTTAAGATTTCTTAAATTTAGTTATTATATCTAGTACGTCCTCCTTAAGGTTACTAGTAGGTTCCTAGGTTATTTTATTATAACCTCTCTACTTAACTTAATAGCTATCCTTTCTACCTCTCCTCTCCTTATATAGTATTTTATCTACTACGTATTCCTATCTACCCTATATAATAATAGGTACTAGGGGAGGAACTTCTTAATTAAAAGGATTAGGTTTCCCTTACTCTAGGTAGATTACTAATATTACTAGATAGATCCTAGATATACTAGGGGGTAGTTCTAGCTTATATACTAGGGAGCTAACTTTCTCTAGGATCTTATATAACCTAACCTTCTTTATTAATAGGGAGGATAATTTAGGAATATAATATCCCACGTCTCCTATTTTAGTAAGTTTAAGATATATACTACCTATTAAGTCTAGAACCTTATATTTTAAATTATACCTTACTACTATCTTTACCTAGGCTAATTTTATAGTATCTATAATATTATTATATATTATATCCTAATAATAGAGGAATTCTACCGTAATATTATTATTTCCGGGGATAATAGTATTAAGGTAACCCCTATGTTTCACGTTATAAAGTACTTTAAATGGCGTTATAAGTATACTTATATTTTCTATAATATTTAAGGCGTATTTAACCTCTAGTAGTAAAGTATCCTAGTTCTCTTTATATTAACCTACTAGTAGATATCTTAAGGCTATTTCTATAATCTAGTTAGTCTATTCTACTTATCTATCTACTAATAGATAATAAGCTATTATTATTCCTAATAATACCCTATATTTAAAGAATAAAGTTTTCTAGAACCTACTAGTAAACTTAGGATCTCTATTAGAGATAAGGCGGCTTAAAATACCTTATAATTAGTATATATTATTAAAATATTATCTAACCTAGATTTTAACTATATTAGTTTTATTCTCTAGAACTAGCTAGATAAATTTTAAGAACTTATCTATAATTATAAGTAGGGAGTTATATTTTTAACTAGTTAGTAGTAGGCTAATTATAAAATCTATTACTAGTTCCTTTAGAGGGTATTAAGTATCCCTTATAAGATATAATTCCCTATATAGTAGCTATCTTAAAGGTTTTAATAACTAATAAGCTAGGTACCTATTAATATACCCTTATATAACCTTTCTTATTCTTAGAAAGTATATTAAACTATATAATTAGTTATATATCTAATAAATACTACTATATATATAGTAGTTATATTTATATTCTAGGATTTTATAAGTAAGCTTTTCTAGAATATAAAGCTAATCTAGTCCTAGGTAATTTCATATATATAGCAGCTTATTCTTAAGGTCCTAGTAATATAATTAATATACCGTTTTAACCCTAGACTCTTAGCCGTATAATTCCTTTAGCTATTTTTAGATTTAATTATAAATTTTCTTAAAATAGGGGTTATTAGGTAACGTATTTAAGATTTTATTTAGAAATTCCTTTTCTACCTTAATTACTATTATAAGGAAGATATTTATAAATTTAGTTTCTATTATAAGTAGTCTAGATAGTCTATTAGTATTTCTATATATAGTTCTAGCCTAATAGATAATTTTTATCCTTAGTTAAAATATAGATAGGTAAAGGGCCTACTTATTTAAGCGGGTAGATTAGTAACTATTTATTTTATTTTAAAGCGCTAATTTTAGAGTGGTATAATCTATAATAATAGTAAAGTTACTATTATTAAAGAATTAAGGGAGTTTAATAAGCGCTTAAATAAGGGCCCCCGCTTCTAATTTTATAACTTAATATTAGGTTTCTATATCTAATAGATCTCTAGAGAGAAATAATATTAGCCTTTCTACCCTATTTATTCTAATTTAGTATAGTATAACTTTATATCCCTTCTCCTTACTATTATTTATATATAAGATAAATAGTCTATTAAAGTTAGGAAATACTAAAGTAGAAGTATTATATAGCTTTTCCTTAAGGATTTCCTAAGCCTTATAATATTAAGGACTAGCTTATAAACCTTCTATCTTAGGTATAATAGAGACTTAAGTAGGTTTTAGATAGGATATATCTACTAAGAGTTATTTTTTCTTAGTATAATTTCTCCTTAGCCTTCCCTTATTTAGGCTTCCCTTAAAGCCCTCCGTTTTTAATTTAATAAGGGGTCTAGTAATTACTATATAATACTCTATAAATTTATAGTTATACTTAAAGAAACTAAGTCTAGTTTTTAACCCCCTTAAATTTATAGGGAATAATATCTTTTAAATAGCTTTAACCTTCTCCTCTATTATATTAAGCCCTAATTATAATATATAATATCTAAGAGCTATTATACTAGGATATATAAAATAGTATTTTACTAGTAATAAAATAACTCTACTATTCTTAAGGAGTTTAAGAACCTAGTTAAGATATTTAATATAATCTTCTAAAGTAGCGGAGAAAATTATAATATTATTAATATATATAAAGATAAATTACTATAAGTAGGGGGATAGTAGCCTCTCTATATAATATTAGAAAAAGCCTAGAGTATTTACTAAACTTATAATAGAAACCTTTAACTACTCCTAGCCTTAATATAGGCTAATAAATATAATCTTCTACTAATTTAAAGGGCGTGTTCCCTATTAAAAAAAGCCTTTAGTAAGATTAACTAATAAAAATATTATTAATCTACCTAGTACTCCTAGGATTATATCTTACTTTAGAAGTGGATATATATCTAAGTAAAGCTTAGTATTAACCTTATATAAATCTACTACTACCCTTAGCTTCCTATTTTTCTAAACTATAAAGGCCGGTAATAACGCGGTAGAGGGTACGCCTAAAGGAATTTTCTTAATTTAGCTCTATTTTATTAAGGGATCTAGGATTAAATTTATAACCTTATAATCTCTCTAGGAAAGATTATATAGGTTTTACTTTAATCCCGTTATATCTAACTTATCTTTAAATAGTATTAGTATTTTAATACTATTATTAAACTTTCTTAGACTATTTTAAAAAAGGGTCTTATACTTTTTAAGTACCTTTTTAATATATTCTTAATATTTAGGCCTCTAATATGTAGAGATATCTACTTTAGGAACTATAACTTCCTCTAGAAAGTCTATTATATAAGGTATATCTAGTTCCTCCTTAAACTTACTAGTATAAATATCTATAAAGTAGAAGTCTACCTTAGTTAGTTTAGCTAACTCTTATAAAACGGCTAGTCTTCCTAGTAGTTACCCCTAGTAGATCTTAATAGCATAATTATTAAAGTTAGCTACTAGATAAGCTTATAAATTATTACTAACTACTACTTAAACTCTAGAAGTAAATATCCCTAATTATAAGTCGACTATTAATAATAGTTTAAATGAATAGTAGTAATTTAGCGCTAGCGGGTAATATATAATTAGGATATTCTATCCTATTCCTAGATTTAGTATAATAGGTAAGGTGGTATAGATATTCACTCTTTTATATTTTAGTATCCTTAATATTCTTAGTTTAGTTAATAATACTAGTATTACTAGGGGTTCCTAAATATCTATTTAGATTTTTAGGATATAATCTACCTTTAAGGTAACTCTAATTAAAATAGGGGTATTATTAACTACGGCGAGATCCTAGTATTTACCCTATTAAATATTAATTATACTTAGTTTTATAATATCCGTTCTAATAATTATATTATATAAGAGTTTTAATATTATATAAATCTCCCTAGATATTTTAACTAATTCTTTAATTAAGTTATATATTATAATATCTACTTTAATATAATCTTATAATAATAACTCTCTAGTACTAACTCCCTTATACTAAAGCCTTTTTCCTCTAGCTATAAGGTAGACCTTATAAGTATTAAAAAGGCTAGGCGGTAATTATTAGAAATAAGTAATACTAGAGACCTAATATTAAAATAAAACTTAAGGATTCTACTATCCTTACTAATATATTAGTATATTATATTAGAGAATTTCTTAAAGTCTATACTAGCTCCCGTTTATATATTTATAAAATTAAAAGTATTAGATTTTACTCCTTCTAAAGATAAGCTAGTAATATTATTTTTAAGATAGAATAAGTCTAAGGATATTCCAGTAGTAATATTAAAGCTATTAGTAGAGTTATTATCCTTAGGTAGGCCCTAATTACTAGTTAGGAGCCTTAAGAGGCTTCCCCCTATAGATCCTCCTTTATAAGGATCTCTAAAGCTATATAGGTCTCTAGATTATATAGATTAAGACTATTATTATTATCCTTATTATTATTATTACTATTCCCTAGGTTAATATCTATTTTATCCTCTAGTTTAACCTTTAAGGCCCTTTTCTTTTTATTATTATAATTATTATCCTAATAATCTCTACTATAATACTAGTAAGGATAAGGTAGGGACCTCTTAGGTTATTAGTTATTAGTATTTATCTTTTCTAAGGGGCGCCTTTTTATTTCTATTAGCTTAGGGTTAGACTAGATAATCCCCTTAGCTGCTAGATTACTAAATAATTACTAGACTCTAGCTAGGGATAGTACTTAAAATACTTAAGTTACTACTAGTTTCTAGTAGGGCTTATTTATATTATAAATATACTTTACTACTACCTTATTATTTTAGACTTATCTATAAAATTTTTCTATAATATCCCTATCTTCCTATATTAGGGTTATAAGTACTAGGTTTAGCTTAAGGCCTTATTATAAATACCTAATAATTATATCCTTATTAATTATACCTACGTCGTATAAGTAGTTAGTCTTTTAAGTTAGGTATTAATTAAGGGTAGTTAAGGGCTAGTTAAAGTAAAACTTTATCTTCTTAGCCTCCTTTATTAATTTAAACTAATTAGGTTAATATTCTTAAAGGAGTTTATCTTCCTAGATAGTAAGATTATAGTTTATTTCTTAGCGGACCCTTATAAAAAGGCTATTATACTATTCTAGAGTATCCCCTTCTAGGTATATTAGGAGTACCTTAAGGACTAGACTACTACCTTCTAATTCCGCTATATACTAGAAACGGTAAATAAAGAAGGTAGCGGAGTATTTCTTAAGATTAAATATTATAATTTCTTAGGGCTAAAGGTTTCACTCCTTATACTCCCTAGGTTAAGGTAGATATTTATTAAAGTCTTTATATTAATAATAATCTAGTTAAAATTCTTATAAAAAGTTATAAGGAAGGTTCTAATATCTATATTCCTAGGGTTTATAGTTATAATAGCCTAATATTAACTCTAAATAATAGTTTTCCTAGGGTATAAACCTAGGTTCTAGACTAAGGTTCTAGTTTTAATTATAATATAGTTTAGCTTCCTATTAGGTAACCTTCGCGGGTAATTATACTAACTTATTTTACTCTATTAATAGATATTATAGCTTAGGTTCTTATTAACGCTAGTTAAGTTAGAGTACTCTAAGCTAATCCTTTATAAATAGTTAGCGAGGAATAAAAGTCTCCGGCTAGGTATCCTAATATAGTAGTACTAAGGTATTTTAACCCTATAAACTAGCCGTAATTAGTTTAAAGCTAGGAGTAAGTAGGGACCTACTATATTATACTCTTATTAGATCTTCTTTAACTTCTTAATTAAATTAATCTCTTTATTCCTAATAAATTCTATCTAATATTAGACGCTAGATTCTATTAGCTTATAACCCTCTTCCTAGAGGGCGAGCTAGCTTACACTATATAGGTAATAGGCGACGGCTAGAGGTAACCTCTTTAATTACTTATTAAGAAAGATTAAGATTACCCTATTTACTAGGCCCCTTATATAATTTATTTAACTACTCCTAGAATATTTCTTTACTTTTAATAATAGAGTACGGGTAGCTAAGAAGTTATTACTTAGCTTCTACTTAGAAAGACTTCTTCTTAGTTTCTAATAAGAGTTAGTAGACGACCTAAGTAGCCCTTATATTAATATTACTAATTAGTTCTTAAAGGAATAGGGCTTTATATCCTAGGGTCCTTTTAGTTAACTATCTTATAATTACTAGTACCGTAATATAGTCTTATTAATATACCGTTTTTAAATACTTTATATTACTTAAATTCTTCTAGATTCCTATAACTTCCTTAATCTGCCTAGAAATATATTCTACTGTACCTAGATAAGGTATAACTCTTTTCCTAGCTACCGCTAAGGATTTACCCTAGGCTACCTCTATAGATTTAGGTAGGTTAACCGGATTATTAAGGCCTAAATTATTCCTCCCTAATTTAATTTAGTTAGCCATCCTTACTAGGGTTATTCTAGAATCTAGGGTTAGGGTTATTCTAGAATCCGGGGTTCTAGTAGATATATCTCTAGCTCTAGTCTAGACTACTAGGATTCTAGCTAGGCTGATCTTTTAAGATCTACTACTACTCTTAAGCCGTACCGAGCTAGTCTAAGACTATTTTAAGTAAGATACTTAATAAGGTACTAATTAGGGTAGTTAACTAGGTATACTTATTTAGGTTCCGTAGAGAGGAAATCGTATAAGTAGAAGGTAAGAATAAGGGTATTATAATTAGTTATAATAGTAGATTAAGCTAGGTTAGATAATATAGAGGGCTTTCTAGCTCTAGTTAGAATACTAAAGGGAAAGGAGATAAATAGAATTATTAAGGCTAAATAGAAATCTACAATAAGGTAACGGGATAGAATAGAGCGGAAGCGACTTTTATACCCCGTAATCCCCTTAAGAATAGTTAATTACTAATAAATAGACCCGATTTAAATAGATAACTCGGTATATCTATTTAGGATCTTCTAGTATTACTACTAGATATTAAGTTACTAGCTAGAGCCTATATAAATAAGTAGGTTATAAAGGCTTATATTCCCTATATCCTTAGACCTGAGGCTAAATACAGCTATCTAGCTTAGTTAGTCGTACTTCCCTACTATAGTTATAATAGATAAGGTAGAAATAGGGGCGGAGGACTATTAGACTAGTACCGCTAGCGGCTAGTAGTAATATAAAATACGCGTAATATATCTAATCTAGCCTATTAAGTAATTAATAGTACTTAATAGAGGCTAACGTAGTATTACTACTATTTATAGCGAATGCTTTATAATATAGTAGAAAGATATATTAGTAGAGAGGCGGAGAGCCTCCCTATAAGCTACTACGCTAAGCCTAATATAGTATAGCTAGTACGACCGTATCTGTAAGAGCCTTTAGGAAGGTAACTATAATAACTAACTTCTTTTAAGTTAGGTACTAAATAACCCTTACTACTATACTTTCTTTATTAGAGGGTCTAAATATCCGCCTTATTTTTATATAAAAATAATTAAAGCTCTCTATCTACACCTTAATAGCGATATTATTATTATTATTAGGGCCTTCTATATATTACTTAAGATAGGGAGCGGACTACCTCTAAGCCCGTCCTCTTATATAAGTTATTATAAATAGTAGTTACTTATTTAACCTAATAGTATCTTAATTAAAAGAGAAGTATAGTTATATCTATATTAACTACTCTTCTAACTTATCCTAGTTATTATAATATAAGTCTAGTTTAGTAATCTTAATACTATCTTTAGCTTTAGCTATTATTAACTATTATAAACCGCGTTTACTTAGAGTAGGGTTACTTTCTCCTAAGGTACTTATCTTAAGGATACTTAAAGTATTATAACCTATAACTCTAGGAGGTTATTAGAGATCTATAAGTTAATCTTATAAAGAGGAGTATTAAGGAGAAGGTAAGTAGGCTTTATATTAAATTAGTCTAGTATAGAATTATATTTAGTATCTAGGAGATTAGTTTAGTAGATAATATAAGTTAAGTATAAAGCTCCTATCTAGAGGGAAAGTAATGCTATCTATATAGATATAGGAAAGTCTATACTTGTACTAATTATTAGTACTCGACTTATATTAACTAGAGTAATCTAGTTAACTAATTACTTAACTCGCTATACTAAGGTATATTCAACTTTAATAAGCGCTTATAGCGTCTACTAAGGCTCGCGTACTAAGGGTGTAACATGTAGGGAGCCTAGAAGTATAAGGATTCTTAGGGAGTAAGGACTCTAGAAGTATAGGGAGCCTAGAAGTATAGGGACTATATAAGTATAAGGACTTTTATATCGTAGGAGATTTTATACCGTAGGAACTTAATAAGTATAGGGATTTAAAAACCGTAGGGACTTTTATACTACTTAGCCCTTCTTAGCTTAAAGATAGGCTGACTAGTTAAGAGCTTCTAGCGTATAAGTAATTAGTTACCCTTAATAGCCTATTAGTTATTCTAAAGATTAACGCGGGATTATATTTACTTAACTTTACCTCTAACCTTCCTAGTCTCCTCGCTATTACCTTTAAACCTATAAATATCCTATAATCTTATTTAGTAGCTTATAAATAAGATATAAAGCTTACTATAACCTAGGCCTTACACCTCCTACCTTAAGATAGCTAACCTATTATAAAATAATTATAATATTATTATAGAGTATCCTTTAAATAAATATCTAGATTATTTATAAAATCCGCTCTAGAAAGTAGAGTAGAGATATAAGCTAAATTCCCTCTCCTACTATAATATTATTAATAGAGCTAATCTAGATCCTTAAAAGGCTATTTTAAGGTTACTTATAATATTAATAGGCTGCGAAATTACACTTAATCTTTAGTTAAAAACTAGGAGTAGAGATATAGCTTCTAATCTATTAGGACTTTAAAGACGTAACTAAAATAGTAACTCTAACTATAGATACTATTATATACTATTATAGCTTATTATTAAATAAGCCTCTAATATTAATATTTAAAACGCTATCTTTAACCTTATTAATATAATCTCTTAAATAACCCCTCTTATAAATATTCCTATCTCCTTTAATAGTACTCTAACTACGAGTTTATCCGCCTTATAGTAAGGCGGTAAGTAAACTTAGAAACTATTAAAAGGAAGGATTTTTAAAGAGATAAGGGGATATATATATTAGAGCGTTAAGGGTTTCTTCTCTAAATATTTTAAGGGAAAACCTTAGACTAAGCGTATAAAAGAAATATATTAAGCTATATAAGAAAGATATATAGATAGATAGTAGACTAATTTCCCTTAGATACTAGTATAAAATAAGGTCTATAAATAGTAGTTTAATTTCTAAGACGAGTTCCTATTAAGTAAGCGCGGCGTTTACTATATAAGTACTACTAGAGATCTTATAAGTTATAAGGCTAAATATTAAATTAATTTATTTATTAAGCCTAGTAATAAAAAGTTATTAAAGGTAGTTTATAACTAAAAGGATATTAAAGTAATTAGGGAACTTAAAGAGTCTAATAAAGATAAGAAAGTAATATTACTTTAAATTAATAGATATATCCGCGACGTATTCTCTATTTAACTAACCTACTAATACGTCTACGCTTTTACTCTTTATAAGAATAATATATAGGTATAAGTATTTAACTACTTAAGCTCTTACAGCTCGACTATTTTTAATATATATAAGGAGCTAGAGCGTTTTATCTATATAATAGTAGGATATATAATAATAAGTAATAAAGAGCTAGGTCTTAATACTTTTATTAAGTAAGATAATAGTAATTAGTTTATTACTATTATAAAAGATATAATAGGTAAGGAGAGAAGGTTATAACTAGAGCTAATTCCTATTACCCGCTAATAGGTAATTATATATTATAGTATATCTTACTTTTATACCTAAAATCCTAGCTTTAAGAATCTATAATATATTACTAAGTTCTCCTAGGTCTCCGCTAAGTAATAACCTAAAGCCGATCTCCTTAGATTAGTACGTAAAAGAGGGGTAGAGGGAGTTACTAAACTATTTAGTTACTATTATATTACTAGTATTATAGAAATGCGTAAGGGGTTAATATTTAGGAAGCTGTACGCTTTTTAGAATATTATATTAAGTCTTATATCCTCCTTTTTATAGTCTTAGTCTCTCCTCCCTTTAGACTAACTGCGAGGTATTACCTAGACTACTAAGCCGCTAATTCTTAGCGATTCGATACTAGAATCTAGTACCAAGTATTAAAAAAGTTACTATATATAGTATACTAGTATACTATATATAGTAATACGCTAAAAGGCTTAGCGAGTTAGTACTAAATTATAGAACTAATTCCTAACTTAATAGTTAGTCTAGCTAGTAACGAGATCTACTTATACGCGGTACTAGCTACAAACCTATTACTTGTTAATAGAGCTAAGAGGTCTCTAGTCTAAATATAATCGGAATAAAACTAATATATTATATAGTAGTAGAGCTCCTTATATAGAGTTTTTATACGCGTGGCGAGCGCGCCCTTAGTATATATAATAATACCTACCTTAGTTCCCGCTAGTAGTATTAGCTCTATATATAGGAGACTCTAGTTTAAGAGATAGAAGGTACTATATTAAGTAGAAGAGTTAGAATAATAGGCTAGGGCTACCCCCCCTAGCTAGGAGGACTATAACTACGCGTAGGAGTAGGAGTAGTAATCTTATAACTATAGGTATAGCTAGCGGGATTTTTAATATAATCTACTTTCTCTTATAAGTAGATTACTATACGGCCTAATACTAGGAAATAGTAATATAATAGTAGTAATAAAGTATATTTATACCCCCCTAATAACTTTAATAGCTCCCTCCTATATATTATAAAAAAGATACGCGGTAATTCTTAATAGGAGTACTATAAGCCTTCTACTAAGCTAGTAGTAGTAGTAACCTAGTATTATAGGTTAAATAGAAAAGGATACCTTAATACTAGATAGTATAAGAGAGGAGTAGCTAGGGTAGTAGTAGACTAGTAAGAGGACTAAGGGTACTTATTAGTATTAATTAAACTATATAAGGAAGGGTAAGAGGGTAATTAAGGGAGTATAAACCTTTTAAGAGTAGAGAAAGGGGCGTAGCCCTAGTAAGAGAGAGGAGTATATAGATATTAGGATCTAATACTAGGGTAGTAATAATAGAGTATAAGGGAGAGGATAATATATAGTATTTAAAGGCCTAGAAGCGTTATAGTAAATAGGGTAGGTAAGAGAGGTTTTCTTCTATAGTTTATAGTTTCCTCTTAATAAACTAGAGTTAGAACGCCCTTATTCGCTCTAAGTAGCTAGATAGTAGAGTATGAAATATAAATATAAATAGTTAGTCTACCTCCCTTAATTATTTAATTAGATCTATAGCCTAGGTACTACTAGAGATTTATTAAAGAAATAAAAGTCGGTTAATACTAGAAGGAGCCTATCTAAGAGATTAAGGTCTAATAGCTAGAGCTCTAATAAAGCTAAGCGGGATAAGGAGGTTAATAGCTAGATAATAAGTCTTTATACCTATAATAATAGCTTATTTAATAACTATACCTTATATTACTTAATAATCTCGCTAGCTAGTTAAGTACTCTACGACTTTTAGTCTATCTTAGAACTATTAAAGGCTCTCTATAATATAGTTAAAGCGTATAAGTCTCTATATATAAAGGGAAAGATATTATATAGAGATATCTTAGAGAATAATATTATAATAATAGATCTAAAGGAAGCTAATAGCTTTACAGGTATATTAATTAATACGGAATATAATAAGGAGAATAGTAGTAGAAGAAGCGGCGTATAATAGTAGATAGATATAATAGAGTTTATAGTAATTAAGGTATTACATTATATTTCCTATACCTACTAATATAACCTAGAGTTATTTTTCTACGTACTACTATAGATATATACTTATTATATATAAGAAAGGGAGTTTAAGTATAAGCTAGTAGATTAGCCTAAAAGAAATATCTTAATAAAGTAGTATATAGGTAGTTATAATAATATTATAGATATAAAAAAAGTCTATATATATATATTAATAAGTTTAAGAATATCTTAAAGGAATTTCTATAAGCCTTTAATTATATTAAACCTATATATAAAGAGATATAAAGTATTACTTTTCCCTCTCCTAGAGGACGGAGCGCTTTTTACTAGGACCTAACTAAATCTATCTAAAAAGCTATATAACCCTATTATTAAAGTATATAATAGCGCTATAATAGATATTACCCCTAGGTAGGAATTAGGATAAGTAGGGTTTATTCGCTAGATATAAAGAATAAGAGTTTAAATAGGCTTATTAGGTCCTTAATAGCTAATAAAAGCTTAATACCTAAAAGTCTTAATAATACCTTTAAAGGTCCTTATTTAGAATAATTAATAGCTATATTATAAGAAGGACGGCTTATAAGACTACTCTACTTTTTAACTTAAATCTTATAGATAATTAATAGAGTTATCTATAAGATACTTTATAATAATAGTATACTCGTCTTATAATAGGTTAAACATCCTATAATAGAAAGCGCTAGGCTTAAGTTTAGATTTATTATTAATATAGTTAATAGTAATAACCTTAAGCTCTTATATTATATATCTCTAGGGCCTAGAATATTAGTATATAGCGCCTTTTACGTGAATCTTTTACTAGTCCTATACTAGTAAAGTCGCTTAAAGTAATATTATTATATACTACGTAATATAAGCCCTACTAAAAAAATACCTAATAGCCCGTAATTTTATAGGTGAAGCTCTACCTTTAACCCGCCTTATTTCTTATATTATTAGCGCCTTAGTAATTTAAAGGATATATAATATACTTCTACTACTATACCTACCTTTTTCTAACTTTATATATACCTCCTAGCCTTCGCCTCTAATCTCTTATCTAGTATATTTTAAGTGACGTGCGATTATAAGGTATTTAGTAGGATTTTCCTTTTATATATAATAGTTTTTTAACATTTATATAAAGACTTATAGCTAATATTTATTCTAGCCTTACGCGAATTTCCTATCCCTTCCTCTACCCTTCTACCCTCTTTAAGATTATCTATAACTTCTTTTATCAGCGTAAAATCGTATACTATTAAACTTCTTAAATAGATATTAAGATTATAAGCTACCTAGGAAAGGAGTATATAACTATCCTTAATCTATAACTAGCTCCTATAGCTACTTAATACTTATATTTACTTCCTTTAAGCTTATAATCTCCTATTAGTCGTTAGCTAAGAAGTTAAATATAATATCTTATTAAAGTCTATAAATTAAGCTACCCTTATCTTTTACTAGGTATACTAGGCTATAGTTTTATATATAGCTTAAATTATAGACTACTCTCTTTAATAAACGGCCTAGTAAGGAACTATATTAAGGTATAAAGGAGTAAAATTAATATAAGATAGATCTACTTAGTACGGGTATATTTTATAATATACTACTAGCCGTTAGTTATATCTAAGCGGGTATATTAGATTATCTTAACCCCTTTAATATATATATAAAGCTAACTTAATCTTATATATATAGTATAGAGATAGAGTACTTAGAGGAGAGGAAGAATATCTATTATTATATATATATAACGCGGTAGATTATAATAGATAGATAATATATAAAGGTAAATTAATTATAGTCTATAACCCTAATATAGTAGATAATAGTAAACTATACTAGGAATATAAAAATACTACTAAAGAAGGGAAGAATTATATTCCTAATAATTTTAAGGTTAGGGTTATAGATAGCTTAGTAAAGATAACTAAGTTAACCTTAGCTTAAATATATTAATTATTTAATCTCCTGTTTCTAGGCCGACTTATAAAGTAATAGAGATATCCTAGATTAGGTCCTTAGGGATTATTATAGTTAGGTAATCTATTATTAGTTCTCTTAAGCTCCTTTCTATTCTCTAATAGTAACTAGTCTAAACTATATTAGAGAGTAGGTTACCTAAGAGTAGTATCTAACTAATTAGCGCTTTTAAGAATATATACTAAATTTCTTTAGTAGATATTATTAGTAATACTTTATATATAATAGTAGCTAATTTCTACTTACGCCTACTTATCTAGATTAATACTATTTCTTATCCTTTATTAATATACTTACGCTTTTACAATATTACTAAATCTTTTTTAGGTACTAGATAATTATTAAGAGCTACTTATTTATTAGAAATACTACCTCTTATCTTTTTATAAGGCGGACTTAACCTTTAAGAAATAAACTATAACTATTAGATTACTATAAAGGTTCTTCTACTATAAACGCGTATAAAATTTCGCCGATTTTCATAAGCTATACTTAAAATTCCCCTAGTTCTATATTCTTAATAAGATAGTTAAATATATAGTCCGGTATAAAACCTCCTATCTAGACTATAAGGGGGAAAGCTACTACCTAAGAGATAATCCTATAAGGGCTTAAGTAATAGATCTACTTATATCTAGTATAAGTAAGCTTATTTCTTAACTTAACTAAACTTAAGTTAATTAGAGAATCTTTAGGACTATTAAAGAATAGTATAATATTTCTTCTAAAGGTTAATAAACCCTTTAATCGCCTATATATAATAAGATTCTCCCTCGCTAAAACTACTTAAGTTATAAGTACCTTACCCTCCCCTTCTATCTACTATACGTAGTCCTCCTTTAAATAATTAATTTTATCTATAACTTTTATTATAACTTCCTAGATACATATATTTATAGAATCTAAAGCGTAATACTATTATTTTAAAGGGTAGTATTTAGATTTAATAGATTAAAAGTATTAATATTATATTTAGCTTTCCTAGCTAGAGCTTCTAATAATAGGATAGTAGAGCCTATTAATATTATATATATATTATAATAATTAATAATCTAAATAATTATAAGAATTAGAAAATAAAAGTAAGATTAAAGGGAGTTTAATCTATTACAAGTAGGTAATAAGTTAAGAGAAATCCTTAGTATTATTAAATTAAACCTAGCTTATATAAATTTATAAACCTAGTTAAGTTTATAAATACTAATAACGCCTTTAAGCTTAAACTAATATAATAAATTATATCTATTATATCTATTATATTACGCTTTATACTATTTAAGATATCTAGACGGAGGCTCGTATTAGGCTAGATATTATAAGTCCTACACTTATATATTAGAATACTACTTATACTAGAAAGGAAGATACTTAGAAGACCTAGTTAATTAATCTATATATTTATACTTATAGGTTTATATATTTATATATAAGATAGTTTTCTTAACCGGCTATATTTACTACTAAGATAGGTTAAGACTATATAGGAGATAAATCTAAGTTCTAGAGAAGAAAATAGGTATATTAAACTCTTAGAAGAGATATATAATATCCTCTAAAGCTCTATTTCTAGTTCTCCTTATTAGTCTAGAATTATCTATTTATTACGCTACGGTCTAAATAGATAGATATAGCTAAGCTTATAAATAGATAAAAATATCCTTCTTAATTAATTATATTACTCGCCTTATAGATCTTTATCCTTTAGGATTACTCCTTTACTAAGATAATAGTATTAACTAAAATTACTTTAAAGCTATTTATCTCTCCGTAACTACTAGCTATACCTCCTAGTAGCCCTATATCCCTACCTCTCTTATAGTCTATTACGGTTAACGATCTTAAGGTATTAATAGTAGGTTTTATTAAGGAAGCTTAAAAGGCGGAGTCTATAAATAAAGTCTAAATTATAGCCTCTATAACTAAGAAGGATATTCTACCTACGGGATTAAGAGCTCGCGCCTTAAGGCTAGAGTATAAAACTATTAATAAATAGTATTTTCCCTTACTTTAAGCTTATATAGTTAAGCTAACTATAATATAGCTAGAATAATAAGATAAGTTAGTATAAGACTATAGAGTCTATACCTATAAGAGAAGTAGATAGGCTAGATAAGTATATCTTTATTACTCGTATATAGATTAGTAAGTATATTAATATAATAAGAAGCTTAATTACTAAGAGATATTAGATAAGAAGACTTTAGATCTAGTATTCTATATTAATACTAGAAAATGCCTATAAAAATTCAAGATTTTTACTTAGGAAAAGTATACTTAAAAGTATAATTCTTTTATTTATTAGTAAGTAATAATAGTTATAAGGTAAGTTTAAGTCTAAATATAATAGATATTTATATAAACTTTTATAGATACTAAGACCCCCCTTAAGTATTATAGGAGATATAGGGTAAATATTACTAAAAATATTAATTTTAGATCTAAGGGATTATTTACTATAGTTACCTAGTACTAGAGTATTAATAAATAGTTATTAGACCTACTTATATTATAACTCTATTATAACGTTACTATTTAGGACTAATAGGGTATAACTAAGTATACTATTATTAGACGACTTATTATATTAGTTATTATTAGGAAAAGATATTATTATTATTAAGATAGAAGTATTAAAAGATTAATATTATCTATTAAGTACCTAACTAATTATAAGATATCTAGTATAGTAATATTCTATTCTATTAATAACTTCTATACTACTAGACTATTTAACGTAATTCTTAAATTATTATACCCCTTATATTATAACGTATCTTTTATACTCTTATAATAACTATTAATAGTTATATTAGATTTATCGCGTTAATATAAAGGAATCTATTAGACGTAGGAGTTTATATAGCCTAATATTTATCTAGTCCTTTAAAGTTTAACTAGTAGTATTTAATAAACTAAATAGTAGAATAGCTTATTTTTATTATTAGAAAGTCTAATATTATAGTCTAATATAAAGATATAACTATATAATTAAGTATATTATTAGGCCGTTTTTATACTTCTAATATTATAATTAATATTTTTATAAACCGCTAAGTAGCTATTAATAGGATCTAAATATTAATAATAAGTTATAATTAATATATTAGGGGTAATCTACCTATTATTTAATAGTACCTACTTATATATAACGTTTCTTATTATTTAGCTAGATATATATTTAGGAGTTTTAGGCCTAATAATATAAAGGTTTCCCTATCTTATTACCTGTAATAGAGCTACGTATAGCTAATTATAGCTAAAAGTAGGCCTAATTTATAAGTTAATACCTACGTACTTTATTAATTAACCTTATAATTTATTAATAGTTATAAAAAATACTAGTTAGATGAGGTACTATTTATAAATAAAGGGGGTAGGAATCTACCTATTATTTTCTTTAGACTATAATAGCGTTTTAAATAGTATTACCTTCTCGCCGTTATAGGTACTACTTATAATCTCCCCCTTAAAGATATACTTACTATATCTTATTACTTATAGTTATATCCTATTATATAGACGTAGTAGATTAAGGTTCCTTAGTAGTATAACTAGTATACTAGACTTAATATATAGCTTATAAGATAGTAGGGAGGGTTTATAAAACCTATAAAAGTACTTAGGGGGGAAGAGTTTATTATCTTCTTCTAATATAATATAATTAATACTCTAGTATATTATTATATCGCTAGGGATACATGATATTATCTTAGTATTAATACTAATAACGTCTTTATTAGTAATAGCGAGAATAGCCTATTCTAATAGATAAACCCTCTAAGAGATATTTATTCTAATATTAGTATAGATATTCTTAACTAAAGTATTAATAGTATTTCCTAGGGTATAACTATATTTCTAATATAATATATCTTTATTAGTAGTAGGGCTTTTCTAGATATTAATACTATTATTAATAGCGAGGAGATCGCTTATAAATAGTCTTATTTTATAATATATAGTATCTATTAAGTCGGGATTATTAAGTTATTTATTAATAGTAAGATTTAAATATATAACCTTATTTTAGAAATAGGCCTTCTAAAGATACGCCTTAATAACCTAGCTATTAGATCCTCCTAGAATAACTAGGAGTATTTATTAGAAGTCCCTATAAAAGTAGACTACCTTACCCCTAAAATAAGCCTAATTATTATTATAGATATCTTAAAGGCTATAATTAATCTCTTTACTATAATAGAATATATGTAATTTAAGACCCTAAGCTTATTTTAGCTTATTAGTTAGTTAATAAGTACCCTAGATTCCTTTCCTAGACTAGCGCGAATATTAAAAGTCTGATATTTCTTTATATTCTACCTATATCTATACCTACGCTCTATAATATTTTCTACTTAAATAAAGTTATATAAGATATCTATAGCTATTTAAAAGTTTAAAAATTATAAAAATCGGTATAGTAGTTTAAAAGATATATTGTTATATATAAATTTACTTACTAAATTCTATATACTAACGGCTAGAATAATCTACTAAATTTTATATGCTAACAGCTAGAATAATTAGATTAATAATAAAAATCCTATTATTATTTATAAATTACCTATTCTACTATATTACCTACTAACGTGTCTAATATTAGTCTAAATAGGGGGAAATTTTCGTCTTATTACTAGGTATATAACGCTGTTAGAATAATCTATATTACTATATAGGTCTATAGGCTAATACTATCGTATTTATAGGCCGGCTACCTATTAACATGCTCCCTACTATTTACGTCACCTACTAATATATCTAATATCGGCCTAAATAGGGGTAAATATCCGTCTTATTACTAGGTAGGTAATGCTATTAGAATAGTCTAAATTAGTCTATTAGTATATTAGCTAATACAATTACATTTATAGGCTAAAAATCCTACTATTCACGTCACCTACTAATATATCTAATATCAGTCTAAATAGGGGGAAATATCCGTCTTATTTACTAGGTATATAACGCTATTAGAATAATCTATATTAGTCTATTAGTATATACATATAATATAGCTAATACTATCGTATTTATAGGCTGTCTACCTACTAATATATCTAATATACTCCCTACTATTCACCTTACCTACTAACATATCTAATATCGGCCTAAATAGGGGGTGATATCCGTCTTATTAATAGGTATAGAATACTGTTAGAATAGGTATATATATATAATATAGCTAATACTATTACATATATAGGCCAGCTACCTACCTACTAATATATCTAATATACTTCCTACTATTTACCTTACCTACTAACGTATCTAATATTAGTCTAAATAGGGGAGAATATCCGTCTTATTACTAGGTAGGTAATACTATTAGAATAGTCTAAATCGGTCTATTAGTATATATATATGATATAGCTAATACTATCGTATTTATAGGCCGTCTACCTACTAATATATCTAATATACTCCCTACTATTCACCTCACCTACTAACGTATCTAATATCAGTCTAAATAGAGGGAAATATCCGTCTTATTACCAGGTATATAACGCTATTAGTATGATTGAAATCAGTGTATTAGTATATATAATATAGCTAATACTATCGCTTTTACAGGCTACCTACCTACTAACGTATCTAATATTAGTCTGAATAGGGGGAAATATCCGTGTTATTAATAGCCTACTATATCTAATATACTCCCTACTATTCACCCTACCTACTAACGTGTCTAATATACTCCCCGCTATTCACGTCACCTACTAAACGCCAGGTAGTAGGGGTGATTTTCCAACGTAAAAATCTTGAATTTTTACAGGTATTTTCTAGTAGCTTCTATATTATATTAACTCTATATAAGAGACTTATTTTAAAAGATAATATAAGCTCGCTTAATTAGCTTAGCGAGATTAATCCCCTTCTTAATCTTATATAAGGAGGTAGTATTAGAGTCTAGGGGTATCTTAAACTATAAGTAAGTAGTCTAATCTCCCTATAATAGTATTAATATAATATTAGAAGACGCTACTATTAGAGTAACCTTTTACTAGGAATATAGCCTTTTTATAATAATATTTTAAACTATTATCTTACTAGTCCCCCTAGTACTATTAAGGAAGAATATTATACCTAGAGTACTAAATTTATTATTAGTATTAGCGTTAATAGTAGTAATAATTAATTAGTAGCGTGGCGTTAATTAGTATTTAACCTATTCTATAAGATATTAGCCTTATTAGGGGTAATTTAATAAGATATTTCTTCCTATAAAAGTCCATTTAAAATGTCATTAAAATTATTAAATAGAATAGTTAGAATAGGTAGGCTATATTAGGCTAGATCCTTAGTATATTTAAGGGTTAATTAATATTCTAATTAGCCGTTAATTAGGTAAAGGGCGTACTATTTAGTAAATAACTATTACTTATAGTAATTATCTAGGATTTAAAGCGTTAAAAAATCCCGTTATAAGAGGTATAAGTAGTTATTTAAGATATACTCCTTATACTTATTCTATAAGGTAAGGGCGTTAATAGGTTAGAGTTTAATTAATACTAATATAAATAGACTATATAGCCTATAACCTCCCTAAAAATCCTTTCCCTTATTAAGGATCTTATTAGTATATCTATCATTTTTAATTAATCTAAGCTCTACGTAGGCCTCCTTCTATCCTATTAGCTAGCCGTCTACTATCTAGAGGTTATTAAATAATATAGCCCCCTTAATATAATAGAGGAGTAGTTAGTAATAATAAAGATCTTTAGTTTTTAGATTAATAAAATTAATACGCCTAAGAGTCTCCCCTTTTTTTATATATTTTCTATTATTTATTTCTTTTATTCTACGTAAAGACCTTAGGAAAATCCGCGTATAAATAGTTAAGTAGATCCCTTATAATAGTAGGATATTTCCTATTCTATTTTATAAAAGGTAATAGCTAAGTATTATTATAAGCTTCCTTAGCGAGATAGTTTATATTAAAAAACTCTATTAATATAGTCCTACGGAGTTTATTACTATCTATTAGCTTTTATTTAGTAGCCTTATTAGTAGCCTAGTTATTAGCCGGCTTAAAAAGGGTATACTATTAATCTAGGAGGTAGATCTATAAACGCTTTATATAAGGCTTTATAATACCTATATTAAATAAGAGTATCTTCTAGATAGCCTTAATAGACCTAATCTAGTAAGTAGACTAGAACTTTATAATCTTATCTATTAACTCCTCTTACTATTACGGCTAGCCGTTAGGAGTAGGGTTATTATTATTACGCGTATAATTCCTAGTAAGGGAGATATTAGCTTAATTAGAACCCTTATAAACGTATTTATATAGATAGAAAATAGACTTAATAGAGCCGTAGATCTTAATATTAATATAGGTGCTATATTTCTTTAATAGGTACGGGTTATAAGGGATAACCTACCTATTATTAATAAAGGAATTAGGTTTAAGAGGGCTAACTAGATACTTATAAAGAGGATAACTCCTATTAAGTATAAAAGATATCTCTTAGTAAAAATCCTTTAGAAAAGCCTTATTATAATAATTCTTCTCCTAACTAAAATACCTATTATTAAGAATACTAGTATAGTAATTATAAATTATATATTATAAGACTAACTTATATAGCGTATTATTATCCTATTAAGGGGGGATAAATACTTAAATAATACTATTAATATTACTAACTATCTAGATCTAATCCTCTTCCTGTATAATAAAGAGAATATAAGTATATAAGAGACCTCGCTTCTAAAACTTAATAATATAATAGTAGCCTATATAAACCTTAAGGACGTATTACTTAAGGAGGTCTTTTATTAGCTCCTAGAGCTTTTAATTAAAGATATAGGTAATTAGGTTATAAAAGTACTCTAACATCTAACTAGACTCTAGTAAGCTTTAAATATTAGGCTACTTAAAATTATATATAAAGGTAATAAATAATTTAGGTTTACCCCTTTTTTAAATTATTATTATAGCGTCTTATATTCTCGCTTTTATAATACGTAGGCTTCCTAGTATTATTAATAGGAGGATAGTTACCTTACTATTAATATTTTTAAGCGAGATATCTAGATTAGTACTAAGCCTATCTATTAGGCTAGAGTAGTAGTCCGCTTAAATAGTCTATTAATTCTAATAATACTAATTTAGGTTATTAAGCTCTATTAATATCTAGATATTAGTAGCTTAGTAGCTAAATAGATATCTACTATTAATTATATAATTAAAGAAATCGGGCTAGATCTAGATATTAATTAGCTAATTATTTAAATTATATTAACTATCCCCTAATTAATATTTAAATTATTTAGAACTATTTATAACTAAGCGGATTCAGGTCTAGAAAATAACTAGGGAAATATATTAAATAGTCTTACTTATATCTATTTTATATAAAATTATTATCTTATTACTCGCTAAGACTTATTATAACCCTAAGGTATATACTAGCTAGCGACGTGCTAGTCTAATTCCTACTTAGGGTTACTACCCTCTTCCTACTCTAGTTTATTATTACTACTAATTAAGGTATACTAGGCGAGTATACTAGTAATATAGTTCTATTATAATATATATAGTAGATAATCGCCTAGAAGCTAGTAGCCGGCTAATAGGAGGTAGTTATACTACGACTATTTATTAAAGGGAAATAGGAGCGGATATTAGAGGACTATATAAGAAGGATACTAATTAGGAATTATTATAAGGCCCCTCTTAATAGTTTTAATATAGATATCCTACTTAATCCGGCCTCTTATAGCGTTATTAGGAGTTATTATAATATAGGCTACTTCTATAAAGGTAGGGTAATTATAGGTACCCTTATCCTATTATTTAAGATTTAGCTATTAGATATAGACACTTATAATATTAATAGGATATTATAATTTATTCTCCTTAAGGCGGTTATAATAGGATTTAAACCCTTAAATATATAAGTTAATAGACTAGAGGGTATACTAAGTAGAAGTAAGGGTATCTTAATTTAAATTATTAAAATATTAATAGTAAATATCTAGTTACTCCTATATACTATCTAGTATATAGATCTAGGCGAATTTTAGCCTAAGGCTATTATTAGTAATAAGAGGACCTATTAGATAATAAATAGACCCCTAGATCTAGAAGGTAGTTTAATTAATATAGGTATTAATATTAATTATACCCTCGCTAGTAAAGGAGAGATAATTATTATAGCTAATAATATTATCTAAAAATTCTTTATTATATATAATCCTCCTTCTTATAAACTATCTATTAATAATAATATTATTTATATAACTAAGTAATTTATTAATAAATTATACCCTAAGCTTAGCTTCCTTTTAAGGCCCCTTAGATAATAAGTTAATATTAGTTAGCTTATATAACTAGTTAGGAGATAGCTAATTATTCTTCCTACTATTATAGTATAGCTATTAACTATCTCCTAAGTTACTATATTAATTTTTCTGTAATAGTATATTATAATAGGGGTATATATTTCTAGTAATATTAAATAAATTATTAACCTAGTAAAGCTTTATATATCTTATTATATAGGGATTCCTATATACTTAATATCCCTAGCCTAGTATCTACCCCTAATATATATTATTCTAACGCTAGTATAAGCCTTATTAAATAGGGGGCTAGTACTTAATATTATTATCTTTATTAGCCTATTAATAGGCGTACTAACGACGCGTAAGGGGATAGTATTCTAGAGCTAGCTAAGAAGTAATTTCTTAAGAGGCGTCTAGAAATATTAGGGGAGTAGGTTATTTAGGGTTCCTAGGGGGGATAATTACTTAAATAGTTATATTAATAAGGGCTATACGCTACTAGGGGGTAATACCCTTATTAGGGTCGTTATAAGGGCGAGTACCTAATAGTATTTCTCTAGGGTAAGGTTCTATTAATATAATATCTCTAGGATTTACTAGTAGGTTCTTAGATCTAGCCTAGGTTCCTAAATTAATCTTCTTTAAGCGTCTAATACACCCTATACTATTACTCTTATAAGATTTAACCCTCTTATTAATAGTATTAAGGTATAGCTTAGAAAGAGCTACGCGCTTAGAAGGTATTAGTAGGGAGGTAAGGAGCTAAATTTAGTATAGAAGGGGTAATATTATATTATTTAAAGACAGCTAGTACGGTTTATATATTATAGATTATAAGGGGAGGTATTACTATTTATAAGTTAGTATTAAAGGTAAAAAAGAGGTAGGAAGAAAAAACTATTAATATAATAGGAAGGCGCTAAGATATAATATAGTTAAACTAATTTAGTAGGTAAATCTATTAATTCTAATATATCTTCTAATATAATAGACTAATTTTAATTATTTTTAAAGTATTAGATAGCTAGAAGTAAGCTATATAATATTATTTAGATAGAAAATATTATAAAGAGTAGGTATATACGTAGGTAGAATACGAAGAAATATTAGAGTTCTAATATTTACGCTAGTCCTAGAGGGGTAATTAGGGGACTTATTAACTAACTAATAAGCCGCGATAAGGTTAGGGTCCTAATATTCCTATATTCTATTATAGTAAGAAGATTAAGTTAGATAAATTATAAGATATACTAAGACTAGTCTTATAAAATATCTATAGTATCTCCCTTAAGGAGGATAAACCCTAGGTATAGTTTCCTACCCTTTTATATTAATCTCTAACTTAGAATCTTAGCCTAGATTAAATAAAATCTCCTCTACTAGTACCTTCTAGAATTAGAAGCGTACTAGATTAAATTAAGTAATAATATTAGTTAAGACGCTGCGGAGCTAAAGTACCTTAGCCTACTAGTAGACTTTATTAAAAGTAAATACGCCTTAATAATAGATTATCTAATTCCGCTTCTTAAGAATAGCGAAATTATATATAAACTACTTTAGGCTCTTTTTAAACTAAATATAATCATATATACTACCTATCTTAACACGGAGAAATCCTTATACATTTAGTTTAATATAGGTGAAGAGAAGATAATAGCGACCGGCATTATATATTTCTACCTAGAGTACTAATATCTCGATTCTAATGGAGCTATCTTTAGTAAAGTCTTGGTAGTACTAGATTGCTTGTACCTATGGGAGTAGTAATCTCTCTCCTCACATCAAGGCCGATGATCCTTACGAGATCTTTACCCTGTTCTTCGACGATGAAACCCTTACTATTCTCGCCAACAATACCAATGAGTACGCCCAAGTACACCCAGCTCCAGCCGACAAGCCTCACACGAGAACATGGTGTCCAACGATGAAAGAAGAGCTCCGCGCTTACATTGCTGCTTACGTTTGGATTGTATATCTAGAAAAAGAAGTAAAGGACTTTTGGAATACCGACCCAGCTAAAGGGCTAATACATGATATCGTTCGTCAGCATATCAGCTTGAAAAGTTGGGAACAAATCGATAGATTCTTCTATCTCTCCAAGCCTTTGCCTCAATGCCAACAGACTCCGTTCGATAAGCTAGAGCCATTGAGCGAGCATTTGCGGAAGAAATTCAAGGACTACTGGCATACAGGGACCAACCTAGCCGTTGACGAAACGATTCAACGATTCATGGGTCGTACCAAAGAGACCGTCAATTTGCCCTCAAAGCCGATACCTAAGGGCTTCAAGATCTGGGTTCTGGCCAGTCAAGGCTATGTTCTTGACTGGCTCTACCATGCCAAAAGCGACGACGGAGGCCGGTAGACCTTGATGATTTCTGGACGGATGATAAAGGGTTCTCGAAGACACAAGCGGTGGTATTAGACCTACTGAGTCAAGATGGTATCTCAAAGGACTTCTGCCATACAATATGGCTAGATAACCTATTCACGTCAGCCCGACTACTAGCTACATTGAAAGAGGAGGGCTTTAGTGCAGCAGGGACTGTTCGAACACAAAAACCCGCCCGAGAGGTACTAAAAGAGACCTCAGGATCCACAATGCAGCGGAAGAAGCTACCAAAGGAGGCGAACAAAGGGTTGGATCCCTCCTTTTCTGCCCTGAAATTGGAGCATAACGCTCAACTGGAATAGGGCAAATTGTACGGGCGCTTGAGCCAAGACGGCCAAGTACTGGAATTCGCTTAGAAAGACTAAAATGTGGTGTTATTCATGACTACTGTTGACGATGGCCAGACTACAGTGACTAGACCTCGCCGTCGACCTACCAAAACAGCTACCAATGCGCGTACCTCTCGAGCCGTATTCGGAGACAGCGCTGTTAAGGAACTAGCAATACCCCAATTCATCGATATATACAACCATCTCATGACCAAGCCGACCAGCTCCGCTCCTATTATAATACACAGCGCATATACGTCAAGAACTGGAAGCCGCTATAGCATTTTCTGTTGGATCCCTCAATTGTGAACGCTTACAAGATTAGCCCATTGTATACCTCAACGGCCATCCGGTGAGCCACAGGACCATTCGACCCATAAGGCCTTTCGAACAAGGCTAGCCGCTCAACTGTTCGCTCAGTCGAAACGACCATACATTATAAGTGTTCATTCTAGAGCTACTCCCAACCGGCCTCTACATGCGCAAGCACACCAAGCAAGCGCGGGCCGACCATGATGAGCCGATGAGGTTAGGAGACAAACAGAAGAAGAACGGTTCTGTATGTGTAGCGAGAGGGAGTAAGGTGAAGCCAGAGAATGAGAGACGAAAGAGAAAGCCTTTGGGAGAATTTGTCTCAAAACACCATACAATTGGCCGCTGGTTGCGACAGGATACGCCCAAAGCAGTACCCCAAGGGGCTCTATGGGTGTCAGCTATGTGCTATTTACATATTCGAGCGATATGGTAGGGTAGCTAAGGTATGTATGAGGAATAGGGGGTGACTTAGCACGGAGGTTCGCCGGGCGATGGGATAACTTCATCGTACTAAAAGTTCTCCATCAAAGTGGCTCTATTTATTCCTCCGAGCATTTTATGTGTGTAAGTAAGAAAGACTCAGGTTGCTGGGGAGCGGCCCAGACTTTCTACGTAGAAGGATTCACCCCCCACCCCCTATACGGGCCATGCCCCCACGCGGGTCACCTACCCTAGAGCCACCCCCCGATCGTGGCTTTAATAACCACTTGGCCTTTTGAATGCCAGCACACCCCTCGCAGCCAGCCTCCTCACAGATAGTGTAATGATTCCCTTTGACCTGTTCGATTCGCTTGTACAGATTTGCACAAATGAATCGATGTGGCTGTGATAAAGTGTATTGTTTATCCCTGTATACAATACTCCCCTTACTACGCCTCGTACTCTCTGAATAATCTCTTATACTCCCTTAGTACTCCTTTACTACGCCCTCTTACTCCCTAGCTACTCCCTTTCACGACCTAGAATAGTAATTTCAACTCCTAAGTTTAGGGTATATATAGTACACAGCTACTCATCCTTCTTCACCCAAACCAATATACTCTTCTCCCCCCTCTCAAAACCCAATTTCCCCTCCCCGCCCTTCGCAAACACCCCCTTCCAATCCTCCAACGTCCTCTCCCTCGCATTCGCCGCAGTCAACATCTGCATATCCAACATCCGCCCCATCCTCTCCTCCATCACATCGCCCCCACTGTCCAAAATCGTCTCGTCAAGAACGACCCGACTGCCAGCTTTCATACTCGGCACCAGATTCCCCAAAATCTCCACACAGACATGATCCGGCCAATCGTGAAAGATCCTCCGGAAGAAATAGACGTCCGCATCCTTGACCGGCTGCGGCGTGAAGAAGTCATACGCTTCGTACCTGATGCGTCCCTCCAATCCCGCCGGCGGCCGCGCCTCAGCCTGACTCACCACCTCTGGCAGATCTTGCACGATAAAGTGCATCTCAGGAGCCACGTTCGCGACCGCAACGGACACGTGACCGCGTGAGCCACCACAATCCACCATTGTGGCCTTACCGAGACTCTTCCACGGAAACCCACGCGCGACCTCGATCTCCGGCGCGAGGTTCGTGCCCGAGGAACCGAGGAAGCCCATCGCGCCGCCGAATCGCTGCGCGCGATGCGGTTCCTGAGCGAAGAAGTCGAAGAGAGATTTGCCTTCGACGCCGAAGCCGAGGGTGAGACCGGATTCGCTGGGAAGGACCGTGTGGGGCCACTTGCGCATGGCGGCGACTTGGTGGGCGGTGCTGGTGTGGACTTCATCGAGGCAGTGGCCGGCGAGGTCGCGGGCGCCTGCGTCGCGGCAGAGTAGGGCGGAGATGGCGGTGTGGGCGACGTGGTCGGGGGTGGGTTCGTGGAAGACGCGGTTGGTCATGACGTAGCGGATGATGCGGCGGCATTTGTCAAGCTCGAGGCCGGACTTTTGGGAGATCTCGGTGTAGGTGGCGGTGCCGTTGAGGGGGACACATTGGGCGATGTTGTATTCATATATGGCTTGAAGAGTCCATGTGTCGTGCATCTGTTGGGGTCTGATTAGTAGAGTTCGAGTCAATAGGTATTGTGGTCCATTGGGACCTGTGACTTACCTGTAGCATCAAGAAATTGATCCATGCGAGTTTCGGACCTGTGACTAATTCGTGGAGAGTTTTCGAAGCGATCCGCAATTCGTCTCTGAGCTTGCGGAGCTCAGTTTCGTGGTCGGGGATGAAGTCTGGGCAAGGGGCATCCGCGGCGAACGAGGGCGGTGGAAGGTTCTTGGATTTGAGCAATCCCTCGATTTTCGCGGTACGATCGGAGATTGTCTGGGACAGCTCGTGCATGGAGGGGTGAAGATAGTCCGGCATGATTGCTGAAGGAGGATTGCACGTGGGAGACTTGATGAGAGGAATTCAATCTGTTGTTTATGAAAGAGAAAGAGCAAGATTTATAACCCCACCAACGGTCCTAGCTGGCAGGATTCTCTTAGCGGACTTCGTTCACTGAGAGGTGTGAGAGGCTCCCTGACCTGCTTAGCGGCAATCCTTGGAGGGGGCTGAAGCATAAGCACTAGGCATGTGGGAACCGCGGTTGAGTTGTGATTACTATATGGCTGAGTTTTAGGAGAGGTTGGATTGGTCAGCTCGTCATGGAGATTGTAGAGTAGACTGGGTGGTACAGAGTAGGGAGCTGATTGCCATCAGAACACTGTTGTATGCAATGCCAAAAGTAGCACCCGAACGTTCAAGCGGACCGGCGCATAATGTTGTACACTATCTCTTTCGCATGCGGCTTCGTGGTGGGGAATACGCTGTTGCTGACCGTCTTACTTGGTTGGAGCACCTTGCTGCAATAGACGAACGTTGACGATGCTTTAGGTGTCATGGACTGTCGCTGGTAAAGTTTTGGTACAACAACAAGGGATGAGTCTGAAAGGAAGATCGATGGGTGACATGCTAGTCTTGATGTTGCAGAATTGTGCATGAAGCTCTCCGTTGTTGAGCGCAGGGGCGTCTTGCTCGTTCAACCTGAGCAGATTTTCTTCCACAGATGGGGAAGTTAAGCCAGATATGGTATGATGTACGCAGATGATGGAGATAAGGTCTGAGTAGGAACAGTCGAAGCGATATAGGCACCACCAGATTTTCATGTTTTTCCGGAACCCGTTCATCTTCGGTGTCAGGACTGTCGACCCTATGTGACTTGCTCACCGCATTGCGATCTCAGTCGGGGCACAAAGACTGTAGTCTGCTTTGCTCTGGTGGGGCTGATAATTCTCTTTTCCCTTTGATATCCTTTGGTAACGAGACTCCTTTTGGGGTTTTATGTGTCGAGGCTTCCTCGATGGCTTCGAGGTCAGCTCCATGAGCGCTGCATGTATCTGTAAGGTATTGAGGACCCCCATAATCACTCTACCAGGGGTCTCTTGATCGTCTCCGATGAGAGTGCCTATGACGATGCCGTTGGTCATCTTGCTCCTCGGCGTGGCGGTCTCTTCTCTTGTCCTCATGCCGATGATGATGCTTGTGCCGTTTTTCTTTCTTCCTCTCGCCACTCGTCAATCTCGCCAGCGCCACAGTGACCTCTTCTCTTTTCTCTTGCAATAAGTACTCCTTCATCGGGTCATCCTCATCATGCTCCCTCTCCAACTTCATCAGCTCTACCTCCTCTTTCAATAGCGGTCTACTCTCCTCCGCTTCCCTCTCGTTATCTTCATCAGCATCTACAGTACCCACTCCATTCATTCCTCTCTCCCTCTCCTCCTCCTCCTCCCCGTCCTTTCTCTTGTACCTTGTATGATCGACCTTCAGCACCCTGCCCATGATGCTCGCTCCCCCTAGGTTGTCCACTGCAAGGTCTGTGGAGCGTTGGTCTTCATACTTGAGAAACGCAAATCCTTTGCTTTTGCCCGTCTCTTTGTCGCGGATCAGATTGACGTAGGTGGGTTCGCCATACTGAGAGAAGATTGTGATAATATCGCCTTCGGAGAGATCAAAGGGGAGACCGCCTATGTAGATGTATGCTGTGTCGTCAAAGTCACGATGCCATGATCCTGCAATGGAGACATTGGCTTCGAGCTCGCGCTTGTTGAGGTTTTGGATCTCGCGAATAGTGTTCATCATGATCTGTGGTATTGCGAATGATGATAGGTTCAAGAAGACCCTGAAGACGACGAGCTTAAGTAGACTAGCGTTAATAGCTGACTTTCAGCCACATATTTCAGCCACAGGCACAGACCATCTATCCTATCCTTCGGCTGGCCCATCAACTTTATCCAACCCTTTCCTTCTCTTTCTCCCCTCAATATCTCTCGCCCGTGATGCTTCCGGCCAACATCTTCCAGTGTTATCCCTCGACTATCTTACCGATGTTCGCTTTGATACCGAGAGTACCCCATCCACAACTCGTGGTACTTTAACGTCCGTAGCACTATGGCAGAGAGATAACGATGTCCGCTATGAGTAAACGACCAAGAGCCATTTTACAGCAACTGTCTACAAGTAATCTCTCATGAAATCGAATATTAGACTGAACCACCTGTCTTTGATATGCGACTTGTTGAAAATTAGCGCTTATGGTGTATGAAGTCCCGTTTACTACCTCCTTTGCCTGCTCTCTCGTATTTCCAAACCCTCTGTAATCTTAAGCATCTCGTCATGATTATGCATATCTGTTCATATACCATTCGGTATTTTATGTTAGTCTAGACTCATATTTTCCAGAGTCTCACTTGTTATCATATAATTAGGACGCCATATACTTCTTCTACGATTAAGTTTCTATATTATCAACATTCTCTACGAATGATCATTCATGAAATTGGAATTGCATACTGGAGAATATGATATGCCCAACGCCTGCCCTTAGATTTAGGGTAGGTTTGCCTTATATCACTACATAGCTAAATCTCCTTACTACATTAGATGAAGATAGAGACGGCTCCTACGAGGTGGAATGGGGAATTTCACAATTTGTTATGATGGAGTTTTCGCGGCACCTACGTTGGCTATAGTGGCATACTTGATTGTGTCGAAGACAGGGTTCTTCATTATTCAAAGTTCAGAGTGCAGTAGGATGGGTGTTACTTCGTAAAGGTATTTCGTAGCATACGTTGCTCCGCTCTCATATAACCTGATTCCCTTGTTCTCCCTGATGATATCAAGCGTTCTCGTATTGAATTCCCTCACTCAAGCACATCTATCTTCAGTATACTTTTCTGGCCCCTTTCGAATTGATACTGACTGTGCGCGAACGCTTTGTCCCTGTTGCAATCATAAATCTCCTTCCACATCCATCACATCTGCCTCCCCTTCGGACTGATCATCTTCATCCACCACATCTGCCTCCCCTTCGGACTGATCATCTTCATCCACCACATCTGCCTCTCCTCAGGACTGATCATTTTTAATCCATCCACCTGGCATATCGCCCGGACTCTCAGTGGAGGAATCGCTTAGCTGTTCGAGTTCAATGCACCAATCATTTGGCGAAGATCCGTATTTGAATCTTGTGATACGCCACGTCCCCAGTTGTGTAAAGTCCCAATCCACCAGTCCTTGCTGAAACATGTCGAATTCTGTTTGGCCGTATTCTTTGAGATCAACGTCGCAGCTTTGAAGACTTTCAAGCCAGATATTCAATAACGATGGCAATTGGAGTCCTCTGTTATACTTCAGTTTAACTAGAAAAAAATGTATAAAGTACAACAATGGCGTCCTGGATAGCTGCGGGGAGACATGGTGTAGATAGTAATCCATAGCAACCAGATTCTTGATTATTGGAAACCAACCTACAAATTTATCAGTGGGGCTTTTCATCCTCAATATTGCGTTTAAATCTACCTTTGATATTTTCCCGGGGTCTTTCATAGTAGGCCTTATAGGGTGCTTCTGGGTATTCGGAGAGAATCGCCCCATTACGTACTATGCTTGCAGCGATCACAATGAACGTCCGGAAACCCTCTACACTCGAGGAATGAAGTATTGAGTCACGATCTAAAGCTGTCCTGAACAATGCGGACCCATTCGCCAGGGCCAAAAAAGCCGCCAGCTCGAAACGCTCTTCGAATGGCCTCTGGTAGTAAGTAGGGTCCAGAGTTTCCTGCCATAGAATAAGTCCTCCCGCGGAACCATTGTAATTCTCTAGGCTAGGTATAAACTCAGTCTTATTGAAAAGAAGACGCGGAAAGTCTTCCGAACAATTTGACGGAGACGCGATAGCTAGGTACAATGGTGTGCTATGATTGTTATTGGTCAGTGGGAAATCTGAGATCATCTGTATGTCACACTCACCGCAGTCCCGATGTTGAATAGTTTGGATCTGCGCCATTCTCGATGAGTAAATTACATGCCTCAATGCTACCGAACCAAGCGGCAATCTGATAAATTAAGTCTTAGTTCTTTCCCCTTTCAGTAGAGATAGCGAGACTGACCGCGAGTAGCGTCAAACCCTCATCATTGCAATCAAAAGGAGAGGCAGCTCTTTCACTAAACAGCTCTTGAAGGCCTCTCACATTGTTGTCCCGCGCGTATTCGAAGACCGCAGACTCCAAAGGAACGACGTTGTATGCCCGAAGTCTGATGTCCCAGCCATATGATGCCTTCACAGCTTGAATATTCCACATTTGGTTGGCCAACCATGACGGACTACGGTATCGAATTGTAGCCACTTCAACCTCTTTCTTCCTGTTCGTAACATCACGTTTTTCCCGGTTCATAACGGAATAGCAAGTTCTTGAGAGCCAGATTCCCCCAAATATAGAAGGGTTGTCCCAATAGCGGTGGCTATGCGTAGGTGTATCAGTTTTGGTAGTCAATTCATTGTCTAATTGCGAGTTCGAATGATGATCTGATGGGCCTATCGTTCTAAGATGTGGTGTTGGGTCTACAGAAGGTGATAATTTTGCAACGAAAATATCTGGTTGGAGTTGTATCAAGGTCCTAACGAGCGTTGTTAATGATACTCTAGCTACATGGTGATGCGAAAAGGATAGCATAGACATTGCAGGTCTGTATATTGGCATATGAAGAAAGGAGGTCTTTCACCTTGTATAAATCTGATTGGACATAGAGAGTAGATTCACAGTCCATGCTAAGCGTGCTTTATATCTATCAATCTTGTCCCTTTTCAGCACCACTTTGACGGAAGCCCATTTCCTCGACGCCTTCGTCTCTGCTTCTAGGTCGACACTCAAGGTTTCGGTAAGTTCCTTGAGTCGTTCGGCTGCCTGCCTGCAGTACTGCAGGCATCTGGATGCTGAGTCGGAATTCCAGATGAGACTGGACAAAGGGTTCTGCCGTTGGTCATCCTCGATATCGGCGAGAAGACTGTGGATCATCTCCAGTTGTCCTACAATATCCTGAATATCTTCCGGCGCGTTTTTCAATTGATCGCAGAATCCTTTGATCTTGATAATGCTGCTGGTTATTTGGGCTGCGAGTGTGCTAATGCTGATACCGCTAGCGATAAGTCCAACAACAACCTCCGCCATCGTGCAGATAGGAGTAACGATTCGGTATTGTATGTCACGCGCGCAGAGCTTTCAAGGTAGCTGGAGTAAGGAAGTCACACTGAAATACCCACAGCCTCGCGAAGTGGGGTCGATATACATGTCCAGGCTGCAACGGCCACAGCCTCATAAACCATACTGTGTTGGGCATCAAGTTCATAATCTTCCTGACTACCAACCTCAGGATCATTAGCTGCTTCTTGTGGCTGTGTTTCAATGTCAAGGTCCAGAAGTGAGCACCATGAGATCAAAACAGCCTTGATTGGTCAAAGTAGCTTATGTAATCTGCGCTAGACTATCCTGAAGTGCTCTGGACTAGAATAGGGCTTGGCAATAATTCGCATTCGCCACTCAGACTTTTTCATTACCTTACTTTATTGTCACATACTCCCTACGAGAGCGAAAATGGTGTATGTGCAGGACGCATGGATGAAGGTACATACTGTACAATCACCAAGAACTTCCAGGATCTTATATCAAACAGTTTCAACATGACCGAGTGCAAGGTTCCGTGATGTCAGTAGGGATCCAACGTTAATGACTCATACCGAAACCTTACCATTGCGACTTAATGACTAAAAGTTTCACGTTCACTGGGGTATATATCTTCGTCCTCATCGTGTGTCTTTTCCATGCTTTCTATGAGCTACATACTGTTCAATTGGGACCCGCAGCACCAAACACTGTGTGCTTTTTTCGACGTTTGATCACTGACAGTCTAGGCGTATCTTTGTGATGGAGCTCCAGCGCATTACTACGGATGGGTAAGGTGCAATTTCATGTGTTTTCATCCTCCTGAACATGTCATGATTCACAACTTTCTGGTTATGGCTTCTTGTATGGGGAAGCACCTCTCATGTGAAAAGCTATCCTTCGGTCAATACTACTTACCAATTTCTTATATTCCATAGTAGCAAGCCTTCTTGTTAGAATGTTTCCGAAGAAGTAATCGCTCCGTCAAGCTTTGCTCGACTACGCAGTATCTGTTTCTGGTCTGTCTTCAAAGGACGCACTCCTTGGTTTCGAGCCACGCTCAGGTTTTTTAATATGCCATCCCTTGCTCTGCTGTGATCGTTTCAAGTCCGGTTGGTTGCAAGGACGGAGTCCACGTTCTTTAGCAGCTTTCTACTTCCTAGTAAGGTTTTCGATACCACAACAAGCTAACTCTGATCCTAATCATGTGCAGGGGCGATCTAAGCCGAACCAATTCTGATATGAACAGACAAGTAATCGAGTCCAACACCTTTGCGCTCAAAAGGGGCCGATCGTTCCTCGTCATCACCGTCTTATCTCTCGTACTGTTTGTAAACAGCGTCAGCACCGGCATCCTGACTGTCGGTATTCCTCGCATCGCAACAGACCTAGGGTTATCCGAAAGTTTGATTTTGTGGTAAGACCTATCGCCTTCTATCACCATTAAAGTCCGTACGTAGATGCTAATAACATGAATTGATACGAAGATAGGCCTCAATCTGTATATGGGTAAGCGCTCGAGAGATCTCGATCGGGGGTCCACTTTTGCTTATGACCGAACCGCATATTTCCAGACTCACCAGCGGGTCATGCCTTCTGCTAGCCGGGTCAGTCGCGGATGTTATAGGTAGTCGCATCGTCAACCTGACTGGGACCCTCCTCGTGGGTGTCTTCATCCTCGCTTGCGGTCTTCCGAAAACCGGCGTTGAATTGATCATGTTTCGAGCCATGCAAGGGATCGCAATTGCACTTTGCCTCCCTACCTCGATGGGGATTCTCAGCACGGCCATTCCCAGCGGCACCAGACGTAATATCGCTTTCTCTTGTCTTGGAATAGGGCAGGCTCTTGGCTACGCCGTTGGATTGGTAATATCTGGGGTCTTTCTCGACACCATCGGCTGGCGGGTCGCCTTCTACATTTTTGGAGCTTTCACGCTGGTTCTCTTCCTAGCTGAAGTCAGAATTTTGCCCCCGGACAGACTTTCAGAAAAGCCAAGTTGGAGAAGACTTGCCGTTGGTATCGATTGGATTGGCGCAGGGATAGCTAGCGCCTGCTTGAGTATGTTCTCATACGTTTTGGCGTAAGTCGCCCGCAATTTTTTTCAAAATCCATTACTGAGAGGTGAGACAGAATGATCACGTCTGACATAGGGTATATCCGTAAGCCGGCCAACGTCATATTACTCGGTCTCAGTCTAGCACTCGTTCCAGCATTTATCTTCTGGGTTGGGAGACAAGAAAAATTGCAAAAGCCGGCATTAGTTCCAAACTCCATCTGGAAGAACAAAGCTTTCACGACAATTTGCCTCATGGTGCTCCTATCTTTTGCGGTCATGCAAAGTATGGAGTCATTTGTAAGCCTGTTGTATGTCGTCTTCAAGCCCCAAAGCTAGCATTCAGGGCACGCTCACTGTTGTCAGCTTTCAGAATGTTCAGCATCTCTCTGCCCTCGAGTCCTCGATCAGATTCCTCCCCAGTATCGTCGTTGGTATCTTGCTTGAGTTGACCACAGGTTTCTTCATCCACCGGTTGTCGGTCCTGTATCTTGTCACGATCTCTGCTTTGCTCTCTGCAGGTGCGCCTTTACTAATGGCACTCATCGATGCCAAGTGGCCATACTGGTATGACGCATTCTTTGCTCAGGTATGTCCTTAGAAATCAAGTAGTTGCTTAGACGCCTAACGGATAAATCAGATTCTTGCATACTTCAGTGTCGACAGTAGGTCTTGCACTTTTCCTTTGGTCCCCCTATTCAGTCCCCGTGACTGAATTCTCCACAACTTCTAGTACTGTTCACCGTCGGAATCCTCGTAGTTTCCGACGTGTTTCCGGAAGGCGACCAAGCATTGGCCGGCGCAGTCTTCAACACCCTTGCCCAATTCGGTATCTCCATTGGTCTTGCGGTCATGGGCGTCATAGCGAATTCCGTCACGAAGCACTCCCATTACCCGAGCAAGAACTCACCAGACGCTCTGGAAGCCGGTTACAAGGCTAGCTTTTGGGCTACATTTGTTTTGATGATCATTTGCTGCTGCATCGGTGTCTTTGGCCTACGCAAAATCGGCAAGGTGGGCGTGAAGCGCGATTAGCCCTCTTCACAACGACCAGATGTGTCACCTGCTGGGCGTGTCTTCGTCTACATGGAAGTCACTGTCTCAGAGCCTGCAGCTGTCTCGAACATGGGATCCTGGGATGCTATCGATCAGCCGTCCGGCCGAACAACAACATTGATAATCATGCGTACGCACCTCAAACATGCCTCGCGCCTTATCTCGGTTCTCAACATTCGAAATCCAGTCATGATCGCCATCTCACGCAAGTACAAACAAGATCTATAGTCCCATCACCCACATAACGCATCCTGGTCCATACTGCAAACTTGAAAATGCCAGCAATATAAAGGCATCGTCGACCAAAGCGCACACAATAAATACATCAATGCGTTGGGGGATATGATAAGGGGACCGAAACTATCAACCAACCAAGCGTTTGACACCCGCAGCACTAGTGGTTTCGTGTCATATTGCTTGAACGACCAGCAGATCCCGTATATATGTAGATAAAATTCCTAATCCGGCAGCGTCCCTCCATGTCATTGAATAGGTATTGGTGGGGATTTAGCACGCCAACTCTTCAGAGACAGTGTGCTTCGAGATTTGTTACATAGATATCCCGTTCTATGGTGAGGCATCACTACAACCAAGATTCAATCCATAATTGCCTCGCGGATTATCACGGTGCTGCTTGGATAGAACAAGTATACACAGAGATGATCCTGCTTACATATTCATTCAAATCACGATCTCCACCCACCAACTCAGCCCCCCATCCCCCCCTATCCTCCCACCAACCCACCTCCCCCCACAATCCAAAGCCCATCCCGTCTCCGCACACAAGCTGCATAAAACCAGCTCATCATAGGTAGGTTACCAAAGCAGACAAGCGCAGCGGGGAATCGCAGCCCATCCTATGCAGCCGCAAGGTTTAGACGACCTAGCCTGCATTAGATGTCTTTGTGGCGGTGCCGTACTCCGAGGACGACCAACATAACTCAGACTAAAGTACTGGATGCTGCATGCTCCTAGTAGGCGCCTACAATTACGCTTGTATATGGTGGGTGTATACGGTATGGTGGTAATCGGCGCCCCCCCTAGTCGCTGTCGCTCCTAAGGGATTAGGATGATGTGGCTCCAGACCCCTCATCGTAGCGTTATCTATTCTGGGAACTACTAGTATTCTAGAGCTATCGCACGAGCTGGCAGATGGCAATGACGAACCGCTCACTCATTCCTCTTTCCTCAACTCAAGCCGATCGTGAGCTCTTACATCCCATACGAATAACAACACAAGGTAAACACACAGAGCTCGCACAGCGCAATGTCAAATTCCATTCTCGAACAACTCCTCACAACCGCCTACCTCTCCCTCGGCTTCTTCACCATCTACGCACTCTTCCGCACACTATACGACGCATACGCAACACCACTCCGCGACGTTCCCGGGCCATGGCTGGCGAAATTCACTCGGCTCTGGCTCTTTCAAGCCATCCGGTCTCGCGAGTATCAGAAGATTAATATCGAGTTGCATCAGAAACACGGGCCTATCGTGCGCCTGGCTCCGAATGAGTATAGTATCGATGATCCGGAAGCCGCGTCGATTATCTATCGGACTAAGGATCAGCTGGTTAAGGTAGGGCCAGCTTCGATTCTTTTCGCGGTAGCAGTTGCTGTAGAAGACGTTGGCTGAAGTATGAGGTTAGGCTCCGCGATACGAAGCTTTTGGATTTCCAAACGTCGAGCCTGATATTTTCAGCACACGTGACAATGAACACAATGCCCGACGGCGTCGTCAGGTGCTGCCCATGTATCAGATCGGCGCTTTGGTGAATGTTGAATGGCAAATCGATAGTACGACGGATAACTTTATGGATAAGATGGCGAATTTCGCGCGTGAAGGCAAAGTCATCGATATGTCGGAGTGGATCCAGTATTACACTTTCGATGCTATTGGCGCCCTTACCGTTCGTATGCCTGTATTTCCTTATTCGTGCAAACAGCTGATGGAGCCATAGTTTGGAAAGCCTTTCGGCTTCCTCAAAGACGGCACCGATGTCGCGAGCATGATATCCATCATCCATAACGTTGTGCGCTACAGCGCCGCCATGGGCGTGTTTAGCGAGTGGCATCCCTTCATCATGCGCGTCATGCAGTATTTCTCAAGGCAAGGTGAGGTAGGCATACAATACCTGTACAAGTTCGTGGCCGACTCCATTGCGGACTGGAATGCATCATCGAAGGAAGATAGGTTCTTGCAGGAAGAGAAGATTGAGGGCGGGGCTTTGCTAGAGACGGATTTTCTGGGTTCGATGCTTGCGAAACATCGGAGGAACCCCGAGATGTTCAAGGTGGAGGATACGAATTATCATCTGCTCGCACAGGTCGGGGCTGGAGGGGAGACGACAGGGGATGAAATGTGTGCTGCAATCTACTTCCTTTGCAAGTATCCGCGGGTTTTAGAGAAGCTGAGGGTGGAGGTGGAGGGTTTGAAGATGCGGTCGAAAGGTGCGAGGATCACGGCCAAGGATGCTCGAGAATGCTCGTATTTATCGGTATGTATTCCTTCGGTGGCCTTCTGATCGTTAGTGAGTCGCAAAGATGTGGCAGGCATAAGCGTATACTGAGGCTCTCGCCTACTTATTACTCCTGGAACATGGCTTTCAACTCACGCTTCCAGCCATGTTAGTAATGCTGACTCAGACTCCTTTTGCAGGCTGTCATCAAAGAAACCTTACGGCTGTTCCCAGCTCTCGGTATCAACTTACCTCGTGTAGTACCAAAAGGTGGACTTAACCTAGCAGGTCGCACATTCCCCGAGGGTGTACGTTTTATCCATTATATCTCTTTCCCGTGTTCCATTCTCCACAAAGCTAACAAAATCCCATAAGACAATCGTCGGCGTCAACAGCTGGGTCGCGCACGCGAATAAGTCAGTCTTCGGAGCCGACGCCGACACCTTCCGACCTGAGCGTTGGCTCGAATCGCCGGAGAAGAGTACCAAGATGGAGCAGTATTTCTTGACTGTAAGTCATTCGCGTTGATATATTTCTTCTTCATAATGAGCCTCAATCTAATGTCTTTGAAATAGTTTGGCAAAGGTGCACGAACGTGTATTGGCAAGAACATAGCGTTGATGGAGTTAGAGAAACTTATTGCGGAGCTCGTGGTTCGCTTTGATATTAGCCTAGCGGATCCTGAGCATGATTGGACGGTGCGTAATGATTGGTTTGTCAAGCCTGAGGATTTTCAGGTGAGGCTAAAGGACAGGAAGGTCGGTGAGTAAGGGAGAGGTTCATGGCAAAGGGGTTTGAGATGAGCTTGTAAATGGTAAGAAGTTTTGACATAACTCCCAGGTCTGCGTTTCCTAGCCTAGGCTTTGGGTTTTCTCGCATAGATCGTGTGAAACTGTGTTGTACATGAACCGTTCGTGGTGAGTGGAGGACTGTCCCTTGAGTGTCTTGGAATTGTATACGAAGCAGCGGTGGGCATAGTCAGATATGGTCGTAGGAGGCTGTGAACGATGTCCATTCGTAGTCGGGTAAGTATGGAGTAGTAGAGCCTACTGGCTGCACTGCTGATCCTGCCATTATCAACAAGTCTCCAGTGTAAGATGCAGTCGAGGCGATAATCGCGAACTCTCGTCGTACATTGTCGAACAAGCTTGCGTTATTGGTTATATGCCAACCTATTCGTACCAGATCATCCTCACCTTTCTGCCCTCCAGGTGCTGAGCCTCTATTTTGTAAGGGTCCCGCAACAGCGATTATCTATTACAACAATCATTGGCTGGACTAATTCTCTTCTTGATAAGTCCATCTCAGCCTCGGCAATAGAATTCTCTGCCATGTTATCATGGTCAACAGCAAGTTTTCAGCGTAAGATAACAAGGTATCAGCCTTGTTGATGTGAGGCTGAGCCCATTCCTTGCCACCGAGGTAATTGACTTTTCAACCTTGTCGCTGAAAAGTGCCCAGCTGCTTAATCTGATGACTTCATGTATCCAGTTATAAATTCAATTGTTAGAAGTGTCGATACCCAAGATATCAACATTGATTTGGCCCTTGCAAAATACCTATCCAGTGAAACTCGTAGATTTGCCACGAAACATCATCCAGGACAGCTAGCCACACTGTCAAAAGTTCATCAGACATCAATCGAGTAGCCGATTTACTCTAGCACCAAGCATGAGCATGAAGCATAGTATGTGTGTAAGATTCCTCAAACCACCGGGTCAACTGACGTTCTTCGTACCAGTCGGCAAGAAAATCAAATACAACTTGCAGACCTTCTGCATGGACATTTGTGTTCCATTCACCTGCGGAATGTCATTGATGTGAGAAACCCTTTCAACCCATCTTTTGGCAGTATCATTGCTCTTTCTTCTACGAAAGCGCACTTATTGAAGCCTAATCCACGGCTCACACTCTATGTTGTGATGGCGAGAGCTTCATTTGACGATGTTGATAGGTGGGCGACCGCAAATAATCCTCCACCTGACGATTAAAGGGATGGGCACCGATGCAAGTGGATGCTACACGTTGGCTGGCACGCGGCTTCCAAAATGATTCGGACACATTTGACCGGCAGCCCCACCAAAGTGTCCAAATTATCTTGAGATCCGCGTGGCTGGGGGCAAGACAGGATGTAGATATCGATATTGTTGCATCAAGAAGTATGTCGGGCACCGTGAGAAAGGGCAATGCCGAGTTGCATTGGTGAAAATTGCGGCTAGCGTCTAAAGATTAGCCCTCCCGTACGGCACGTGACTTCTGTGTACCTACAAACTCACTCGGAGCAGGACGGTTCGATCACGCCCACTCACCTCTCTGAGTCTCAATCGCTGGGTGCTGTCATGGTATAGGGATCCAAATCTGTGACTGCAATCGAGAGCCACAGAGGCCAACATGAGTCGACAGTCAAATTTCAAAGGCCCAAGGGTAATCAACACGGGAAACAAGGATCGACCCCAAAGCAAGGAAGGCGAGGAGAAGGGCATGTGGTCCTCATTGCTGGACAGTGTTGCTAGCGGCAAGAAGCTTCCTGAGAAGAAGATAGTCGTCCTAGGTCGGTCGCAAATAGAGAATGGGAAAAGGGGTAGCTGAGAAGAGACAGGAGGGACGCCTGATACACAAAGGGAATTCCTCGAGGTGCTCTCCGACGCTCCTAAAAGACTGCAAGACCGGCATAGGAAGCAGCAAATCGTTGCGAACGACTTCGCACTTGGATATACATATCAAGATGTGCTGGACGCAGACCAGGAAGGTGAGCATTGTGCAGTTTGTGGAAGGTATCATAGCTAATCGACAGTAGACATACTGGCTCGGCTATCAATCCACCTCCTGTCAGAACCAATGCCCTCTTTTGCTCCTTTGCTGAAGCCTCTCTTCACTCCACCATCGATCCCAGAGACTCTCCTTGTCATTCTACTAGATTGGTCGGAACCGTGGCACTGGGTCAGGCAACTACGAGATTGGATCAGAATATTGCGAGCCGTCACCTCCTCCCTTGGTAATGCAGAACTTGAAACCATGGAACACGTCACGAAAGAGTGGCAGCAGCGGAAACGAGGGACCATCGCCAGCGATATTGGAGGATTGGGGACAGCGAACGAAAGCAACGTGATGTTGCCTCTCAGTGAAGGAGAGTGGGATGAACCACTGGGGCTACCCCTCTGCGTGGTCTGCCATGGTGTGAGTACCAAAAATGCAGGCGTGTGAAGGCTTCAGACAACCGTGGTGGAATATCGGTTGAAAGATGATGCTGACAAGGCTTCTTACAGGCTGACAAAATTGATACGCTGGAAATCGAGCAAGGTTGGAGAGAAGACGAATTTGATTTCGTGCTGCAATCCTTGCGAACAATACTGATGAAGCGTAAGCTGCCGTTCGACTTCCAGCTCTCTTTGGCTAATCGTACTGACCATTGTAGACGGCGCATCATTGATATACACGTCCAACTCAACCCCAAATTCTTTGCCAACACTTATACAATCAACCCTTGGCATACACTCGCTACTCAAGAAGCAAGCGCTCAAGCACAACGTCATCGATAGAGACAAGGTGCTCGTGCCTCCAAAATGGGACTCGTGGGGCAAGATCCGTGTACTCAGGGAAGGCTTTGACGTGGAAGGAACGAGCAGTGGATGGAGCCTCGACATCCAGCCTATCCCTATACCACCACCTAATAGCAACACAGAACCAGAACAAACAGACCACAGCCACCCGGCAGCCGAGACCTCAGGCCCCGTCCTTACAGCCTACGAATCCACCATCCCCTCCCCCCGAAATCCCCAACCCTCCAACCCCTTATCCCACCAACCCCGCATCGAAGTCCTCACAAAACCAACCCAAGACTTCCTAACCACCCAACTCGAAACCCTCACCCGCCTCGTCGCCGAAGACGCCTCCACCACCCCCACCACAGCCAACGCCCCCAACGCCCCCTTCACATTCAGCACCAAACCCTCCGAGCGTAACATGAACGAGCAAATCGGCCCCGTGCAGGTGAACATGGGCGGTATACAAGTCGACGCCGACGACATGCTCCGGAAGCTGAAATCGTCTCGAGATCGCGAACGATCGGATGAGGGAAGGCTCGGAAAGGATGATATTGGCGAGGAGGTGGGTGGGAAGAGGGAGACGGAGGAGGATTTGAAGGCGGAGAATGAGAAGTTGAATTCGTTTTTTGCGAATTTGATCAAGAAGGGGGCGAGTGGGAGTCCGAGGGGGACGACGCGGGTTGGGAGTGGAAGTGGGAGTGGGAGTGGGAGTGGGAGGGAGACACCGAGTAAGAAGCGTGAGGGGTCTTAGATTGGACGGATGCTTGGGGGCAGATGCTAGATAGATACCCATAGTTCATGCGAGAGCTTGCCTATTGTGCTACCAAGGGGCTCCTTCGATTTGAAAATTCGTTCGCCTACTAATTCCATAGGCGATGTGGGAATCATGCTGAGAGTGAAAATCTACCTACTCTCTACTTCGTCTGACCCGGATCTCTGTCTATTCGTAATGCTCAGCGGTTCATTACCGATACTAAAAGGTAATACAGAACCCTGATCAGATCAGATCACTCAAACCTATAAGAGCTGAGAAAAAACCAGCTTTTGCCAAAATTCCACTCGTTAGATCCAAGATACCCAAACCCATCCAAATCCTACAACTCATCCTCCTTCCCACCCGTCCCCTCCCTCCTCACCCTCGCCCCCTCCTTCAACTTCTCCCACCTCTCCCTATACCTCCCCACCACCCCCTTCAACTTCTCATTCTCCCTCCCCATCCGCTCCAACTCCTTCTTCCCATCCCGAACCTGCTCCTCCAAACTCTCCACCCTCTCTCCACCATCAGGGCCCCCAACGACCGAGGCGGCCATGCTGGCGCGAATGCTCTGATGCAGCGCCGCGCTCGACGTCTGCGCGCCAACTTCGAATTGCCAGAGCCGATTCGTGACATTGTCGAGCGTGTCGCGGAGTTTTGCATTCTCCAGTTGCAACTCTTCCATCGTTTTGCTGTTCCCGGCGACTCTTTTCCCTCCGCGCGTCATGAGGGGACTGGGTGGTCCAGGCGTCTCCCTCGCATCGACGAATTCTTCCAAGTCTTCGCTGTTGCGTGCGCCGTCGCGTTCGAAGGCGGGAATGTGGCCATTTCGCGTGAGTATGCTTGCGTAGGGCATGGTTCCTCCGGTTGTGGGGACGACGTAGAAGCTTTCCGCGGCGCCGAGATTGTTCCCGCCGGGTTCTTCGCGGACGGCACGGAGGGCGGCTTTGGAGAAGAGACGGGAGTAGTCTGGTTCGGCTGTTGCGCGCTCGGTGGGTCTGGTCGGTTGTTTTGAGGGGGCCTTCTCGGGCTGATGTGGTTCTTCGGGTGTGAGTGGGAGGCCGGCAAAGGCGAGGGGCGCGGAGAGTTTGGAGAAGAGGGATTCAAAGGTAGAATAGAAGCGCTTGAAGGGTTCGTCGGATTGCGAGATCTCTGTGGGTGCCTGTTGAGAGGGTGAGGGGTTGGTGGATGGGATTGGAGGTTGAGAGGGTAATGTTGGTGCTGTGGGGGATTTCTCGGAAGTATTGAGTGTAGCTACAGTCTTTGACGACGTGTCGCCCACTTTCGACCTCCTCGGCGGACTGACGATTTTGCCTTCGACGTGAGGTTGAGCGAGTACTGGTGTCGATGCTTGGCCACTTCTCCGCGGTCTGTTGGACGGTATGCCGCGGGCAGATGCCAGGTTACTTGCTATCGAAGAGCTAATATCTCGTTGGGGTCGGTGGGCAGCCGGCAGACTTTGCGATGGAGACCGGTATGGAGATCCATCTTGCACCTTTGGTGGTTCTGGAAGCTGGGACGGGGACGGGGCAGGCTTCATTTCTGGGACGGGTTCGGGAGCCTTGGTGATAGGGTGTGTGTTCTGAAACTTTAGCAGCTGCGCTAGCTTTTCGTGATGTTGTTCGAGTAGCTTCAGGGTTCGGAATGCCTGTCTTCGTGCCTGAGCACAAGGCGTTGCACAGAGAACACGGCGGCCCATACCTCGGAAGCATCATCTATCCCCCTTGCAGCCGTTGCAAACTGGCCCGCCGCCAGATCGTGTTCGTCGATCGCAGCTGTGGGGGTGTTTGCTCTGGATGCCTTGAGAGCATGCGATTGCGCCTAGTAGTTGAAGCTCTTAGTATGGTGTCCGTGTAGTCATAGAGGTTGCGAACTTACCAGTGTCAAGGCTGAGGCATCCATCTTAGGCAACTTATGAGAGGAAGAGTCAGCTATATAGTTATGTCCTGCGATTACATCGGGATCTGGGGCCGATGGAGCATTTTGCGTTTTGAAGAGGTTGGTAACAATAATTGATAGCTAAGATACAAGAGCTGGGCGTGGTGTTTCCCTTGCAATGTAGGTTCTTTCGCGTACCATCGCTCTGCTAGTTATTGCTTAAAGGGTGGTCTATTGTATTCCGTGAATGTCATCAACCCCAGTAAAAGACCTCCTTCGCTCTTTAGTTTAGTACTAGTCAAGACCTTAGCGGAGGCTCTGCTGAGAGTGACGCCGATCATCCGAGGAAAGCGTGATGATCTTCGCGCCAAGACTTCTAGTGTCGTGTTTTCCGGAGTTGAGACGAATTGAATACCTTGGTTTCGTCATCAATATTCATAGGCACGTTCTGTTCCCAGTATACGCTCAATTATATTCACAATCGCTCTCGGCACCTTTGTGGTCTTCTTTACTCCCTACATACGCCATGATCTAAGGACAGAACCTTGGTCGACCCTCAGCCAATGGACCGTCTAGCTAAGGAGACTTCTCCGGCACCCTCCACATCCACTGGGACCAAGGGTTTCAAGGGACTGGTGGCTAAGGCCCGCCTGGGTCTTGAAAAAGACAAGGATGAGTCTACCGTGTCCCTCAATGGCTCAGATGAAGGGGAGCGGAATGGTGTAAGACATTCCGTTGACTCTCTCATCGACAGAGTCCGCGACAGTAGGAAGACCAACGTTGAGGAAGATGGACTACCTTCGGGACCCAGCGCCCTTTCAAAGCTCATTCCAGGGCGAACCAAGAAGAAGAGACGGAAGCGAGAGGAGGCTGAGCAGCAGCAGCAACAAGAGCCAGATGGGCGCGGTCGCAGTATTGGGGACCAGACGGCGACGGCTGCTGATCGGAACATGCTGTCGCATGAGAACGAAAGTCGGAGCACGTTGGATGAAGACGGTGCAAGTTTGCTTACTATTGAGTCAGACACAGAGCCGTAAGCAAGCGCTTCTCTACTGTCGGTAGAATCGAGTGCCAAGCATTCTCGGCGTTGCTGGCTGTGCCAGCGGAGGGCGCTCGTACCCTCCACACGTTGCAAGAAGGCTTGAAGCATACCCGCAAGACGTTCAAACCTTTCTACCTGTCCCTAGATCCCTGTCCGTATAGCCGTTGCATGTCTTGTAATCAGAGACCTGATCAAGCCTTCTGTGGACTCCGCTCTACTGGCAAGCGATACCTCGAGGTGCTAACATTCCATGCAGATCTTTAGCTCACAAAAATCCTGCTATTGCTCCGCCGCCTTTAGTATCGCACCAGTCGCATGTCGGCTACCTTACCTCGTCCTCGCCTCTAATAAAGACCACTGTATCCTCCGAAGCGCCAAGTGACCTCCATTTGGACAGCACCGGCTCCAAATCCCAGAATCCTGAATTCCATAGCCCTCAATACCACAAAGCGGACACGTTTCCAGCCTCAGCTACAAGTAGCACACCCTCGCTGAATCTGGCACCTCAGCATGCTGCAACGATGGAACCCAGTGACGGTGAGAGGTCTCTCAAGGCGGCAGCTGATGGCAGTAGGAACAGAGGGATCTCACCAGGCGCCAAGATCAAGGACGTCTTCTCAATGGGACCTAAGAAGAAGAACTCAAGTCCGCCGAAGAGCCCAGATCGCGCATCGGTAGCTTCCGAGAGCAACGGGAATGGTCGGGGGGGCCTCTTCAACAAGGAAAAGAGAGGGAGCGTCCACTTCGGGAGGACTAAGGCGTCAGATAGTTCACAATTGCCCGACATCAAAACGAGAAACCCTACAACCAGTATGTCAGATCTTCCGGCAATCGTTACCACTCCGAAGACTCCCACAAGCGCTTCTCTTGAGACTCCAGAAACACTTGTGACTCCACCAACACCAACCGATCAGCGAATAGAACCTCCCAGCAGCCCGTCGCTCAGGACCAAGGGTGCAACTCCGGCAGGGACAAATGCGAATACTGTCACCTCGGCTTCTGGCACCATGATCTCCCATCGCCGAGTCAGGTCTGATTCTGGCGTACATGCACCCAGTAAATTATCAAGTGCCATGTCTGCGCCTCTCACACCCATGGTTGAAGAAGCTAGATCACCGGCTGTTCAAGGTTCTCCTGGCAGCTCGGGAGGCTTCTTCTCGTCTGTCTTCTCGGCCGCGCAGAACGCCGCCAATCAATTCAGCGACACTATCGCAGGCAAAGAACCACGATCGAGATCCTCTACTCAAACCACCCAAGGAGAAGGTCTCGATGAATCAGATACGGCTACGACTATCACCGATAATGCAGTAGATCCGCCCGTAGGCGAGGATAAGAAACTTGCAGTTGACACCCTTGGTACAGGTGACCTTCGTCTAAGTCATCTGGGCATTGGCACGGATAATTCTTCGACTGCGTCCCTTACGAATGGTGCCTCCGAAAGAAGCGGCGCATCGGCTCAGCGAGAAGAAGCAGCAGCGCGAGTCGAGAACGCATTTGCCGCCCGAGCAGTATCTCAGGCGTACAGCGAGAGAGCGGTTGAAGAAACAATAGCAACACCTGTGGCTGAAGACGTTGTGCCTGGTGTTAAACTAAGATCAAACTACGAATCTAGCATCATGACAGGTGACAAAACACCCCCTAATGGAAGTATTCACGAGAGCGAAGCTACGTTTCGTCGTAGCGGCAGCGTTCGCAGCCGGGTTGGGACCATCGCCAAGCGGCATAGAAACAGCTCATCTGCTACCGGTGGCACCATCGCTGCAGCAATAGCCTCTAGCACCTCAGCTCTCGCTGCTTCCGGAGCATTGAATGGCACTCCGAAGCTCACCGGGTTTGCCGTTGCGAGCAAAAAGCGTAACCGAGACTTTCATAATTTATTCCGCAGTGTACCCGAAGACGACTACCTCATCGAGGACTACAGTTGCGCCTTGCAGCGCGAAATTATACTCGCAGGGAGAATTTACGTTTCAGAAGGCCACATCTGCTTCTCAAGTAATATTCTAGGTTGGGTGACTACTCTTATCATTAACTTTGATGAGATCGTCTCCGTGGAGAAAGAAAACACTGCTATGGTCTTCCCAAATGCAATCGCGATACAGACCTTACATGCAAGACATACCTTCCGCAGTCTGCTCAGTCGAGAAGCTACCTACGACCTACTCATTGGTATCTGGAAAATCAATCACCCGTCATTAAAGAGCTCTCTTAATGGTGTCAGACTCGATCAAGGTGGAACTGGTGACAAGACCGAAAAGCTTGAGCCGACCGGCAGTGACGGAAATAGTGACGTTACTGGGGAAGAAGACGATGAGGTCTATGACGAAGACGAAGAAGAAGACGAAGGTACTGATGACTTTACTGAAGTACCTGAAGGAAGTGTAGCTGGCAGTGAAGCCGTCGCGGATCCGGTAGGACGAAAAGCGTCTGCTATGGGCGTGGCAGTTGGCGCTGCTGCCGGCGGCGTGCCTACCCCGAGTGATGCTAAGGCAGGTGAGAAGGCTGCAGCTGCAAGCGCAGCAAGTGTCGACTTTCCAGGTCCAGCGACTCATTCGCCGACTGAATGCAGCGATGGCGATACCCACTATGACAAATTCCTCAAAGATGACATCGTTCCAGCTCCTCTTGGCAAAGTCTACTCTATGGTGTTTGGACCTGCATCTGGTGGGTTCATGGCCAAGTGGCTACTTGATGAAATGAAGTGTACGGATCTTCAGATGGAGGATGACAAGAAAGGTCTTTCTGAGGAGAACAACGTCCGCACCTTCTCGTACATCAAGCCACTCTACGCTTCGATCGGGCCAAAGTCAACCAAGTGCGTGGTCACTGAAACTTTGGACTTCATTGACTTGGAAAAGTCAATTTCGGTCACTGCAAGTACACAAACACCCGATGTTCCCAGTGGCAATGTTTTTGCAACGAAAACGCGCTTTTGTTTCATGTGGGCCCCGGGCAACGCGACCAGGATAGTCATGAACTTCAATATTGAATGGACTGGAAAATCTTGGCTCAAGGGTGATTCATAACCCTGCCCATGTTTAGAGGTTCGTTGCTAACTAAGACCCTCAGGACCTATTGAAAAAGGGGCAACCGACGGGCAGAAGACTTACGGTGATGACTTGATCAAGGCCCTAAAAGCCGGCGTCACATCAAGGCCTCGCGCGGGCACCAACGGCTCGAAAATCAAGAAAGGCAAACGTAGGAAGGGCGATCCAGCCTCTACGAAAATTGCACCACTGGATGATAAGGCGACCAGTGGTGTTCAACGGCAAGAAAACTCCTGGGGCCTTTTCGAACCATTGCATGGCATCTTGGGCCCAGTGGTCGACATTTGCAGTCCAATCGTCAATTCAAATGTGATCATTGGGCTTCTTCTTTTCATCATACTTATCAACTGGCTCCGCGGCCCAAAGCTTACCTCCTCAAACAGCCTTGGCTATCCTGGCATGTCAACACCCCAGCGCATCGCCGCCTACGAAGAAGTATGGCGAAAGGAAGAGAGCGATCTGTGGGACTGGCTGGAAGAACGCGTAGGAATGCAAGGCATCGCCTATCCTGACAGTAGTAATGACCAGGAGATTGTGGCGCAAGCGAGGAGGCAGCGCGAGGCGACCATGAAGGGCAAGGGTTTGCGGAAGGCGTTGGCGGATGTGAAGATGAGTGACAGAGAGGTTGACCATGCTATCAAGGTTACGCAAGAGAAGCTTGAGGTGCTGAAGAGAACCGTGGATGAGAAGAAAGGGGTGGAACGTGTACGAGGGCAAACGGATGACATTTCTGGCCGATGAGAGTGTGAAGGTGGAGCATTGACTGACTGTACCATTGAGCGTTTTAGCCTAAGCAATGCATATCCTTAACTCCTTCCAGGCCCTTTCAGGCCTCGCAGCCGTCTGATCGCATGCAATGTGGGCGGCAAATGTGGTGTCGTTTCTGAGCCCTCGGATGTATCGGTGCTGTAGCATCTCATATACAACATACGGCACGTAACGAAAAGCCTTCCTGCTTGTACGGACTCCAATATTCCATTACGAAGCTGCTGAGTACGACAGGCCGTGTCTGCGACCTGGTTTATGTACGTCATGACGGATACGGCTCCTTCTGTTGCAGTGCGAGGACTGAGAGCGGGGCTTTTGTACTTTGGAATGGGGTGGGCGGGTTGTGTAAGGATGGTTGTAGATGGGGAAGAGGAGGGAGG
>JAABUR0100000614.1_pt1 | contig 75184 bp, 72 predicted proteins | sample 5560091 | NCBI WGS metagenome assembly JAABUR01 (sample SAMN10711879, study PRJNA513375) | rock metagenome | isolation source: Antarctica rocks | place: Antarctica: Victoria Land, University Valley sud
CCGCTTCTATGCAACTTGCCTCATCAGGATACCTTTTGCTGAATTCATCTATGTTCATCTTTGCCCCTTTTTTATACTAAATTTAAACATTATTTATCAATAGTACAAGTTACGGACAGTCATAAAATTTAATGTTGCCGGTTGGTGGGTATCATAGTCTACGCCAGCTTTGAAGATCAGGTGCCTGCGGTGCTCAATAATGGCATTGTAATAAGCGCGATCCGCCAAAGCCGCCTCCGCATGTTCCGTATTCATCAGTCGCTCCAGGTCATACAGGTGCCGGGACATTCGTTCGTAAATTATACGCTCAATAGGGCGTTGGAATTCTTCGTGCAGCAAAAATACCTTTTCTAAAAAAGTCCGTTTAGGCTCAACTGTGGCTACAGGGAAACTTTCACCCGACCATGGGAAACCCGGCATATATTGGCCTAAAAGAGACAATATCGGGCGTTCTACCGCGGGTTCGTTCAATGACCGGGCACTCACTTCCAGCTTTACACTGTCGGCAATATAAGGCACAGGATCAAGCAGGGAACGGTAGGCTACTCTTAATGTCTGCGGGTCGGTATCCGGCAGGTCAATTCTTACCGGGTCAGCTGTAACGGTTACTACACCGTTGGGCACACCTAAGTTTGCCAATTCTTTCTCCAGCGCCGCTTTGAGTATGGTTGAGGTGAATTCACAGGCTACACGCTTTAATTTTTTCACCGCGTTCTTGCTCAAGTCTTCTTCGAAACCTAAAAAACTTCTTTCAATGGCAAGGTCGATATCTTCTGAAAACCTTTCGATCAAATTCCACCCTTTACTTAGCGAAGTTCCGCCTTTGAAAGACAGGTGTGGTGCAAATTCACTTTGGAATACCGCCTTTAGTACGAGTGTTACCCACCAGTCTTTTTCAATTACTTTGGCGGACATCCCGCTTTTATTAGCGGCTTGCTGTATAGAGATCAGGCGATCTTCGTTTGATAAACTAAGCCACTCGACCATTTAAGGGATATTTTAATAGTTTAACAATAAAGTCGTTGATACGTGCCGGGGCAAGTTTGAGGTCATAATACAGGTTTTCAGTGGTTTCCTGGTGCAACAGCTCTTTAATGCGGTCTTCCATATCAGGCGTGACCTGGCTGGTATTCATTTCTTCCAGACCCTGAATTAATAAACTGCTGATCGGCCCTTTCATTCCGAATTTCTTTGGCGTAACGGGTTTGAATTTAACGCCGCCTTTTCCGATCTTGATCTGTCTGGCCTGTCCGTCGGTAATGTAAACTAGCCTTGCCGGTACTTGTGTCGATAGCCCTAATTTATTCAGAGCATAGGCACCTGCCGGGCGGATACGCATATGTTCATGCGCGGCTACTGCTTCAGCGACTTCTTCCATAGATGGTAAAAGCTTGCCAAAGGTGGGATGTATTTTAGGCAGGAAATAAATACCATGGGCCAGTCTTTCGATCTTACCTTCTTTGGTTAATCTCGATAAAGCCTGCCTGACCGCATCGTCCATACCTACGCCCCGAAAGTCCGTAGGAAATACGATGGTGCCCGGCTGGAGGGCATTTATTTGATCGGATATTTCCTGATGAATAGAATTCATGTCACAAAATTATGTAAAAATGTGACAAATTTATATCATTTTATAATAATTAAAAAATTTACAAGGAATAATGCCCAATAAAGCTGACTTAACAATCAATCAGAGCTTCTCAAATACCTTTTGAGTTTTTGCATTACAGTATTACTGCACCAAATATTCTACCCTGCTTACCCGTAAAGTCGCGGTCGTATTTTAATTGATAGAATCTTCATAAAGTCCTTATATGATGATCAATAATTTCACTTAAACAACCCGGCTTTATAAGGGATTTCGTATATTTGTTCAGTTAATAATGTGGGCATATAACTAAGCACCTGAAGATTGACTTTCTTTATAAGTTGTTGATAATAAGCTAATAACAAAGATAGGTTCGAGCCCAGGTAGGATTTGATCGTCACGATAACTTTAAATTCAACAATTTCTTCTTTAAGATTTCCATATCCTCACTTACCTTAGCATCCAAAATTTTAGCATAATGCTGAGTTGTTTTTATGCTTTTATGACCTAGCATTTTGGAGACAGTTTCTATTGGAACTCCATTTGATAGCGTGACAGTAGTTGCAAAAGTATGCCTGGCTGTATGATAGGTTAATTGTTTATTTATACCACATATGTCTGCTATTTCTTTCAGGTAGGCGTTCATTTTCTGGTTACTCAGTACCGGAAGCAACTTTCCCTCGTTTTGACATTGTGGGTGATCTGCATAACGATTAATTATATCTCTTGAAACAGGTAACAGTGGAATTTTCGATGCGGTGTCTGTTTTCTGTCTTGAAGTTGATACCCATTGCTCCCCATCAAAACCGACTACAACTTCTGTGCGTTTTAATTTTTTGACATCCGCGTAGGCAAGGCCGGTGTAACAACTAAAAAGAAAAATATCCCTTACTTGGGTTATCCGATCACTAACGAATTCTTTCTGCGCTATGCAATGTAACTCACTTTTAGTTAGGACAGCAGGTACCACTTCGCGTAATTTAGCTTTAAAAGCCCTAAATGGATCTTTATCGAGCCACCCATTACTCAAACAAATACGAATAATCTTTTTAAAGTTCTTGATATACTTTAAGGTAGTATTGTTAGAGCAGTTTTTTTCTGATCGTAAAAAAAATTCAAAGGTTGTAATAAACTCATGGTCTATTTTTGCAATGTCAACATCTGCTACTTGATAATGCCATTCAATAAAATTAGTGAGATGCTTTAAAGTGGTCGTAAAACATACTAAAGTTCCCGCTGAATAATCTTTACCGACTAATACTGACAAACGCCTGTTGTGCTCTTTAAAGATTGGCAAAATTGTTTTTATTTCTGGCTTGACCTCTTTTCCAAAAAGCTTGTCTTTCATGCATTGTACTGTAATTTGAACCTTGCCTTCCATCAACTGGCGATGGGCATCATAAACCTGTTGCTCCAAAGACTTTAGGTAAAGGTTTAAGGATCGGGCTTCCTCATGTGTACCTGACATCTTCTGAGCGGTTGAATTCCATTTTGACGGAATTATATATCGTTTAGTAGTAAATTCAATACGGTCACCATTAATGGTTAAACGTATATAAATAGGTGCCGTGCCATTGGCTAAGAGCTTACTTTTTTTAAGAGCAAAATTTAAATTGAAAGAGCTGATCATAACACTGATAATGAATTAAATACATCACTTTTTTACCGGTTCAGCGAGACCTAAAATTACGATAGACAAATAGGTCTCGCAAGAGGTCTCGATCAGACTGAGAAATATTGATTCAATTTGATAGCCCTTAAAGCAAAAAGCCCCTAAAATCAGTGATTTTAAGGGCTTTTAGTCTTCGTTTTTACCTATTTTGCGGTGAGGGAGGGATTCGAACCCTCGGTACAGTTTCCCGTACGTCAGTTTAGCAAACTGATCCTTTCGGCCTCTCAGGCACCTCACCAAATTTTCTTTGCGTAGATGTTGTATTTTCAAGGAGTGCAAATATAGTAATTCAGCTTTCTCAGCAAAAAAAATTATCAATAATCGATCCGCACATGGTAAATGCTCATCAGCATCTTTTTAAAGATACTTTTTACAGTTTCTATTTCTTTCAGCGTGATATTACTGTTTTTTAATTGGCCCTGGTCCAGTTTGTAGTTTACCAGTCTGTCCACCAAATCATTGATTGATTTAAAGTTAGGTTCTTTCAAAGCGCGGGAAGCAGCTTCTACAGAATCGGCCAGCATCAACACGCCGGTTTCTTTGGAAAAAGGGATTGGCCCGGGATATTTGAAGATATTTTCATCCACTAATTTCTCTGGGAAATTCTTTAAAAAAGACTGGTAAAAGAAGTCCACACGCGTATTGCCATGATGGGTACGGATAAAATCAACAATGATTTCGGGCAGGTTCTTTTTGCGGGCCAGTTCTACACCTTTTTGCACGTGGCGGATAATTACCCGTGCACTTTCTTCGTAGGAAAGCTTATCATGCGGGTTGAAGCCCTGGTTCTGGTTTTCGATAAAAAACTGCGGGTTTTCGATCTTGCCGATATCATGGTACAGTGCTCCTGCCCTCACTAGTAACGCGTTTCCGCCGATGGTATAAATAGCGGTTTCTGCCAGGTTGGCCACCTGCAAAGAATGCTGGAATGTGCCGGGCGCATTAAAAGCCAGATCGCGCAGTACAGAAGAATTGGTGTTGGTCAGTTCGATCAGGGTAATGTCCGAAGTGATGCCGAAAACTTTTTCAAAAGCATAAATCAAAGGATACGCCAGCAGCGTTAGGGAAACGCTCACGATAAAAGGTATAAAATCATTCCAGTCAATCGAACTGAAACTACCTTCGCGGATAAAAGAAATCCCCAGAAAAGAAACTAAGTAACATCCGGCAATCAGCAAAGCGGAAATTAAAAACTGTTCCCTGCGGATCAGGTTTTTGATGCTGTAGATGGAAACCATACCGGCCGTGAGTTCATAAAAAGCAAACTCAAAACTGTTGGGCACAAAAAACCCGGCGATCAAAACCACCAGCAAATGAATATTCAGGGCCAACCGCGTATCAAATAAAATGCGGATAATGATCGGGACGATACAGTACGGGATGTAATATAAATTGGGGATTTGAAAACGGATGGCCCAGGAAAGGGTAACCAGCATGGACGTGATCACCAGCAAAATCAACCCCACCAGCCGATTGTCATGATAAATATCTTTTCGGAACAAAAACAAAAAAACAACCAGCAGCGATAAGACCAGAAAAACCAATAGAAACTGGCCCAGCAGCACCATTTTTTTATCGCCGGTCACCTGCACATTGTCTTCAAAAGCTTTTTTGTAGGATTCTAATTTTTGGTAAATATCTTGGTTGATGACAGACCCTTTCGCTATGATCAGCTCTCCTTTTTGCACCATGCCACGCGTTTGAGAAATACTTTCGAGTAGTTCATTTTCGATTTGTTGTGTCATCTGCTGGTCGTAAACCAGGTTGTACTGGATGTGGTCTTGCAGCAGTCCGATCAGAAAAGGTTTATCTATGTTGCTGCGCTTTGTCAAAACCTGGTCGCAGTAGCTGAGCGCACGCTCCCTGGTGAAAAGTGCGGCCGTATTTTTAGTTTGGGCGATCTTATTTTGCAGGATGGTCACCTCATAGTTTTCTGCTGCCCTTTGAAATCTTTTGTTTAATTCCAGTAATCCTTTTTGATAAATGGCAGATAACAGATCAGTGCCGCATTTAAGGTACGCTTCCTTTTGCTTTTCGTTGAGGGAAGCATTATGCCATTTGATTTCAAAGTCGTTTTTAAAATTTTCCAGTTCCTGCTTTTCAACCTGCGGGCCGTATTCATAAATTGGGCTGATACTGCGCAAAGCAGCGTCTTTGTCAGCATCCAGCTCGGCATTGGTTTTTAATATAGCGAAATTGTAAGGGGAAACCAGGTCTTTCTGGTTCCAGATCCGGCCTTTTCCGTATTCATAGCGAAACTTTGCCTGCTTTGGCAGAGTAAAAATAATTACAATTACAGCCGTAAACATCATCAAAAACTTGATGTTTACAGCAAATTTGCGCATCAGTGCTTTTTGTCGGGATGAATTGAGGATAGCCATCAAAAAATTTAATACTGACCAAAATTAGAATAAGTTTCTGTTTTACATATTTTTATAAAAATATCAATGCTTCTTTTACCCCATAAAAATTGGTGCCTGAAAAGCATCTGCAAAAAACCAAAACCGGATAATTATAATTTTAGGGTGATAAAAGAAGCATTGGTAAATTTTTGAATAATCTTTAAATAAAATTATCGTTTAAAATCCATCAATCCAATTTCCGCAAATGTTATTTATTTCTTTTCAAAAACATTTTAAGTTGAAGCACAAGCTGGGCACTTTGCTGCTGTTGGTCCTGTTAAAAGTTACTGCATTTGCACAAAACACCAATCCAAGCAACCATCAAACCCAATTTAAAAATTACGAAGACAGTTTGAAAACATTGGGTTTTACTTTGGTGAACAATGAAAATGATTTGGAACGAAAAAACGCTAATTATCATTTTATCAAAACTTTGGTAAATGCCCTTAAAATCCCGGGTTCGTACCATTACAATTTTGACTCGGTAAAAACAGTATCGCTCATTTATGCGCCGGACAACCAGTTCCGGATTTTTACCTGGAATGTGATGAACGAAGACGGCAGTTACCGGTATTACGGCACTATCCAATTGAACACGGGCAGTGCTTTGAAAATGTTCCCGCTTACGGATTATACCCCTTTTATCAAAAACCCGGAAGATTCTACTTTTACGGCTCAAACCTGGCTGGGCGCGCAATATTATAAAATCATCAAAGCAGGGACTGAAAACCCATATTATATTTTATTAGGCTGGAAAGGCAACACGGTCAAAACCACTAAAAAGCTGATCGAGGTTTTGTCTTTCAGAAACAACGCCCCGGTTTTTGGCCTGCCGGTTTTTGATGGAAACCAGAAAACGCGGAAAAGGGTTATTTTTGAATACAGCCGGCAAGCTTCTATGTTGCTGCGGTTTGTGCCTGAAAAGCAAATGATCGTGTTTGACCACCTTGCCCCGCGCGACCCGAAACTCAAAGCAGATTTTAGTTTTTACGGCCCCGACCTTTCTTACGATGGTTATCAGCTAAAAAACGGGAAATGGGGTTTTGCACAAAACCTGGATATGCGGAATATCCCGGAAGACCGCGATGAAGCTTATGTTGATCCAAGAAAAAAACGGCAGGATTCTGTCGAAAATGTCAAGAAAAAAACGACTTCCTCTTTTTCAATAAAAAACATTCATAAAAAGAGTTAAAAATGTTGTTACTTGATTTAAAACTGCAGCTTTTGTCAGCAAAATTGCTTTAATTTAAACAAAAATCTAATTCAAAGCATGGCAGATCTTACGGTTACGGAAGCACCTTCTACCCAAAAACGCCTGGTACCTAAAAGTGTTCCGTTTATCATTGGTAATGAATTTGCCGAAAGGTTTAGCTTTTATGGGATGCGCAGCATTATTGCCGTGTTTTTGGTGCATCAGTTTTTCAGTCATGATACTTCGGTAATTGCCAATGCAAAAGCCAATACAATTAACCATGCTTTTTCTACACTTGTTTATTTTACACCGGTATTGGGTGCAATTATAGCAGATTGGTTTTTTGGGAAATACAGGGTTATCCTGATCGGTTCGATTATATACACCTTCGGGCATTTTGTTTTATCGATGTTTGATACCTCTTTGCCTGGTTTTGAGACTGGTTTGGTTATCATTGCTTTTTCGGCAGGTGCAGTAAAATCATGCGTATCGGCAAATGTCGGCGATCAGTTCGACCATAAAAACAAGCATTTGATGAGCAGTATTTATGGTTGGTTTTATTTCAGTATCAACGCTGGTTCTATGATCAGCCTTTTACTGATCCCGATTATTTATGAAAAAGCAGGTAGTGCATGGGCTTTTGGCGTACCTGGTATATTAATGGCATTGGCTACTGTTATTTTCTTTTCCGGCAGGAAAAAATATGTACGGTTACCAGCGGGAGGAATCAAAAAAGACAATTTTGTAACCATTAACTATTTTGTTTTTGAGTCCTTCGTCACTAAAAAAGACCCGGTAAAAACAGCATGGCAACAAGCGATAGATAAATACGGAACTGAAAAAGTAGAAGCCATCAAAGCAGTTTGGGGCGTAATTGCCGTGTTTGCTTTCATCCCGATTTTTTGGGCGATGTGGGACATGAACGGATCGGAATGGGTTTTGCAGTCCACCAACCTGGATCGGAGTTTAGGCATATTCGGGCTAACGATTTTACCTTCTCAAATCCAATTTGTCAATGCGTTGTTTTTATTGATGATGATCCCAATATTTAATTATGGCATTTATCCATTAGTTATAAAAATGGGGGTCAAGCTTACACCACTTAAAAAAATTGGGGCAGGGCTGTTTATCACAGGTTTAAGTTTTGTCATTATTGCCCTTTTACAGCATAAAGTAGATGCTGGTTTGCACCCTTCTGTTTGGTGGCAAATATTTGCTTATGCTATTCTATCCGCTGGCGAAGTGCTGGTTTCCATTACCGGTTTGGAATATGCTTATACGCAATCTCCGTCATCCATGAAAAGTACCATGACGGCCATCTTTTATTTAACTTATGCGGTCGGTACTTTTTTTACCACCTTAATCAATGTAAATATTTCTAATAAAGGTATGTTTGCATATTTTACACCCGAAAGATATTACTGGCTGTTTGTGGGGATCATGTTCTTTTTTGTCCTGTTGTTTGTATTCGTAAGCCCTTATATTAAGGAAAAAAGCTATCTGGCCGGCGATGATATCACTAACGAACCCGGACATTTAGGAGGTGATTTAATTAATCCGCAAGCAAACCCATAAATATAACAATACTGTTTTTACCACTAAAAAATTAATAAGTGCCCGATAGTCTGGTCATCATACCAACATACAACGAAAAGGAAAATATAGAGCGTATCCTGCATAAAGTATTTTCACTAATGCACGATTTTCATGTGCTGGTGATTGATGACGGTTCTCCTGACGGTACGGCCGCGATCATCAAAACTTTGCAAAACATCTATCCGGAAACTTTATTTCTACATCAACGTGCCGGAAAACAAGGCTTGGGCACGGCTTATATATTCGGGTTTAAATGGGCCACCGACAGGCATTACGATTTTATTTATGAGATGGATGCCGATTTCTCCCACAATCCGGATGATCTTTTGCGCTTGCGCCAGGCTTGTGTAGATGGTGCAGACGTAGCTATCGGATCGCGCTATATCAATGGTGTAAATGTGATCAACTGGCCAATGAGCCGTGTGATGATGAGTTATTTTGCTTCGGTTTACGTTCGGTTCATCACTGGTATTGATGTTCAGGATGCCACCGCCGGGTTCAAATGTTACCGCCGAAAAGTGTTGGAAACGATCCCTCTAAATAAAATCCAGTTTGTAGGTTATGCTTTCCAGATCGAGATGAAATTTACGGCTTTGAAATATGGTTTTAAAGTAGTTGAAGTGCCGATTATTTTTACAGACAGGCGGCAAGGCGTTTCAAAAATGAGCACTAAAATATTTCAGGAAGCTTTTTTAGGTGTTATCAAAATGAAAACAAGTAGCTGGTTTAGAAAATATCCTAAAAACAGTGTTGTTGAAAGACCAAAGACTTTGCATAACGTTTAATGCTGTTTTTATGCCGATAAAAACAGTACCCATTGTACAATCCTGCATATACAATTTCGCGTTTTATCATTTTCCTTCCCGATTTAAATACTAATTTTGTTGGCAATGAATAAAAACCTTGATCCTAATCCGGGGCACCTTTCCCCTACCGAACAGGAAATCGAAAAAGTATTGCGCCCGCAGGTTTTTGAAGATTTTACCGGCCAGGAAAAGATATTGGAAAATCTGCGCGTTTTTGTTCAGGCCGCACGTTTGCGTGGCGAAGCCTTGGATCATGTATTGCTGCATGGCCCGCCCGGATTAGGCAAAACCACGCTTTCCCATATTATTGCCAACGAAATGGGTGCCGGCATCAAGATCACTTCCGGCCCGGTGCTGGACAAGCCCGGCGATCTGGCCGGTTTACTGACCAATCTGGAAGCTGGGGATATTCTGTTTATTGATGAAATCCATCGTTTAAGCCCGCTGGTAGAAGAATATCTCTACTCGGCCATGGAAGATTATAAGATAGACATTATGCTCGAAACCGGGCCCAATGCCCGTTCTGTGCAACTCTCTTTAAACCCTTTTACCTTAATTGGCGCTACCACGCGTTCCGGTTTGCTCACTGCTCCGCTTCGTGCCCGTTTTGGCATCAATTCCCGCCTGCAATATTATGATGCTAAACTACTGACCACTATTGTACTTCGTTCGGCAGCTATTTTAAAAACACCGATTGCGGAAGAAGGAGCTTACGAAATCGCCCGCCGCAGCCGGGGCACACCGCGTATTGCAAATGCTTTATTGCGTAGAACAAGAGATTTTGCACAGATAAAAGGCAACGGCAGCATTGATATTCCGATTGCCAAGTACGCGCTCAATGCATTGAATGTAGATGAACACGGCCTGGATGAAATGGACAACAAGATCCTGTCAACCATTATTGATAAATTTAAAGGCGGGCCGGTTGGTTTAAAAACTATTGCCACAGCCGTAAGCGAAGAAGAAGGAACGATTGAAGAAGTTTATGAACCTTTTTTAATCCAGGAAGGTTATTTGATGCGAACTTCCCGTGGGCGGGAATGTACCGAAATAGCTTATAAACATTTGGGACGGATTAAGAGTGGCGGCGCAACTTTGTTTTGATGTTGATTTTTAGGTGGTAAAAGAAGCATACTGTTTTTACAACCTAAAAACTATCAAAGCTCATCCAAAGCTTTTCTTTCTAACTCTGAACCGCGATAATGCGAAGGCGAAAAACCGGTAACCTTTTTAAATTGTGCCGATAAATGTGCGCTGCTGCTGTAACCCATTTTAAAAGCAATTTCATTTAAGTTTAACTCGCCGTATTCAATCAGCTCTTTAATTTTTTCTACTTTTTGCTGAATGACGTAATGCTCAATCGTATTGTCTTCCTGTTCAGAAAATAAATTGCTGAGGTAACTGTAAGCCTTTTGCAGCTTATCAGTCAGTAAAGTAGAAAAATTGATATTCAGTTCGCTTAAATCAGAATACTGAACAGTATCTGTAATTAAATTCTTAATCTGCTCCACCAACTTGGTTTTGTAATCATCAATCAACTCAAAACCAACAATTTTAAAGGCAGAAGCAATTGCCAATAGCTGATCTGCATCTGGTTCCGGCCCTACTTCAACCCAACCTAAACCAATATTTTTTACCGTAAAATTTAAAGTTTGCAAAGCTTGCCTTACCACTAAGAGGCAGCGGCCGCAAACCATATTTTTAATTGCTAATTTCATCAATAAAAATTATGAAATCCGTTCGTCCTTAAATCCGGCTTTTTCCAGCGCAGCAATAACTTTAGGGACAGCTGTTTCTTCTGCTTCCACACTCAGCGTTTTTTCTGCACCGCTCACGTCGGCTTTCCAGCTTGTTGCTTCTTTCAAAGCATTTAAACCTAGTGTTATCGCTGCCACACAGCCAGCACATTTCATCGAAGTTTTGAAACGAATTATATTACTCACTGGACGTTCCCCCCTGATTGTCGGAATGCACATTTTTATCGTCTTCCCCGCCTTTTTCGTTCTGAGAACTTTTTCCTTCTTTCTGATATTGGATCTGATCGCCGCTGGTATGGTTTTCCTCGTTCTCGCCAACACCTTCCGCCTTATCGGTTTTAGAAGTGCTTTCGTGTGTATCATTAGCATCTGTTGTTGATTTTTGATGCTGATTCTGATTGTATTGATTTGAATTTTGATCCGACATAATGATTTTTTTTATTTTGATGAAAGCACTACGCTTTGTAATGCTTCTTTTGTACTAATAAAACTGCTAAACGTTTAAAATGTTTAAAAGAGTAGTTTAGAAGTTGGTAACGGTACAAGCATCTTCCTCAAAAGTAAATCAAAATTTAAGGTTTTGTTTAATTTTGATGGCAAAGTATTAATTCGACAGCGAAAAATTCAACATGGATTATAAAGATTATTATAAAATTCTGGGTGTCGGCAAAACGGCTACGCAGGATGAAATTAAAAAGGCTTACCGCAAACTGGCCGTCAAATATCACCCGGATAAAAACCCTGGGGACAAAGCTGCCGAAAATAAATTTAAAGAGGCAAATGAAGCAAACGAGGTTTTGAGCAAGCCCGATAAACGGAAACAATACGATGAGCTGGGCAAAAACTGGCAAAGTTACCAGCAATCCGGTGGCTATGCCAACCAGGGCGGCGGCAGGCCAGGTGGCGGCAGACGAAGCAGCGGCGGCGCAGGCGGGTTTTCGACAGAAGATTTTTATGGCGGCGGAAGCGGACAATTTTCAGATTTTTTTGAAAATATTTTTGGTGGTGGTGGTGCAACTGGTGGCCGGAGCAGCAGGCGTGCTTTTGCGGGAGAAGATTTGCAGGCAGAAATGCACATTACTTTGGAGGAAGCTTTTCACGGTGCTTCCCGACAGGCAACTATCGGCGATTCTAAGGTGAACATGAAGCTGAAACCAGGTGTAAGCGAAGGCCAGGTTTTGCGTTTGAAAGGCAAAGGCGAAGCCGGAAGCGGCGGTGGCGGCAACGGTGATTTGCTGATCACCATGCATATTTTGCCCAACAATAAGTTTGAACGCAAGGAAAACGACTTGTATTTTGATCAGCCGATAGATCTATATATGGCTGTTTTAGGTGGAAAAATCCCGGTGCAAGGCATCAACAAAACGGTAAATATGACGATTGCGGCAGGCACCGACAGCAATAAGACTTTCCGCTTGAAAGGTTTGGGAATGCCGGTTTACAAAAATCCGGAGCAATATGGCGATGCTTATGTACGCGTTATCATTCAAACCCCAAAGCATTTGTCCAAAGAGGAAAAAGAGCTTTTTGAGCAGTTGGCAGTCTTTAGGGCGTCTCCTACAGCTTAAGCCGTTTGTGTTATTTTCGCCGATATTTTTAAAGCCGATCCGATGTTTTTTACCATCATTGCCCATCTTGCCGATATTGACCGGCAAGAAATTTATCCTGTTGAATTAACTGTACAGGATCAACATATCAAATCCATCAAAAAAGTATCGGTAAAAGAAGCATCCAAACTTCCGTTTTTGGTTCCGGGTTTTGTAGATGCACACGTGCATATCGAAAGTTCGATGCTGATCCCTTCGGAATTTGCGCGATTGGCGGTGGTGCATGGAACGGTTGGCACTGTCAGCGATCCGCATGAAATTGCGAACGTTTGCGGAATGGCAGGTGTAGAATTTATGATTGAAAACGGCAAAACAGTTCCGTTCAAATTCAATTTTGGTGCGTCAAGCTGCGTGCCGGCAACTACTTTTGAAACTGCTGGTGCGGTTTTAACTGCTGATGAAGTGGACGATTTGCTCTCCAGAAATGAAATCAAATATTTAAGTGAGATGATGAACTTTCCGGGCGTATTAAACCAAGACCCGGAAGTGATGCAGAAGCTTGCCTCTGCAAAAAAATACCAAAAACCAGTTGATGGACACGCGCCGGGTTTGCGGGGAGAACAGTCGGCGCAATACATTTCGGCCGGGATCAGTACCGATCACGAATGTTTCACGGCAGAAGAAGCGTTGGACAAGCTTCGTCTCGGAATGAAAATCCTGATCCGCGAAGGCAGCGCGGCCAAAAACTTTGATGCTTTGATTGCTTTGATGAATGAATATCCTGACCGGATGATGTTTTGCAGCGATGACAAGCACCCGGATAGTTTGGTCAGCGGACATATCAATCAGCTTTGTACCCGTGCAGTTGCTGCTGGTGTTACTGTTTTTAAGGTGCTAAAAGCAGCATGTGTCAACCCGGTTTTGCATTATCGGCTGGACATCGGACAATTGAAAATTAGCGATCCGGCAGATTTTATCCTTTTAAAAGATTTAAAAGATTTTGAAGTGTTTCAGACTTATGTCAACGGGGAATTGGTTGCCGAAAACGGCGAAACCAAGATTAAAAGTATTTCCTCAGCACCCATCAATCACTTCAACTGCAAACTAAAAACCCCAAAAGATTTTGTTTTTCCTGCTGAAGATCCTTCCGCAGAAAAACAAAAAGTTGCTGTGATAGAAGCTTTGGACGGACAGTTGATCACCCAAAAAACCGAAACAGGATTACCTGTAAAAAATGGTTTTGTAGCAAGCGACTTGCAGCAGGATATTTTAAAAATCTGTGTGGTCAACCGTTATAAAGAAGCACCGGTTGCCAAAGCATTTATCAAAAATTTTGGGTTGAAAGAAGGTGCACTGGCTTCTTCCGTGGCGCACGACAGCCACAACATTGTGGTGGTTGGCGTGGATGACGAAAGCATTTGCAAAGCGGTAAATCTCGTTATTGCGGCACAAGGTGGCATCAGTTGTGTTGAAAATTTGGATGAATCTATTTTGCCGCTTCCTGTTGCCGGTTTGATGAGCAGCAATGGTGGTTACGAAGTTGCGGAGGCTTATACCAAAATTGATGCGATGGCAAAAAAGCTTGGTTCTACGCTCTCTGCTCCTTTCATGACGCTTAGTTTCATGGCTTTATTAGTGATCCCGCATTTGAAGTTAAGCGATCTGGGTTTGTTTGATGGCGATGGATTCAAGCTGATCAATCCTGAAAAAACATAGGTAAAAGAAGTATCCGGTTTTTGCGCAATGTTTATTTCGGACATTTTTTCATCCGACTGTTTTCCCATTTCAAGCAACGTCAGGGATAACGTAGCGATCAAAACCGGAATGCTTCTTTTAGGGGCAAAAAAATTAAAAAGCTGAACAACGAACCATAAAACGTTATATCTTTGGCAACGGTTATTTTAATCAAAGCCCGGGTGGCGAAATTGGTAGACGCACCACTTTGAGGGGGTGGCGTCCGAAAGGATGTAGCGGTTCGAATCCGCTTCCGGGCACTAAAAAAACTTTATATCTCCAATTCCAAACCATCATAAGCCAACTGGATGTGGGCCGGCAATTCCGCAGAAATATCCTGATATTTTCCTAAACGGTGGCTGATATGCGTAAAGTAAGTCATCTCCGCTCCTATTTTTTCGGCAAAAGCAATGGCTTCGGCAAAAGTAAAATGAGAAATGTGTTTTTCCTTTTGCAAGCCATTCAGCACTAAAATCCTGCTGCCTTTTATTTTCTCTGTTTCTGCTGCGGATACTGTTTTTGCATCGGTAATATAAGTAAAATCATGGATGCGGAAACCTAACACCGGCAGTTTATAGTGCATTACTTCAATAGGGATAAAAGGAATACCAGCGGCGGTAAAAGGTTCATGGCCAATGGTTTTTAAATTGATCTGCGGAATTCCGGGATACTGATAGTCACTAAAAATATAAAAGAACTCGCGCTTCAAGGCCTCTTGGACACGAAGGCTGGCATAAACATCAATGGCGGAATTTTGGAAATAATTGAACGCGCGGATATCGTCCAATCCGGCAATATGGTCTTTGTGTTCATGCGTAAAAACAACTGCTTCCAGGTGTTTTACCTGCGCGCGCAACATCTGGTAACGAAAATCCGGGCCGGAATCTATCACCACGTTTTTGCCGTTTTCTTCGATCAGTATCGAGGAACGCAGGTGCTTATCGTGCGGGTCATTTGAAGTGCAAACCGCACAATTGCAGGCAATCATGGGTACGCCTTGCGAAGTTCCGGTCCCTAAAAAAGTAATACGCACAGTGCTATTTTAGATGTTGATAAAAAATTAAGAAACCAATCAGGTACAAATAAAATTATCCCAATCGGCACACACAAATATTAAGGTGATAAAAGAAGCATGATTTGGTTTAACCAACCTACCTCAAATCCACAACTTCAACACCGGGGTAGTTCTTTTTGTTCAAACCGAAAATAGTGTCAGTACCTTTATAATCAGTTGCAGGACCTAAAATATAAGTATAACGGCTTCCGTTTTTGTCGTAAATAGCAGCACTGTAAATCAATGCTTTCACTTTATTAATCAACAAGCGGATCTTAAAAAATGGTTTTTTACTATCTGTTGGTGTGAGTTCAATCTGCTGGTAAACAACACCTTGCTGCTTCACTTCCCCGGAAAATAAATACTTGTACCCTTTCTCATAAATGGTAAAAACCTGCGCCGGGTTTAAAGATTGCGGATTGTTTTCGGCATCGTTGATCTGGAGCTCATTGTCTTTTTTCAAATAAGTCCACTGCGTTTTTCCATCACTGATAATTTCCTGGCTGATCGTTTTCTGGTTGCCGGAGCCTTCGTAAAGTGTAAGCCTGAACTTATTTGTTTTTGGGCTGGCAATGATGATCCCGCTTTGTTTATAGCTTTTCAGGTTTTCCTGCGGATTATCCAGCACATAGGTAAAATCGGATTTGATTGCAGAAAATGATTTGTATTTTTTACTCACGCCATCTAAAATTGTTTTCGCTCTCGGATCGGTTTGCGCTTTCAAAGTAGGTATGCCAGCGCATAAAAACAACATAACAATCAATACTCTTTTTAGTCCCATTAATTTTGTTTTGAATTGATATTGTCTAAAAACTGTTCTAATTCATAATCATCCGGCAGTAAAACTTCCCGCGCTTTGCTTCCTTCAAACGGACCAACTACGCCTGCGGCTTCCAGTTGGTCGATGATCCTTCCGGCACGGTTATAACCTAATTTCAGTTTCCGTTGGATCAATGAAGTAGAGCCTTGCTGGTGCATCACGATCAGTTTGGCTGCTTCTTCAAAAAGCGGGTCGCGGTCGCTCGCATCAAACTCTTTCTGGCTGCTTTCTCCGCCTTCGCCCACATATTCAGGCAGCAAAAAAGCTGTTGGATAGCCGCGCTGGTTCCCGATAAAATCAGAAACTTTTTCTACTTCCGGCGTATCCACAAACGGGCATTGCAAACGGATCAAGTCGTTTCCGGTGGATAAAAGCATATCGCCGCGGCCAATCAACTGGTCGGCACCGCCTGCATCGAGAATCGTCCGGGAATCAATTTTGGATAAAACCCGGAAAGCCAAACGTGCCGGAAAGTTTGCTTTGATCGTTCCCGTAATAATATTGACCGACGGCCGCTGGGTTGCAATAACCAAATGGATGCCAACTGCGCGCGCCAATTGCGCCAAACGGGCAATCGGTGTTTCCACTTCTTTGCCTGCCGTCATCATCAAATCCGCAAACTCATCCACAATAAGCACGATAAAAGGCAGAAAACGATGGCCGTCCGTTGGCAGTAATTTCCGGTTGACGAATTTTAAATTGTACTCTTTCAAGTTTCGCACTTGTGCATCTTTCAGCAAATCATAACGCTGGTCCATTTCAATACAAAGAGAATTTAGTGTGTTGATCACCTTTTTGGTATCGGTGATAATCGCATCAGCTTCATCAGGAAGTTTTGCTAAGAAATGCCTTTCAATTTTCCGAAACAACGTTAGCTCAACTTTCTTCGGATCAACCAGCACAAATTTTAATTGCGAGGGATGTTTGCTGTACAAAAGCGAAACCAAAATGGCGTTGATCCCAACGGACTTGCCCTGACCCGTTGCACCGGCAACAAGTAAATGCGGCATTTTGGCCAAATCAGCAATATAAACTTCGTTTGAAATGGTTTTACCCAAAGCAATCGGCAGGTCCATGGTATTGGTTTGGAACTTTTCGGTCGCCAAAATAGAACGCATCGAAACCATTTCCGGATGCTGGTTAGGCACTTCAATCCCAATCGTCCCTTTTCCCGGCATCGGCGCGATGATACGGATGCCCAAAGCGGCCAAACTCAAAGCAATATCGTCTTCCAGGTTTTTTATTTTGGAAATCCGAACGCCTGGTGCAGGAATAATTTCATACAAAGTAACCGTTGGGCCGATGGTTGCTTTGATCTTGTCAATTTCTATATTATAATGGTTCAGCGTTTCAACAATCTTGTTTTTGTTGGCCTCCAGCTCTTCTCCGCCAACCTGGATTTTGTTCGGGCCATAGTTTTCCAGCAAATCCAAGGTAGGTTTTTTGTAGGATGAGAGGTCAAGTTCGGGATCATACAATCCAAATTCTTCCACTAATTTATTGGCTGTCGTTTCTACAGCAGGTTTTTCCACTGTAAAAACCGGTTCTTGCCTGCTGTCTTCTTCATCCGTCAAATCCTCCACTTCCATAACTGGTTTAGGGGTTAGGGTGATTGGCTTGAAAACTTCTGTCAGCGGAATTATTTTGGGTGTATTTACGGGCTCGGTACTTTTTTTAGGAATATCAAATTCGTAGTTACCTGTAATACCCTCCTCTTTCAATACTGTTTTTACCGGGTAGTTTTGGCTAAGCTTTGTTGGAGGCAAATCCGTTTCCCCTGCAACAGCCGGTACTATGTTTACCGGGTAATTTTGGGCGAATTTTGTTCCGGCGGTTGCTTCTTCATCCGTAGCCGAAACGGGTATTTCAGTATCCGCAGAAAGTTTAAACTTCTTTTCAGGGAGTTTGAAATCGATATTATAAACAATAATCAAAAAGCTGAGCGCGGCAAAAATCAGCAGGCCGGCAGTTCCGGCGGCACCGATTTGGGCATCCAGCAAACGGTTCGTCCAAAAACCAAACTGCCCTTCCAGGTAATGCGGCGAATCCGTTATCCAGGCATGAAAAAAACCGATGACAACAGAGAAAAAAAGTATCCCAAAAAAAGCATAGCCCAAAGTTTTGGCTACAGAAAACAGGCGGACTTTGAACAGCAGCCGGTAACCGATCACCAAAAAGACAACCACAAATATAAAAGATGCTACGCCAAACCATTCGTAAATAAACTGGTGCGAGAGCAAAGCGCCCAATTTTCCCAGCCAGTTTTGTACAACGGGATTTACAACACCGCTGTCCATCAGTTCCTGCGGCGTTTTCCAGAAATTGCCCCAGCCGCCGTTGGATTCGAGCACGTAGCTCTGGTCGTCCTGCCAGGTGAACAAATAGGATGTAAAAGCGATTAAAAAATACAGGCAGATGATCAAAAAAAACAGTCCGGCAATTTTTACGATCCGTCCATCCTTCAAATCGAATGTGGGAAGCTCCGGTTTGCTGCTCTTTTTAGTTTTGGGGAACATAAACGGTTCCCCGGATTTATTTTCTTCCTTTGAATTGGCAGACTTAAACTGATTTCCTTTTGGAGGCATTTACGATAAACAAATTAATTTGCACAACAAAGTTAAAATATTTGGAAGCAGAAGCATACATCTTACAGTTTTAATTAAACACAATGCTTACGATTTGGCGTAAGATCATTTTAATTTCTAAATTGCCCAACGGTTTTACAATGCTTCTTTTATGGATATAAACTATATCAAGATATTTAAAGGTCACTTACCCGTGTTCCTGCACGCTTGATGTAATTCCTGAAATCCAGCACAATGCCTGCAAAAAAGTAAAAGATGAGGGGGAAACCAACGGCCAGAAAAGAAGAATAAATAAAAAACAACCTGATCTTGGCAATCGAGATATGAAAACGCCCGCCCAGATAGGTGCACACACCGAAAGAATATCTTTCAAAAAAGGTTAAAACCCGTTGCAGCATATCAGTTTGATTTTAAAATTTTGTTGCCAATCCCACATTCCAGACATTGTTTTCGATCGCAGTAATAGTTTTTCAATTCAATCAACGCCTGCGAATTTCCTGCGGAATTGACTTTTATTCCTGCTGATATAAAACTACTGATTATATTGTTGTTTTCGCAAGGCAAATTTTCTAAAATGTAGATTGCCTTATTTAGATGTGCTTCCGATTGATTTTCTTTTCCGAAAGCAAAAAGAAACACACAAACCGTGTTGATCAGGATATTGTCCACCGAGGTTTGCCCTACTGTTTTTGAACTTGGTTTGGCCGTTTTCCCGAATTGATAATGGTTCAGCCAGTAAGCCGAAGGATTTATGCCGGTAAAAAGAGCATTGATTTTTCCGGGTGCCTCATTGTTCAAAACCTCAGCTAAAAAACGGTTGCTCCGGTGCAGCAAGGCCGCAAATTGGGCAATGCGGATGGTAGGAAAATTGGGCGGCCGTAAGCGCAGGAACTTCCATAAATGCTTTTCAATGGAAACCAGGTTGTATTTCTGTTTTAAAAAGCGATACTCTTTTTGTAAGGATAAAAAATAAGGGTCGCCGGTTTCGTCTTTTAAAAAGCCAGCCTGGCCAAAAAGTAGTGCTTCCGTTTGCATTAAATTGGAAGTATGATGGGCTAAGACCGGCAAAGGCAACGATTTGGCCAGCAGCTCGAAAGGCAAAGCATTGATTTTAAAACCGAAATTTGCGGCCAGCAACTGGTAAAATGTTTCTTCCCAGTTGCCTTTCAACAATGCCAGGACTTCCAGAACGTGTGCTGATTTTTCTTCCAGCCGCTGGACCAGCATCCTGTCCAGCCAGTTTTGCAACGTCAGGTTATCCACATACCGGATTATTTTTTCGCAGGGAAAAGCAACCTGTCCTGCATACATCAGGTTTTGGTAACGCAGCAAAAGTGTTTCTGCAATCCGGTCTTCCAAAACCAAAACCGGCATGACAAGGCCAGCTTCATTCAGGATTTCGAGGTCGTTTTTATAAACCACGTGCAGGACTACGTTATTATAAGCCGGGTCATTACTATGCCCGTGCCGCATCCAATCAGAAGCACGGATATGGATTTCTACGTTTCCGGCCCAAAGCGTTTCGCCAATTTGGATTTTAGCTTGTTGAAAATCAGGGCCGGCATGGTGATGGTGCAGGCCAGGCGAGATGATCCGCAGTAAATTGCCATCTTCCGTACAAAGTTTCCCGTTGTCGTACAAACGAAACTTCCAGATATAATGAAGCAAATCTTCGGCAAAAACCATTTAAAGCATTTTTAATATTGCTTTAAAGATAGGTTTATTTAGTTAAATGTTAATGGCTCATAGCTGATAGCTGATAGCTCATAGCTGATAGCTCATAGCTGATAGCTCATAGGTGATGCTTCTTTTATCACCTAAAAATCTAATTAACCGTTTTTGATCATGATGGATTCAACTACTTTGACCACGTCTTTACACATGTCCGTTGCGGTTTCCAAACCCAACAAAATCTCCTGGTACTTGATCATTTGGATAGGGTCTTTTTCATTGTCGAAAAGATCGGCAACCGCTTTATTATAAACATGGTCTGCTTTGGTTTCGATAGCATAAATAGAATTACAATAAGCCGTGATTTTTTCTGCGTTTTCTATGTCTTTTAATTCGTTGATCAGGTTTTGCATTTCAAAAGCAGCTTCCAGGATCAGATCGGCCAGCATTTGCATCGGCTTGGTAAATTCGTGCAAACCGTATAAAAACATCCGGTTGGCAGATTCATGGATGTAATCTGCAACATCATCAATAGAAGATGTAAGCGCATGAATATCTTCGCGGTCAAAAGGTGTGATAAAATTTTTACTGAGTTCGACATTGATATTATGCGTAATGTCATCACCGATATTTTCCAGCCGGTCTATCTTTTGGTACAAATCTTTTGTGTTGATCGATTCCGGGTCGTTCAGTTCTTTTTTTAATAATTGAGCCATCGCTACTACATTTTCCGTAGCATGGTCAAACAACGGAAAAAAAAGCGTTTTTCCGCGGGGCGTAAAAAATTGTACAAGCGTGCTGAACATTGTTTCCGGTTTATAGTCGATTTAAAGATACTGCAAACATGTTAAGAAATTGTTAAGCAATCGGTTTTTAAGAAAATCAATGTAAGAGCCTGTTTAAAGTTTGCCTGATGAGGTTTTCATGCTTCTTTTATCACCTAAAAAACAGTAAGCATTTAATTTTTGATTTTTGAAAATTAACGTAGTCACCAGTTTTTATAGGGTAAAAGAAGCATTGGCATCAATCCTGAGCGTACCGAAGGGTTTTTTATAAATTTAAACAGACCCTTAGAACTTTCTGATTTTTAGGCTGTAAAAACAGTATCTGCCTGAAACAACCAGAATAAAATATAAAGTTGTTACAAATCCCTTGCATTTGCACGGCTATATTTGCGGCGTTAGAAAGCGAATACAGCCGGTACAAGTTTTCAACCTGCTTTTTGTACCCTGACCCAAATCATCATAAAGCAGATGTTCTATAGAACTGTTTTTCGCCAGGGGTTATGCTTGATGTTTCTATTAAGCACCTGTAATGCTGTTTTTGCACAGCAAAAAATTCTTACATTAAAAAATGCCGTACAAAATGCACTGCAAAATTATGGCACTATAAAAGCAAAAGCCAACTATGCACAAGCATCTGCTGCTGCGCTCAAAGAAACTAAACGGGAATACCTGCCCAATTTAAATGTTTCAGCCCAGAATGATTTCGGAACTGTTAATTCCCAGTACGGGCCTTTGTATGGCCTGGGCGGATATTCGGTTTCTTCCAGCGGCCCGATTTTGGCCGGACAAAACTGGAATGCAGCTTTCGGTGCCTTGTATTTGGCCAACATCAACTGGGATTTTTTCTCTTTCGGCAAATCCAAAGAAAAGATAAAAGTAGCCCGAAGCCAGTTGACGCTGGATCAAAGCGACGTGGTGCAGGAGCAGTTTCAGCAGGAAGTCCGGGTTTCAAGTGCTTACCTTAATCTGCTGGCTTCGCAGCAATTAAGCACTTCGCAGCAAAATAATTTGAAACGGGCTTTGGCCTTGCGCAATGTAATTGTGGCCAGGGTCAAAAGTGGCCTAAACCCAGGGGTGGATTCGTCTTTGGCGAATGCAGAAGTATCAAGTGCACAAATCGCTTTAACCAACGCACAGGATATTGTGCAGCAGCAGGGAAACCTTTTGACACAATATACCACACTTACACCGGTTGATTTTTTGCTGGACAGCAGCTTTGTAAGTCAGGTTCCTAAAACTTTGGACACTGCCACTAAATTCAACCTGACCAACCATCCGATTTTGCAGTATTACCAAAACAGGATCAACATCAGTGCCGAACGCGAAAAATATTTAAGGACGTTCAATTATCCTACGTTTTCTTTGTTCAATATTTTTCAAAGCCGGGGTTCAGGTTTTAACAGTTATACCTTAAACCAGACCATCTATACAGAAAACTATTTCAGCGGCGTAAACCCTACCCGCTCTAATTTTTTGTTTGGGATTGGTATGAGCTGGAACCTGACTTCTCCTTTACGCGTGCATGAGCAGGTCCTGGCGCAACAATTCACTTCCCAAGGTTTGCGGAACGAGTATGAAGTGGTGAACCAGCAATTGAGCGCCCAATTGATTTTATCTAAAACCCGGATCGAAAATGCGCTGAGGAATTACCGGGAAGCACCGATAGGTTTGAAAGCAGCATCGGATGCCTTTCAGCAAAAAACAGTTTTGTATAAAAACGGGCTGGCAACAATTGTGGATGTTACGCAAGCTTTATATACTTTAAACCGGGCCGAAACCGACCGCGATATTGCTTATAATAATGTTTGGCAGGCTTTGTTGTACAAAGCAGCAGCCAGCGGTGATTTCGGGATATTTTTTAATGAATTTTAATATGACGTTATTCTTTAAAACTGCTTAAGTCCAAACTGCGGGAAAAGGGAATGCTTCTTTTAGCACCTAAAAATTAGAGTCAGGATCATTTTAAAATGTGGTAAGTTAAGGGTTTTTATAGGGTAAAAGAAGCATAACAAATAGACCTGGAGGAAATTTGGACCGTTGCTCCAACAAAAAGTATTTAGTATATCAATATGGGATTAATCAGAAGTGCACTCAGAAAACCAATTACCATACTGGTTATTGTAGCAGCAGTTTTCTTTTTCGGGCTAAATTCAATCCGAAATATTAAGATCGATATTTTTCCGGATCTAAACCTTCCGGTAATTTATATTTCTCATCCTTTTGGCGGATACACACCCAACCAGATGGAAGCTTATTTTGGCAAGCAATATGTTAATTTACTGCTGTATGTTTCCGGTGTTAGAAGTATAGAAACCAAGAATATAACCGGCCTGACTTTAATCAAGCTTTCTTTTTACGAAGGCACCAACATGGCCCAGGCTGCTGCCGAAGTTACCGCCTTTGCCAACCGGGCGCAGGCCATATTTCCGCCGGGTACACAACCACCTTTTATCATCCGGTTTGATGCTTCGACCCTGCCTGTCGGGCAGTTGGTGTTAAGTAGCCCGAAGCGTACAAATAACCAATTGCTGGATTTGGCAAACGTTTATATCCGGTCGTCTTTCACATCGATTCCGGGGCTGATTTCTCCTGCTCCTTTCGGCGGAAACACACGTACTGTGGTGATCAAAGTAGATCCGGGACTGCTACGTTCCCACAACCTGACATCCGATCAGATTGTGACTGCCGTCCGCGATAATAACCAGACTTCCCCTGCCGGTAACGTCCGTATCGGTGATTATAATTACCTCACCCCAACCAATACCACGATCAAAACCATTCCGGATTTTGCCAATATTCCTTTATACAAAGGAGGTGTGCAGAATTTATTTTTGCGCGATGTGGCTACTGTGGAAGACGGAGCAGATATCACCAGCAGTTATGCTTTGGTCAATGGTAAACGCTCTGTTTATCTGCCCATTACCAAATCTGCAGATGCCTCTACCTGGGAAGTTGTGCAAAACCTGAAAAAAGCACTGCCAAGGTTTCAAGCCTTATTACCAGATGATGTAAAACTTTCTTATGAATTTGACCAATCAGTTTATGTGATCAATGCAGTGAAAAGTTTGGTTACCGAAGGAGCTATCGGTGCTGTACTGACCGGTTTGATGGTACTTTTATTTTTGGACGACAGGCGTGCTGCACTGATTGTGATTTTTACCATTCCGATTTCCCTGATTTCCGGTGTGATGTTTTTATATCTTTTTCATCAAACTATTAATATCATGACGCTGAGCGGATTATCGCTGGCTATTGGTATTTTGGTAGATGAATCAACGGTAACCATCGAAAATATCCACCAGCATTTGGATATGGGCAAACCCAAAGCCTTGGCAATTTGGGATGCCTGTAAAGAAATTGCTTTCCCTAAATTGCTGATCTTATTCTGTATCCTGGCCGTATTTGCACCCGCTTTGACCATGAGAGGTATTCCCGGGGCATTATTTTTACCATTGGCACTTGCTATTGGTTTTTCAATGATCACCTCTTATTTGCTGGCCCAAACTTTTGTACCGATCATGGCCAACTGGATGATGAAAGAACACGTTGACAAAGGCGCTAAAAAGGCACACTTTAACCCTGAAGAAGAAAGCGACACCTGGAACCAGAAAAAAGAACTGCTAAAAGAAGCACATGATCATCCTAACCGTTTTGATAAATTCAGGGAAGGCTACCTACGGTTGATGAACCGGCTTTTCAACAACCGTAAATTAGTCGTAATTATTTATGTGCTTGCAGCTTTGGGCGTTGCACTGCTTTTATTAACTACAATCGGGCGGGATGTATTGCCGAAAGTTAACGGCGGACAGTTTCAGGTGCGGCTTCGGGCACCAGACGGGACCCGTTTGGAACGTACCGAAGCAGATGTGATCAAAACCCTTCACGTACTGGAGCAACTGGTAGGCAAAAAGAATATTGCCGTAACTTCCGCCTTTGTGGGACAGCATCCTTCGCAGTTTTCTACCAGCCCGATTTATTTATTTATGGCAGGCCCGCAGGAAGCTGTTTTACAGGTAAATTTAAGTGAAGGTTATAAAGTTAACCTAGATGAATTAAAGGAACGCTTCCGTCATAAAATGCGTGCAGAAATGCCTGATGTAAAGCTTTCTTTTGAACCGATTGAACTGACGGATAAAATCCTTAGCCAAGGTTCCCCAACACCTGTAGAAGTCCGGGTGGAAGGAAAGAACAAGGTGCAGAATGAGCTTTTTGCAGATAAAATAGCAGCCAAACTTCAAAAAATAAAATACCTGCGGGATGTACAACTGGGCCAGGCCATACACTATCCGGCTATCGATATTGATATTGACCGTGTCCGCGCTTCTCAGCTTGGTGTGAGCGTGTTGGATATTTCCCGTTCCTTAGTTGCTTCTACTTCTTCCTCCCGTTTTACAGAAAAAAATGTGTGGCTCGATCCTAAAGTCGGTTTAAGTTATAGCGTTCAGGTAGAAGTGCCGGAATACAAAATGGCCAGCATCAATGACATCAGCGAGATTTCAGTGTTGAGTAATGCCCCGCGGCCGGTTTTAGGTGATGTCGCTGCTATCAAACGCGACACTACTTATGGGGAAAACGATGATATTGGTGCTTTGCCTTATTTATCGGTAACTGCCAATTTGAATAAAATGAATTTGGGCACAGCTACAGATGACGTACAAAAAGTAATTAAATCATTAGGTAAACTACCTCGTGGCTTAACTGTAGAAGTCAAAGGTTTAAGTGAAACTTTGATAGATACACTTAGCAGTTTACAATCAGGTTTGGTAGTAGCTGTCATCGTTATCTTTTTAATGCTGGCTGCCAATTTTCAATCCTTCAAAGTCTCTTTGGTTGTGTTGTCCACAGTGCCTGCGGTAATTGTTGGTTCGCTCTTGCTGCTGGTTGTAACCGGCTCCACACTCAACTTACAATCTTATATGGGCATGATTATGTCCGTAGGTGTTTCCGTATCCAATGCCGTTTTAATGGTAACGAATGCCGAACATTTGCGGATGCATAATGGCAACGCGCTGCAATCGGCAAAGGAAGCAGCAGCTTTGCGTTTGCGGCCAATATTGATGACTAGCCTTGCCATGGTGGTAGGTATGGTTCCGATGGCATCCGGTTTGGGGGAAGGCGGAGACCAGGCATCACCGCTTGCCCGTGCTGTTATCGGCGGGTTAATTGCCTCTACTTTTGCTGTACTGCTGATTTTACCATTGGCTTTTGCATGGGTACAAGGAAAAACAACAACAGAATCAGTTTCTTTAGATCCTGAAGACAAAGAAAGTAAACACTATATTCCATCGCTTTATGATATCCCAACTGCTCAAGAATAATTTGTACAGAAGCCTGCTTATCGTTGCTGCAACCACAATTGCTTTTTGTTCATTTAATGCCTGCAATTCAAAATCCAGTAATCAGGACCAACAGCAAGAAGACAGCACAACCAGCACCCCTGCTTTAGAAACTATTTCGCTTAAAAAAGGGATGCTGTCAACTACCCTTGATATTCCCGGAGAGTTGGTTCCGTATCAGGAGGTAGATTTATATGCTAAAGAAAGCAGCTTTGTAAAAAAGATTTTTGTAGATGTTGGTTCCGAAGTAAAACAAGGCCAATTATTGGTTTCGATGGAAGCACCGGAAATCAACTCCAATGTTGCATCTGCACAATCCAAACTGCAATCGCAGGAAGCTATTTATACAGCCAGCAATTCCAACTACAACAGGTTGATCGAAACCAGCAAAACACCCGGAACAATTTCTAAAAACGATATTGACCAAGCTGCTGCCCGCAAAAATTCCGACAAAGCAGAACTGGAGGCCGCAAAATCTGCTTATCAGTCAGTAGCCGCAACCCGTTCTTATCTGGATATCCGTGCTCCTTTTAATGGGGTAATTACAGCGCGTAACATCAATACAGGTGCTTATGTCGGCCCATCTGGAAAAGGTTCAGATTTGCCGCTTTTTGTTTTGCAGGAACAGAAGCACCTGCGTCTGGTGATTTCCGTGCCCGAGATTTACACCGGGCTTTTAAATCAAAAAGATGCCGTTACTTTCAGCGTAAAATCCATGCCTAACCAGCATTTCAACGCAAAAATAAAACGGATGGCTGGCGCATTGGATGAACGCCTGCGCTCCGAACGTTTGGAAATGGATGTTTACAACGACAACAAAAAGCTGCTGCCGGGCATGTATGCCGAAGTCAGCATTCCTTTACCTTCTTCAGACAGCACTTTTGTAATCCCGAAAACAGCGTTGGTTACTTCTACCGAACGGGTTTTTGTGATCTGCGTAGCCGATCATAAAGCACAATGGGTGGATGTGAAAAAAGGCCGGGAATCAGGAAATCAGGTAGAAATTTACGGAAAGCTAAATTCGGGCGATCTTTTGGTAAAAACAGCCACAGATGAAATCCGCGATGGATCAGCTATCAAAACCAAGTAGGGAACTATTAAGAGCCTGTTTAAAATTTATTCAATATATTTTCTATGCTTCTTTTATCACCTAAAAAATGGCAGGCATTTGATTTATTTAACTTGATACGGACACCAATTTTTTATAGGGTAAAAGAAGCATTGTCATTAATCCTGGGCATACCGAAGGATCTTGCATAAATTCAAACAGGCCCTTATACGCTTCCACAATAAATTTCATTTTTACCGTTGACTGGAAACGATAATTTTATACTTTTGTGCTTCTTTTGGCATACCAATTTTTACCTGCTAAAAGAAGCATCACCGTAAGCACCCATAGCTCAGTTGGATAGAGCAACGGTTTTCTAAACCGTCGGTCTCTGGTTCGAATCCAGATGGGTGTACGAAAAAAAGGATTACGTTTCCCACGTTATCCTTTTTTTTGTTATAAATTTTAATAAACCTTTCATACATTATAAGTTTTCATGTCCAATAAATTCTTGGAATGTACATTCCAATTATTATATTTGCCTGTGGACAAAAAAGAAAAAATCATACATGGCGCCATGAAACTACTGATTGAAAACGGTATGCAGGCTACTCCAATGTCAGCTATAGCCAAAGAAGCGGGAACAGGTATGGGTACCATCTATAATTATTTTGCTACAAAAGAAGAACTGGTCAACAGCATATTTATTTTTATCAAGCAGGATCAGATCAAAAATATAATGATCCCCTTAACAGATAAAGACATCAAAAAGCAGTTCGATCATTATTATCGTGGCATCATACAATATTTGATCAATCATCCTTCCTATTTTCATTACCTGGATCAGTTTCACAGTTCTCCAGTCCTGTCCATTGCTGTAAGGGATCAAGGTTTAAAAATCATTACACCTATTGTTGACCTTATTATGGAAGGGCAAAAGCAAGGCTTAATTAAATCAATTGGCATAAGGGAACTATTGGAGTTTTTAGACGGAGGACTGATGGGTTTTGTGCGATGGCTATTGGTAGATAAAAAAAGTCTTTCCACTCTATTGTTAGATAATCAAGTACTTATTGCCTGGGACGCTATAAAACAATAAATTTTTTTATAAAACATTTGGAATGAACATTCGTTCCACAAAATAAAACATAGAAAATGAAAACAATCTTTATTACAGGTGCTTCTTCGGGACTTGGGAAAGCGACCGCAAAATTATTCGCTTCTAACGGCTGGAATGTAATAGCAACCATGCGTGATCCTGAAAAGCAAACAGAATTAAGTAAAATAGAAAATATTACTTTGTTACCTTTAGACGTAAGTGATCCTGAACAAATCAAAACTACAGCAGCAAAAGCGTTGTTGTTGACCGATGTTGATGTGGTTTTTAATAATGCAGGTTATATATTGGCAGGACCTTTGGAAGGTACAACTGACGAGCAATTAATGAGGCAGATTAATACGAACCTGCTTGGTGTGATCCGTGTTACCCAAGCTTTCATCCCACATTTTAGGGAAAAGGAAAGTGGCTTGTTTATTACTACCACTTCATTAAACGCATTGATACCCGAACCATTTATGTCTGTTTATCGGGCAACTAAAGCAGGATTGGAAGGTTGGAGTGAAGCCATGTCTTTTGAACTAAGTAAGTTTGGTATCGGAATCAAAACAATCGTTCCAGGATTTATAAAAACGAGCATAACCACATCAGCCGATGTCGCTTCTCAGGAAGCTTACACCAATTTTCTTAATAAAGTTGTGGCCGTATTTTCAAGCCCGGAAGCAATAAAAGGTGCATCTGAACCTGAAAAAATTGCTCAAGTGGTTTTTGAAGCGGCAACAGATGGCAAAGGCCAATTGCGTTACCTGGCTGGAGATGAAGCAAATTACCGTTGTGACCAATTACAAAAGGTCGGTGCTGAAGCTACCAGGAAAGCTACTGATCAAATGTTTTTTGGATAAACACAATTATGGAAGCGGTTCGACAATAATCTTATTTGAAGTAATGGAATTAAAAATGACCTCGAATTGAAAGTAGAGGTCTTTTTTATTTTGATAATTATACAATTGAACTTTAATTACCGATAATATTTTATTATGGTAAAAAGAGTATTATGTGTTGGTATAATATTGGTTAAGATATCGAGGTACAAATTTCATTTCATCTGTATTATTAATCACGAAAAATCAAATTTAGAAAACATGTTCGTGAAAAAATTCAAAAACCGGTTAGGCTGATATTCAGGAACGCTATCATAAACTGGTGCTTCCATCAAAACACTTTTTACCGGGCTTTCACCTTTTTTCGGGAAAAGATATTTACGCACTTCCAGCCAGTCCACATGTGCTTTATCGCTCAAATCACTATACATAAGCGGGCAACCAAGCGCGGCATCATCAATGTAAATATTCGCATAAATTTTGGGCGATCTGGAGTGAAAATGCTGCCGCGGGTTACTATTGATCCCATATAACGGAATATCATGATAAGATAAATAAGCCACAGCTTCGGCCAGCCTTTTTCCGCTTCTCATAGTAATAAGCACGATTTTTCCGCCCTCATTGGTAATCTGTTTAAGCGTTTCAATACAAAAAGGTAAATCTTTGCCAATTTTTGGAAACTCATGGGTAACCACTGTCCCGTCAAAATCCAACCCTATAGTAATGCCTTTATAGAACATATCACTTGCTTTAAAATCTTAGTACGGATCAAGCCATGTTTGGTTCTGTCAATTGTTGTTCATTAAAATCAGCCAAGGAGGAAACAGGCACTGAAAATCAAAGCAAATTATTACTATTTAGATCAGCGACTTACTGCTTACAACTCTTTAATATAAGTTAGAAACCTGTTCATGGCTTCCCTTTTATCATCCGTTAAGTTAAAGTCTAACTTATGGAAAAGATAATCACGCAAGTCAAAATTATCATATTGAGGCAATTCGGCAAGTACGTTTTCCCGGGCATCCAAACCTGCTTTCAAAGCTGTATTAAATCCCGACATAAACTTTCGATCAATTGGTTTATTGGCAACCCAAGCCGCAAATACAAAAGGCAAACCGGTAAATTGCTGCCAGCTTTCTGCCAAATCATAAACATAAGGATAATGGTTTTTCTTCCCAAAGGTCCGATCTCCAATCTGTACAAATGCTGTTTTTACATTTATAGGATTGGCATAATCAGAAGCGTTTATAATTTGCTGCGGATGCACTTTCCAATAGTTTTTCAGTAACACTTTTGCCAGGTTATTGGATGATCTCGACTCTGGGTCTAACTGAATAATATTAGCTTCTTCTATTGGGCAATTGCTAAAAATAAATACCGAATTGACCGCACCAACTGCGCCTATACAATAATTGGAAACGATCTGCCAATATGGCAAACTCAAGATTGCTGCAACAGGTATCAATCCTATATCTACCTTATTATCAATTAGTTTTTGGGCGCAATCTGAAGGAGTATCTAAGCTCAAATCTATCTGCTGCCGGATCGGATCGTGCTGCAATCCGTAAATGAAAGGCTTGGTATTGGTGTAATTAACTGCGGAAATTCGAACAAGGTTTGTCAATATATGGTTCAATTACGATAAAAGAAAAGACCTGATATTTATAATTTTTAAGAAATAAAATATCCCGTCATTCTCATAAATTATACTAAGAATTTTAGGTGGTCTGTATTATTAAAATCCGTTACATGAAATTTTTCATCATCAAAATTAACCCTGTAAAGCGTGGTGTTCCGGTGCGGATAATTGTCCATTTCTGTCAAAGAGAGGTTATTTAACAGGCAAAGTAAAAGCCGCATTGCCCGGCCATGCATACAAATCAAAACAGTATTTTCTTCCGGATGGGACATGATCTCTTTCATGGCTTCTTTCTGACGGACTTGTACTTCGTTCGGGCTTTCACCATTTTCAAAACGCACATCCAAATCACCATTTTTCCAGCTTTGCATGATTTTTTTAAAACGTCCGCGGGTTTCCTCGCTCACAGCCTTGCCTTCATAATCGCCCCAGGCCATTTCATCCAGCCCGGATAATTGTTCCCAGGGAATACCGCTGTCAATAAAATGCTGCACCGTTTGATGGGTACGTTTTAAAACAGAAGTGTAAATTTTATCAAAAGGAATATCTTTGTAAGCCCGGTAAAAGGATTCGCCTTGTTTGCGACCGGTTTCATTCAGGTTGGTATCCATTCCGCGGCCTTGTACAATGCCTGCTTTGTTCAGATCGGTTTCGCCATGACGGATAATGTAAAGTGTTTTTTTAGTCATTAAAAGAAGTATATATAAAAGCTGTTTTTGCTGGAAAAGATGAAACTCAGCTTAATTTAGCACTGGCAATTTGTAAAACTGAGGCTTTATCTCGTCTTCAAACTGATGATCCTGGTAATTGGTTACCACATTGTACAACGTATCCCGTTCAATTGGTTCACGTTTAACTTGCTTGATCAGCTCCACCAATTCTTTTGTGCTCATGCCCGGATGTTGCTCTTCTGCACCGGCCATTGTGTAAATTTTAGTCGTATCGTCCAGCGTGCCGTCAATATCATCTACCCCAAAATTCAAAGAAAGCTGTGCCGTGTTCCGGCTGATCATCGCCCAATAAGCTTTGATATGATCAAAATTATCTAAGTAAATGCGGGCAATAGCGTAATTCCGAAGGTCTTCAATCACGGTAGATTCCGGCACGTTCGACATCTGGTTATCCTGATTTCTAAATTTCAATGGAATAAAAGTTTGGAAACCATGAGTTTTGTCCTGCAATTGGCGTAATCTTTCCATGTGATCTACACGGTGCCAGAATTTTTCAATATGCCCATAAAGCATAGTTGCGTTCGATCGTCCGCCCAGCTTGTGCCACTCTTCATGAATTTCCAGCCATTGGTCGCCGGTACATTTATCTTTTGCAATTTGCTCTCTTATTTCAGGATGAAAAATCTCAGCGCCGCCACCGGGAATGGATTGCAAGCCGGCTTTCTGCATCAACCGCATTCCTTCAGCATAACTGATCTTCGCTTTTTTGAAGATATAATGATATTCTACTGGTGTTAAAGCTTTAATATGGAGGTTCGGACGATGGTTTCTGATCCGGCTGAACAGTTCAACATAAAACGGAACGTCATATTGAGGCAGCACACCGCCTACAATATGAACTTCGGTAACCGGCTGGCCGTCATATTTTTTCACGATGTTGAACATATCGTCCATCGTATATTCCCAGCCTTCCGAACGCTGTTTCAGCAAACGCGAGTAAGAACAGAATTTGCAGTCGTAAACGCAAAGATTGGTAGGTTCGATATGAAAATTACGGTTAAAAAAAGTGTTATCGCCGTGCCTTTTTTCACGGATGTAATTGGCCAGGATACCGAGATAAGGCAGTTCGCCATGTTCGTATAAAAAAACACCTTCTTCAAAAGTAATCCGTTCGTTTTGCAAAACTTTTGTGGCGATTGATTTATGTTGAGGGGTAAGCTTTGGGTTGTTGATCAATCCCAACAGAGCATCAGACATAACCTTAGAATTATTTTTTGCAAAAATACGATAAAACGGCAAAACAGCAGGATCCGGGCGAGGTGGTGTGTTTCAAAATGCTTCGTTTATGCACCTATTTTACATTAAGTTGATGTTTGTGGTTGCTTCAGATTAGAATTTTCAGGATTAACATTTATAATGTCGGGCCGGGACTACAATTAAGTTGAAAAACAAAAGTCAGAAGCTAAGTTACTCCAGCCTGCATGTTGACAAATACACTTATTGGCGGTTATGTAATTGTCAGTTAAACGACTGTCTGAACTCCATAGGCGAAGAGTTTGTTTTTTTCTTGAATAAATTACTGAATGACTGAGGATACTCAAAGCCTAATTCATACGCTATTTCACTTACAGACAAATCAGTGGTAGACAACTTTTCTTTTGCCCTGTCAATTAATTTATCATGTAAGTGTTGTTGTGTGCTTTTTCCTGTCAACACTTTAAGTAGGCTGCTTAAATAACTGGGTGATAGGTTTATAGTTTCAGCAATGCACTGAACAGTGGGAAAACCATTTTTAACCAAAGCACCGTTGTTGAAATAGTCTGTAAGAATATCTTCCAACTTATCAAGGATTTGATGGTTTGCTTTTTCCCTTATTAGAAATTGCCGGTTGTAAAATCGGTCAGCATAGTTGAGTAATAATTCTATTTGGGTAACAATCACACTTTTGCTGAATTTATCAATATTCGTATGATATTCCTGCTCTATGAATTTTAGAATATTGATGATCATTGTTTCTTCTTTTTCTGAAAGAAACAAGGCTTCGTGTACGGAATAATCAAAAAATCCGTATTGTTTTATGTTTTTTGCCAAAGGCGTATTCCATATAAAATCGGGATGGATAAATAATAAATAACCTGAACTTTTTTGTGGTGTTTTAACATCAATTGAAAAAACCTGGTTGGGAGCCATGAAAAACAAAACACCTTCGTCAAAATCACAGGTTTGCTGGCCATACTTATATTCAACAGCAGCAGGATTGTTTCTTTTCAATGAAATGGAATAGAAGTCAAAAATCAAACTTACTGGTTCAGTATTGCTTATTGGAAAATGCGTAAGCGATTCCAGGTTTATCAAACTAATCAAAGGATGTTCCGGCTTGGGCAAATCCATCATTTTGTGGTATTCGCTTATTGTCTTAATTCTGTAGGGCTGTTTGTTTACCATAGTGCAAATTATTATTTATGAAGCGAAATAGTTTCCATTTTCAAGGTCAGCGATAAGGGTTGGTTGTTTAGTAGTCAAATGTAAGTTTTAGTGCAAATCAAACCACTCTCCAGGTTCATGCACCATCACTGGAATTCCAAAATTACCGGAATATTCGCGCAGGCTATCGGTGGGATGGGGTGTCTCGATATACATTGGCGGCTTATGTAGTGAGCCATAGTGGATTGGGACGACTGACCGCGCTTTTAAAATGTTCGCTGCAGTAGCTGCCTGCTCAGGCGTCATCACCGCTTCAATTGTGCTCGCTGGCTGAAGGAGCGGAAAATCAACTACCGGGCCGTTGATCGGCAGGAACGCTATATCGAAAGGCCCGAATTTGTTTGCGATCCGCCACCAATACCCATGAAACAACGTATCGCCGGCATGAATGATCCGCCGCCCTCCGCATTCAACAATCCAGCTGAGTTGCGGGTCGCCGAAACCATCGACGGCCGGGGCCGAAAATATCCTGAACGAGCCCACATTACGTTCTTCCCATTCCTCAATAATCTCTGTAGCGAGATTTTGCCCGGCAAACTGCTCTTCAGCGTGAGCGGTTAATGCACGGTCAGCTTCAGTCCCGGCAGCAGGTGCCGGACGGAACACCGGTGCGCCGGAGCGCACTGCCGCTGCAATGGCGCCGGGATCGGCATGGTCGGCATGAAGATGAGTTAGCAGTACCACAGCTGCGTTACCCGGTTGTGACGATGGCGGAAATGGTTCATTGGGGCTGCGGAGTTGTACCAGCGGCGAGGTGTCCTGCACATAATCAATCAACAGCGTTTCGTTGTCAAACTCAATCTCAACGCCGGCCCAGCCCAACCGGCGCATTCTCATTGTAATATTTTTCATAACTTCTATCTTGTTTTAACTATTAAGGTTAATTTGTTGTGGATAGCCCTGTTGCCCATGTATAAAATGAGCAGCGCCACGATAGCCGTGGCAGCCATGATACCTGCCAACGGAACAGCGGTTTTGCTTTTAAATAAACTGATCACGACCGACACTAATCCAGCGATTCCCCACTGGATGAACCCGTAAAGGGAAGCGGCGGATCCTGCATTATTTTCAAATGGTGCCATAGAAAGAGCGGCAGTATTGGGATTAATGATGCCTATACAGCCAAGAATAAGAAAGATGAGCGATGCTGTTCCAACGATGCCAAACCACCCTTGATTTAAACCGTATAACATTACAGTGCTAATCACCGCCATACAAGCCACTGCACAAAAAACGATTTGCTCTGCTGTAAAATGTTTGGAAAAAATTCTGTTCAGCTGACTCAGGCCTACAAATCCAATGGTTACTACCGCAAATATCCACCCATAAGTTTGGTTAGAAACGCCATAGCCATCCATAAATATAGCCGGTGAATCAGCTATATAAGCAAACAAACCGGACAAGGCAATGCCACCGCCAATAGCATAGGTGATGAACTGCGGTACTTTAAGCACCTGCCAAAAACCTATTAATATGCTTTTGATCTTTAATGAGTACGATTTATCCGGTTTCCTCGATTCCGGGAGAATTGCATATACTGCTATTAAAATGATCAGTGCTAAAACAAACAACACGATAAAAATAGCCCGCCAGCCAAAAGCCGCTGTAATAAAACTCCCAATTGTAGGAGCAATCATGGGTGAAGCACCTAAAACCAGTATCAAAAGAGAGAAAATTTTGGCGTTTTTCTCAACCGGGAAAAGGTCGCGCACCATGGCCATTGCAACAACTCCTGCGGCACAGCTTCCTATTGCCTGTACAAAACGGAACGCAATAAGCACTTCGATGGAAGGAGCTAAGTAACAACCTGTAGTAGCGATCAGGTATAGAATCAATCCGGCGTAAAGCGGCTTCTTGCGGCCAAACCTGTCCAACAATGGCCCGTACAGCACCTGCCCTAAGGCTATGCCCAAAAAGAAACTGGAAAGGCTTAGCGTTACCCGGCCTGTACTGATGCCAAAGCTTTTGGCAATAGCCGGAAACCCCGGCAGATAGGTATCTATGGAAAAGGGGGCCAGGGCGGTTAAAGTGCCCAGCACCATTATCAGCATATAATAATGCTTTCTGGTCATGTAAATTTTATAAATCGTTAGATTAATAAGCTGCCGTAAAACGTTGCCTGCTATGTTGGGGTTGCTCAAGCTCATCTGCTATGGCCACCGCAATATCTTCAACAGAAATAATACTTCGGCCATTTTCATCAAATACCGGGTTGTCGCCGCCTGTGCGGTAAGTTCCCTTGCGTATTCCGGATGTGCCGGGATGCATTTCAATTGCAGGGCTTATAAAAACCCAATCCAATTCTGTTTCTTTTTTTATTTCATTCAGGTAATCCCGGGCAGCTTTAGCTCCGGCTTTATATTCAGCAGGAAAATCCGGTGAATCCACCAGCTGATTACCATCAATAAACAAGCTGCCGGCACCACCAACAACCAGCAGACGTTCAACACCCGATTTTTTTACGCCGGCCTGTATGGCTTTAGAGCCTTTCAAAAAATCATCGTAAAGATTAGGGTTCGTCCAGCCGGCATTGAACGCGCTTATCACTGCATCATTTCCTTTAACGGCATTGGCTAACGCGTCTACATCAGTTGCATCAGCCTTAACGATGGTTAAACCATTTTGACTTTCCAAACCACCAACATTCAGAACTATGGCTGTCACCTGGTGGCCCTTATGCAGTAATTCATTTAATACTGCTTTTCCTACGAAGCCCGATGCTCCAATTAGTGCTACTTTCATTTTATATAGAATTTAGTTATTGAATTATACTGTAATATATTTTATTACAGTAATGGTTAAAAAAAATAGTTATTTAAAATTTTTACAAAAATCAGCCAGCGTTATTTTAGTTAGCTTGCCGATCAGTGCATTATCGGCTTGTTTGTATAACTCCTGTAGATGTTTGTTTATCTGCCTGCCGGTGTTACATTCGGGATTAGGATTATTGAACTTACCCAGCAAAGGAGAATCGATTACCGCCCGGTAAATATCTGAAAGCATGATCTGATTAGCAGGTTTCGAAAGAGAGGCTCCGCCACCTTTACCTTCCCTGGTTATTACAAGCCTGTGCGCACTAAGTATACTCAATGATTTGCGAACCATAGCAGCGTTAATATTTATACTACCGGCAATGTAAGGCGATGACAGATTATCGCCGGTAACTGCAAGCATGGTTAAAATGTGTATAGCGGTTGCAAACTGAATATTGTTCATACTGTAATATATTTGCTTACAGTACAAATGTAATGATTTATTTTAGAAATGCAATTTTTGAATCAAAAATAAAAATCACTTGTTTGTCTATCAAAAGCATGATGATTAGTAAACAAATCAGGCTTAAGGCGTTTACTAACCCGAAAAATAATATTCAATGTTATTAGGTTTGTAAAAATAAACATTGTTCATTACTTATTGGAAAATGCGTTAACAATTCCAGGTTTATCAAACTAATCAAAGGATGTTCCGGCTTGGGCAAATCCATAATTTTATGGTATTCGCTTATTGTCTTAATTCTGTAGGGCTGTTTGTTTACCATAGTGCAAATTATTATTTATGAAGCGAAATAGTTTCCATTTTCAAGGTCAGCGATAAGGGTTGGTTGTTTAGGCATCCAACCTAACCTTTCCTGCGTTAAAATGCTGGATGTTTTGTTATCGGCTGCGACGATACTACCTAAAAACCCAAAATGCTTTTCAGGTTTAGAAGCAACTGGTAAGTTCAATTTTTTTCCAATCACCGCTGCAATTTCATAGAAAGGAATACCTTCTTCAGCAACGCCATGATATACAGAACCAGCTTTACCTTTTTCCAAAGCTAATATGAATAAACGAGCAACATCCAAACGGTGTACAGACGGCCAATGATTTTGCCCGTTATTAACGCAGGCGGAAACACTTGTTTTTTGTGCCAGCTTTATAAGACGAGGTATAAAACCATAATCTCCATCACCATGCACGGTTGGTGGCAAACGGATAACGGAAGTGCGTACTCCTTTTACAGCAAAATCAATTGCTGCTTTTTCAGAATGCGCCCGATAAGCCGCTGGTGAGTTAGGGTCAGGTAAATCAGTCTCATTTACCACACGGCCTAATGGTAACAGTAAAGTGCCGGATGCAATAACCAATGGCCGGCCAGAGCCTGCTAACGTTGTTCCAATAACCTCTATCGCCTTTCTGTCCATTTCAGCAATAGTTGCCATAAAACGTGGTGCTATCCCGCTTGGTAGTCCACCAAAGATAACTTTGAGCCGTTTGGCTAAACTGATGTAAGAAAATTCGTGAATAAACGCTGTATGGATTACTCCATCAGATTTTGCTGCCCCCTTTTTTATACTGTCAAGGTCTTCGAGCGAACCACGAATCACTTCAATGCCGGTTGCAGCAAGTTTTTTTGCTGATGCATCAGACCGTGCAAGACCAACTATTTGATTACCATTGGCAATAAGTTCCTTCGCAATAGCTGAACCTATAAAGCCTGATGCTCCTGTTAAGAATACTTTCATATTTTATTTTATTTATGAGCCTGTTTAAATTTTATTCAGTTTGTTTTCTATGCTTCTTTTATCACCTAAAAACCAGTAAGTTTTTATTAGGTTTTTTATGAAGGGCAAAAACATAAACACTGATTTTTTAGCGCTAAAAGAAGTATTATAATCTTTTAGATATAAATTTGAACATGCCCTATACTTCCAAAGCTTTTGCCACAGCTTCACGATTTGTAAGCGGTGTTTTAGTTAAGATGGTTCTGATGGGTGCAGGATTGCCAATCATATCAGATTGTATTCCGTCTACCATGCCTTTCATAGCACCTTTGGGCATCTTTGCTATCCTTTCAATAATAGGAGCCATAGCACTTAATAAGCCAATTGGAATATGGATTTTTTTTGGATGATTACGGCCCATTACTTCTGCAACGGCATCAAGCATTTGATTACTTGTAAGAATATCATCACTTCCTACATCAAACCCTTTTCCGTATGCGCTTGTATCGTTAAGCACACCTACAAGATAATAAATCAAATCATCGATGGCAATGCAGCGAAATTTTTGATTGCCTTTTCCTATTACTATTGCGAATCTTTTCTTGGCATTACCCACCATCATATTAAATCCTTGTCCTCCAATGCCAACTATCATTCCTGGCCGGATAATGGTTGCATCAAGCCCACTTTTTAACAGGAATTGTTCGGTCTTCCATCTTCCTCTTGACCACTCACTGGCGGCATCTTTATCTACTCCCAAAAATGTCACATAAATTATACGTTTTACATGGTGGGTTTTACAAGACTCAACGATGTTTTGTAAACCAAGGAGCTCTATATCCATAAAGCCGTTTGATTTGGTGTTAGCTAGTTGAGAAGAAAGCGTATGAATGGAAATATAAACTGCATCCATAGACTGAACAGCTTTTTGTACTGACGCCAAATCAGTTATATCTCCTTTTATAATTTCACAGCCGACGGTAGCCAGGTCCTGGACTTTATCAGGATTTCGAACCAAACAACGAACTTTATATCCTTCTGTAAACAATTTTTGGGTCAAATGTTTTCCTACAAATCCTGATGCCCCTATAACAAGTATGTTCTTCATTTTCTTTTCTTCTTAAGTGCAAATTTCTGCTGCTAATAAGAAAAGAAAATAACCAAATCTACTTTTGTTGTAATAAAATACGTGATTGGCCCCAAAAACTATAGTTGCACGTAATGTCATTACACGCTAATGGAAAAGTATTGCCAAATTGTTGTAATAGTGCTGTGTTACCATGTTGTTAGAAACAAAAGTTTAAACAACTTCTAAATATCTCACAGATTATTACAGATGTTTGCAATGAAGATTTTTATCCGATAAAAACAGCATGAAAATAGAAACCATCGCCATCCACGCAGGAAATGAAGCTGACAAAGGAAACGGTGCCGTCATCCAGCCGATTACCTTATCAACAACTTTTGAGCGTGCCGAAGATGGCTCTTATCCTTCGGGATATATTTACAGCCGGAGCAATAACCCAAACAGGAATTCTTTGGAAAATGTGCTGGCGAAATTAGAAAACGGTGCCGCTGCTGCTGCTTTTTCTTCGGGCAATGCTGCCGGGATGACAGTTTTTCAATCGCTGGAACCTGGCAGTCATTTAATTTGTCCGGACGATATGTACCACGGTTTGCGCAACCAATTGAAACAGGTTTTTGGCAAGGCCTTGGAATTCGATTTTATTGATCTGGGGGATTTGGAGCTGGTAGAAGCAACGATCAAACCAAACACCAAACTGATCTGGATAGAAACGCCTTCCAACCCGCTTTTAAAAATCACAGATATCGTGGCCATCGTTTCCCTCGCCCAAAAAACATCGATAAAAACAGTATGCGACAATACTTTTGCCACACCGATTCTGCAAAGGCCTTTGGAAATGGGTGCCGATCTGGTAATGCACTCCACAACAAAATACTTGGGCGGCCATAGTGATGTTTTAGGCGGAGCATTAATTGCCCGCGAAGCAAACGACTGGTGGTTTAAGCTGAAACAAATACAGGAAATGGGCGGCGCAATCCCCTCTCCTTTTGATTGTTATCTTACTGTAAGAGGTATTAAAACTTTGCCTTACCGGATGAAAGGCCATGTAGAAAACGCAGCGCAACTGGCTTCATTTCTGGAAAATCATCCGCATGTAGAACAGGTTTTTTATCCCGGCTCCGCTTCTCATCCTCAATACGAAACTGCCAAAAAACAAATGTCGGCCGGTGGCGGCATGTTGTCCTTTCTGGTAAAAGGCGGTGCAAAAGAAGCACGTGCGGTAGTAAACCAGGTAAAAATATTTACGCAGGCAACCAGTTTGGGCGGCGTGGAAAGCCTGATCGAACATCGCGCTTCTGTTGAAGGGCCGGATACCAAAACACCGCAAAACCTGCTCCGGGTTTCTGTCGGACTGGAAAATATTGATGATCTGATTGAAGATTTATCGGTTGCATTGTCATCGGTTTTAAATTAAAAAGAATAAAATTTGGAGAAATCAAATTTCAGTTTATACATTTGAAACATTATTTGGTAGCGATACCATCCTAATCAAACCTTTTGCAGGTTTTGATTTATAAAGAAGTGGCGAGAGATCAGGCTCAGTAACCCACTGGCAACCCTCCATAGGGAGAAGGTGCCAATTCCTGGCCCGGAAAATAACCCCGGGAAATATAAATTGATAAAAAACATGTATAAAAGAAGCATTCATCCTATTTTCTCCGCTAAGCCTGTAACCCTTCAGGTTACTTTTCATTTTGATAGCCTTAGTATCCGAATGTGTTGCTGCTGAAAGGGCAATATGTTATTTTACCTGTTTTTCCTTTTACAGCATTTCCAACTGCTGTTGAACCAATCCGAAATCAAATATTCAAATCTAAAAATATGGCAACTCAACAAACACCAAAATTTGAAACCTTGCAGCTTCACGCTGGCCAGGAGGTTGACCCGACAACCGGTTCTCGTGCCGTACCTATTTACCAGACTACTTCCTATGTTTTTAACAGTTCTGAGCACGGCGCCAATCTTTTTGCCCTGAAAGAATTCGGAAACATTTATACCCGTTTGATGAACCCGACTACCGATGTTTTCGAGAAGCGCATTGCAGCGCTGGAAGGCGGCGTGGCTGCTTTGGCTACTTCATCCGGACAAGCTGCCCAATTTATTGCTTTAAATAATATCCTGCAAAACGGCGACAACTTTGTTACTTCGCCTTTTTTGTATGGGGGAAGTTATAATCAGTTTAAAGTAGCTTTTAAACGTTTAGGCATCGAAGTGCGTTTTGCTAAAGATGACCGCGCGGAAAGTATCGAAGCGCAGATCAACGGGCAAACGAAAGCGATTTATTTAGAAACTATCGGCAACCCGGAGTTTAATATCCCTGATTTTGAAGCTATTGCTGCTGTGGCAAAAAAACATGACCTGCCAATAGTGGTAGACAATACTTTTGGTGCAGGGGGTTATTTGTTCCGTCCGCTGGAGCATGGCGCACACATCGTCGTAGAATCTGCCACCAAATGGATCGGCGGACACGGAACCAGCATCGGTGGTGTGATTGTAGATGGTGGGAATTACAATTGGGGCAATGGCAAATTCCCGCAATTTTCCGAACCTGCTGAAGGTTATCACGGCATTGTTTTCTCTGATATTTTTGGGGTAAACAGTCCGATGGGCAATATTCAGTTTATCATCCGTGCGCGTGTAGAAGGATTGCGTGATTTTGGCCCTTCACAGTCGCCTTTTAATTCATTTTTACTGCTTCAGGGAATTGAAACCCTTTCTTTGCGCGTACAGCGGCATGTAGAAAATGCTTTGGAACTGGCCAAATGGCTGGAAACACATCCTCAGGTAGATAAAGTGAATTATCCGGGGTTGGAATCTTCTCCTTATCATACGCTTGCCAAAAAATATCTTAAGAATGGTTTTGGTGCAGTATTGTCGTTTGAACTGAAAGGTGAAAAAGAACAAGCGATCCGTTTTGTAGATAATTTAAAGTTGGTAAGCCACTTGGCCAATGTAGGCGACACCAAAACTTTAATTATCCAACCTTCTGCCACTACGCACCAGCAATTATCAGCGGAAGAACAATTGGCAGCGGGCGTAAAACCAAATGCATTGCGCGTTGCCGTCGGCATAGAGCATATTGATGATATTAAGGCTGATTTTGAACAAGCTTTTGCTTTAGTTGCACAGTTAGAAACAGAACTGGTATAAAAATAGAACCAGGATCAGCAATAAAAAAATTTACTGATCCTGGTTTTCCATTGGTTTTGGGCCGAAACCTGATTTTATTGATGAGCTTACAAAATTTTACCAGCACTGATCCTTTCTCTTTAGAATCCGGTAAGCAACTATCCGGCTTGGAGATCGCTTTTCATACTTACGGTGATATCGCTCCGCAGAAAAACAATGTAGTTTGGGTTTGTCATGCCTTAACGGCAAATGCTGATGTGCTGGAGTGGTGGCCCGGATTGTTCGGCGAAAAAACTTTGTTCAACCCGCACGAACATTTTATTATTTGCGCCAATATCCTCGGTTCTGCTTATGGCACCACAAATCCCTTGAGCACTAATCCTAAACAGCAGGAACCTTATTATTTATCTTTCCCCGAATTTACGATCCGTGATGTGGTTAAAGCACATCAGTTACTGGCAAAACATTTAGGAATTGAACAGATAAAAGTACTGATCGGCGGTTCACTTGGCGGACAGCAAGCGCTGGAATGGGCAATTACTGAACCTGAAAAGATCGATCAGCTTATTGTTCTGGCCAGTAATGCAAAACACTCACCTTGGGGAATTGCTTTTAATGAATCCCAGCGTCTATGTATTGCTGCTGATCCTACATTTTATAAAAGTCGGCCCAATGGAGGAAATACAGGGCTAAAAGCAGCCCGGAGTTTGGCACTGCTGTCTTATCGCAGTTATAAAACGTATGCAGCCACTCAGTCGGAAGATGACCTGCAAAAAAAAGATTCTTTTAATGCTTCTTCTTACCAGAATTATCAGGGACAAAAATTGGTGAACCGCTTCAATGCTTACAGCTACTGGTATTTAACTAAAGCGATGGACAGCCACAATGTTGCCCGGAACCGTGTCAGTTTTGAAAATGCTTTTGGCCGTATCAAAGCCCGGACTTTAATTATCGCAATTGCCTCGGATATTCTATTTCCGCCGGATGAACAACGCTTTCTTTCCCGGCATATCGAAGGTTCGGTTTTTGCAGAAGTGGAATCCTTGTTTGGCCATGATGGATTTTTAATTGAAACAGCAGCTTTAAGCAAAATTATAAAAGCATTTATTAACCAAGAAGTTATAAAAGAAGCTGTAAAGCTATATCGTACTGCCTGATACTATGAGTAAGAAATTAAATATTGGCCTTTTTGGCTTTGGCGTGGTTGGACAAGGTTTGTATGACATCATCAAAACCAAACACCTAAACCTGGAAATTATTCGTTTTGTGATTAAAGACCCGCAAAAAAAACGCTCGTTGCCGCAGCACTTATTTTCTACAGATAAAAACAGTATCCTTCAAAACCCGGAAATTAATACGGTTGTAGAATTAATCAACGATGCAGATGCTGCGTTTGAAATTGTTTCTGCCGCCATGAAAGCAGGCAAAAATGTGGTTTCTGCCAGTAAAAAAATGATTGCCGAACACTTGGCAGAATTGCTTGAACTACAGCATCAATACGGCACCTCTCTGCTTTATGAAGGGGCAGTTTGCGGCAGTATCCCGATCATCCGTAACCTGGAAGAATATTATGATAATGAACTGCTGCATTCTATTTACGGGATTTTTAATGGCTCGTCCAACTACATTCTTTCCAAAGTATTTAATGATGGGCTGGATTATGCCACTGCATTGCAACAGGCGCAGGACTTGGGTTTTGCAGAAACAGACCCAACCAGTGATGTGGGTGGTTTTGATGCAAAATATAAATTAGTGATCGCGGCTTATCATGCCTACGGAATTGTAGTAAAACCGGAAGGAATTTTCAACTTCGGGATCGAGAATTTATCTGTACAAGATATTCAATATGCTAAAGAGAAGGAATTGAAAATCAAGTTAGTACCTTTTGCAAAAAAGCTGAACAACAAACAGGTTGCCTTATATGTCCTTCCTCGTTTTGTAAATAAAAAAGAGTTGCTTTACAATGTGGATTACGAATATAACGGAGTAATCGTTCAGGCTGCTTTTGCAGACCAGCAATTCTTTTTTGGCAAGGGAGCAGGCGGGCATCCAACTGGTTCGGCCGTACTTTCAGACATTACTGCCTTGCGTTACGATTATCATTATGAATATAAAAAAGCTGCTGAAACTAACGGCTTACAATTCACCAATGACATTGAATTGGATATTTATCTGCGCTATCATCAGGAAGAACTGGTGGAAATGCTAAGTTTTGAGCACATAGCGGAAAGATTTTATTCAGACCATTTTAAATTTATTACCGGTACAATCAAATTAAAAAATCTGATTGCCAATCAACACCGTATATCGCAAGACAACGCTTTTATAGCTATTACTGATCAAAGCGTTTCTGCGCCTCAGTAAACAGCTTAAAAGCACTGATTTAAGTTTTGTAGTAGATTTCTTTAATCAGCGTTGAAAGAGGTGCACCTGGTCAGTGCCCTCTTTTTTTGTTTAACGGTTGCCTCTGCCGCAAAGATCTGAATGTTCAAGAAATTTTTTATGTTTGTAAGCATAGTCCGATGCCTCAAAAAACAATATATACTGCTTTAAATTTTCTTTTGCAAAAAAGAACAGCTCTTTTTTTGTGGTTTGGTTTAAGTTTTTTTTCAGGGGTAAAACAAGCTTTCAGCCATCATTACAACAACTACCTGATCTATAAATTTACCTTTTTCAACCTAATCCATCAGTACAATTTATATCTTCCGCAACCTGAGCGCTTTTTGGATGTAAACCATTACGGGCCACTCTTTGGATTGTTTATTGCGCCGTTTGTCTGGCTGCCAGACGAGCTTGCCGTAGTGTTATGGGTGATGTTTAATGCTTTTGTTTTATATCAAGCCATCTTTTACTTACCGATTCACAATCAGCAGAAAATCATTGTCTTATTACTTTGTGCACATGAGCTGATGACTGCTTCTTTTAGCGTGCAATTTAATCCGAGCATGACTGCAATTATTTTACTGAGCTTTGTTTTTATCAGGCAGAAAAAAGATTTTTGGGCAGCTTGCCTGATCATTCTGGGAACGTTTATCAAATTGTACGGGATTGTTGGCTTGGCGTTTTTCTTCTTTTCGGATAATAAAATAAAGCTGGTTTTAAGCCTGCTCCTTTGGTCGGCAATATTTTTTGTACTGCCGATGGCTATATCTTCCCCCGCATTTGTTGTTCAAACTTACCATGATTGGTATAACGTGCTAATAGAAAAAGATGCACAAAATGCTGCTTCTTTGATGCAGGATATTTCTGTAATGGGTATGGTTCGACGCATCTTTCATTTACCAAAGATCTCTGACCACATTGTTTTGTTACCAGGTTTAATGATTTTCGGCTCGTCCTATCTGTTCATCAAAAAATACAAACAACTGCCCTACCAGTTGCTTATTTTGAGTTCAACCCTTCTTTTTACGGTACTGTTTAGCTCCGGTTCCGAGTCGCCAACATATATTATTGCTTTTGCTGGTGTGGCTATTTGGTTTGTTAATCTGCAAAAACCTGTAACCAGCTTACAAGTTGTTTTACTTGTTTTTGCTTTTATTTTGACAAGCCTTTCGCCTTCTGATATTTTTCCAAAAAGCATAAAAAACGAATATGTAGTGAAATATGCCTTAAAAGCATTGCCTTGCCTACTAATTTGGCTACACATAGTTTATGAAACCTGGACGAGAGAAATACGCCAACCTAACGAAAAAATTCAATTAGTTGCATGAAGAAATTAGTTTCTATCGTAGTTCCCTCGTTTAATGAGGAAGGCAACGTGGAGACACTTGCTTTACGCCTGACTGTTATTTTTAAAACACTGCCATACCAGTACGAAATTATTTTTATAGATGACGGAAGTTCAGATCATACGCTGGACAGACTAAAATCACTTGCATCCTTAGGAGATGAGTTCTTTTACTTAGAACTTTCCCGAAATTTTGGCCATCAAAATGCTTTAAAGGCCGGTTACGATCATGCTTCCGGTGATTGTATCATTTGTATGGACGGCGATATGCAGCATCCTCCGGAACTGATCCCGCAGTTTTTAGAAAAGTGGGAAGAAGGTTACGATGTGGTTTACACAACGCGCGAGTATGCAGATGAAGCTACCTTTTTTAAGCGGAAAACTTCGGATATTTATTACCGGATCATCAATTCCATTTCGGATACCAAACTGGAAAAAGGAACTGCAGATTTTCGTTTAATAGACCGGAAAGTAGCCAACGTCCTTGCACAACTACCTGAAAATGGATTATTTATGCGGGGATTGATACGTTGGTTAGGCTTCCGCCAGTTTGCAATTAATTATGTGTGCGACCCTCGTTTTTCGGGCAAAAGCAAATACACATTTAAAAGGATGGTTCAGTTTGCAATTGAAGGGGTTACCGCATTCAGTGTAAGGCCTTTAAATATTGCTATCGGTATCGGTTTATTTTTTTCCGTTTCGGCTATTTTATATATTCCGTACATTTTAATCAGTTATTTTTCAGGCCATGTTGTTTCCGGGTGGGCTTCCTTGCTGGCCACCGTTGTATTTTTTGGAGGAGTGCAGTTGATGGTTTTAGGTATCATCGGTTTGTATCTCGGCAAATTGTTTATGCAGGCCAAGCAACGGCCAAATTATATCGTGCGTTCTTCTAACCTCGTAAATATCAACCATGATCTTGTTAAGCTTTGATATTGAAGAATTTGATATGCCGTTTGAATACGGCAAAACCATTTCTTTTGCTGATCAGTTGTCGGTTTCTACCGAAGGGACCATTAAAATTTTATCCCTGTTAAAATGGCATCAGGTAAAAGCGACTTTTTACTGTACAGCGAATTTTGCTTTAAACAAACCGGATGTTATTGCAGCAATAGTTGCCGATGGACATGAAATTGCGTCTCACGGTTATTACCATTCCGATTTTAAAGTAGCCCATTTAAGGCAGTCAAAAGAAGCATTGGAGCAGTTAACGGGCAAAAAAGTGCTGGGTTACCGTATGGCCCGTATGATGCCGGTGGATGAAAAGGAAATTTTAGCAGCCGGATACGTTTATAATTCCTCGATCAACCCAACCTTTCTTCCGGGCCGGTATAATAATTTTAATAAACCGAGGACTTGGTTTTACCAGGATCAGGTTTTGCAATTACCATCTTCGGTTACGCCGGTTGTCCGGTTTCCTTTATTTTGGCTAACTTTTCATAACCTGCCAATGGTTTTGATCAGATGGATGTGCAGACGCACGTATAAAAAGGATGGTTATTTAAACTTATACTTTCATCCCTGGGAATTTACAAATTTAAATCAGCCGGAACGCTTTAATTTTCCAAAATATGTGGTTAAAAATTCCGATAAAATATTCGTAAAAAGGATTTCTGATTTTATTTTTTGGGCAAAAAGCAGTAATTACTCTTTTCAAACTACAGAAGAATTTATTAAAACCAAAGTCAGTAAATAGTTTATTACTATTTTTAATTTGCAACATATAGTTTTATACTATTTAATAATTAATTTTTTTCTTACCTTTTTAATAATTGCTTCCAGGATAAGTACATCTTCTTCGTCATCCAGATTTAGTTTTGTACTGATATTGGGTCCTGTTAGTTGAACTTCATATCGTTCAGAATTTATATGGGTAAAAGAAGCATCCAACGGATCAGGAATAGTTTCTTTTTTCGAGTGATTCGGAATAGTTTCCGATGCAGGTTCTATTTTAACTGCTTCTTCAATAGGAATAGCTTTTTCCTGTACATCGTCATCTACTAAACGGTTACCAATTAATAAACCATACGCTTTTAAACCATCCGTAAAATAACCTGCAACACGGCCGGCTGTATTTTCTTCTACACCAAACTCTCGGATCAGAATTTTGTCAAGCATTTCAACCGGCAATTCCTGTCCTTTAAACCTTTCAAAAAGTATAGAGAAAACCTGTGGTGTTAAAAAAGCTTTTTTCAGAAAAGCTATTCTTTCGCTATTGGTATAAGAATGCTTGATTAGTTTATATTCTTCTGTAATGGTAATAAAACTTTTTTCAGAATTGATCAGGTTGAATTTTTGTGCAGAAGATATAATCACCATAAATCCGCCGCTTACTTTCCGCTGCATTTTTTCTGCACAGTTTTCAACCAAGCAGCTTCCACCCAAAGCATCAACTGCATCCGCCAGAGAAAATGCTTTTTGAAAAGAAGCCAAAGGATAGTTTAAATTTTTAGGCATAACATCTTATTACTAATTCGTTCAAAAATAGTAAAAATCAAATAAACTTATGAATAGTTTAAAATAGCAATAAATGGTTTTATTAAGTTTTGGCGTTTGAATAAAGATTTTTATTCTAAAGTGTTAAGGCCTTTTTTAAATTTGCTTCATAAGATTCCTATGCTTCTTTTATCACCTAAAAAATGAGGTACTGTTTACAAATGTATTATGACTATAAAAGCTAATTATATTTCTTCAAATTGCAACCGATGTTTAGCTATAAAAGTGAAAATGCCGTTCTGATTTTATCTGTTTTTTTTAATCAAAAAAAGCCATCATACATTTAAAAACACTATCCAATTCCAAACTTTCGCATCCCATTAATTATAAGTATGTTTAAATGTTTTAAAAACTTTAAATTGCTGTTTGAAATAAACAGTTTTCAATCTCATGTGTAGCTCTTTTCAACTTATTAAAATATTAGCTTTTAAAGTTACCATAGAGTTTTATGTTACGGGGTTCTTGCTGTTAAGCATTAGTTCGATGGCGTTTGCGCAATCAAATGTTTTAAAAAATGAACTTGAAAAATTAAGCGTAGCTTCCGACAACTTCAACCACGACAAAGCAACTGAAAAGCTCTACCTACAGTTCAACAAATATAATTATGCCATTGGCGATACAATTTGGTTTAAAGCTTACTTGCTCAATGCCGCTTATTTAATGCCTTCTGCTAAAAGCGGGATTTTACATATTGATATTTCTAACGACAGCAACAAAGTAATCAAACAATTTATCCTGCCGGTACAAAACGGTTTGTCTTGGGGAAACATCAGCCTAAGCGAAAAAGGGTTTTTTGGCGGCACTTATACTATTTATGCCTATACCAATTGGATGCGCAATTTCGGCGAAGATTGTTTTTATGCTAAACAATTGTACATAACCAGTGCTAATGAACATGGCTGGCTAATCAATACACAAATAAACGCTGTCAATAGCAAGAACGAGATTAACGCAAGGTTAAAGTTTACCAGCCCTGACAAAACACCAATTAGCGATAACCCTTTGAAATTACAGGTAACAGCGGGGAACAAAAGCCTGTACAAGCAGAAGTTATCTACCGATTTAGCCGGGACACTAAATGTAAGTTTTACAAAACCCGAAAAGTTAAATAACATAACCCTAATTGCCGAAGATGAAAAAACAAGCAGAAGGGCAGTTGTCCCTGTTAATTTAAACCTTGCGCAAAATGCCGATGTACAGTTTTTACCTGAGGGCGGAACCTTAGTGGCAGGCCTACAGGCAAATTTAAGCTTTAAGGCAATTGGCGAAGACGGAAAAGGCTTAAACATTACCGGTATCGTTGTTGACCAAAACCAAAAGCAGGTTGCCGCTTTCAAGTCCATGCATTTAGGTATGGGAAGCTTCGGGTTTACTTCGATTGATGGGGAAAGTTATACAGCTAAAGTAACCCTACCAGGCGGCACAATGAAAGCTTACCCATTACCAGTAATAAAAAAATTGGGCACTGTTTTACAGGTAAAAAACTTGGCCGAAAGCGACTCGCTGGAAGTAACCGTTGCAGCAAGTAATGATATTGTCCAATCCAATAACAGTTACTTTTTAATTGGCAAGGCACGCGGCATTGTCTGTTATGCGGCTGTAGTAAGTTTTCATAACAGTAACACAATTCGCAATAACATTGCAAAAAGCTTGTTCCCTACCGGCATTGCGCATTTTACTTTAATGAATACCAATAAACAGGCTTTAAACGAAAGAATGGTTTTTGTTGACCATCAGGATAACCTGAACATCCAATTTAATACGGATAAGCCAAGCTACACCAAAAGGGACAGTGTGGCAGTAAAGATCAAAGTAACCGATAATAACGGCAACCCTGTGCGTGGTAATTTCTCCCTCGCCGTTACGGACAATAACCAGGTGAAAGCAGATACCTCAAACAACGACAACATCCTTTCCCGTATGCTGCTTGCCTCAGATTTAAAAGGGTATATCGAAGAACCTGAATTCTATTTTTCTGGAGATACCAAAGACAGGGCGGCCGCTTTAGACAACTTGCTTTTAACACAAGGATGGACAGGCTACAACTGGCAGGAGGTTTTGAACCCAACAAAGATCAAATATGGGCCGGAGCAGGAAGCCTTGGTCAAGGGAAGCGTGTTCAATGTTTTTAACAAACCTGTACGAGGGACAAAAGTGCAATTGTTTTCAAAGTCCCCTTTTCTGCTGATGGATACAATTACCAATGAAGAAGGCAAGTTTACCTTCCGCCATCTTCCTGCTATTGATACGCCTGTTTTTTTTATCAAAGCCGTAAACAAAAGCGGGAAAAGCTTTAACGTGGGTATCCGCGCAGAAGAAACACCGCCACCAGTTTTTGCGAAAATATCTGCGCCGCCCCTTTTGCCCTGGTACATCAACAGTGATACCACCCTGTTAAACTATACCCGGCACGAGACCTTGCGCCAGCAACAGCTCTTCCTGCCCCTGCCCGGAATGCACACCTTGAAAGAAGTCAACATCACCGCCAGAAAAACCATAAAAGGCTCCCAAAACCTAAATGGAACAGGAAACGCAGACATTATTATTGACGAAAAGGAACTCGAAAAAGCAGGCAAAAAGAGTTTTCTACAACTGCTTGAAGAAAAAATAAAAGGGTTTCGAGTAGGATCTTATATTGTTTTTAATCATGACCCCAAGATTATAGATAACACTTATTACTGGTATTTTGTTAAAGACAAATGGGCTATAATTATTGTTGACGGTGTACGGTTAAGTGATTTTTACGAACCAGGCAAAGATTATGTACCACTTTTTTTAGACTTGAAAAATTACCTGAACTTACATAATGCGGAAGATATAAAAGGTATTGAGGTAAATTTTTCTGGTAAATATAGTTCGAATTATATAAGAAGATTTATGGCCCCTCTTTCTTGGGATCCTGCAAAGTTAGATTATGCTTTCATCGAGATTACCACCCGTTCCGGCCACGGTTCTTTTATAGACAATACACCTGGTATGTTTTTGTACAAACCTTTGGCCTTGAGCTTGCCAAAACAATTTTACAAACCCAAGTACCCAGTAAAAAACACAACGAAATATCCAGAAGATTTTCGTTCTACCATTACCTGGGAACCTAATATTGTTACCGATAAAAACGGTATGGCAACCGTGTCTTTTTATGCCGCTGATCAGCCTTCCACCTATAATTTAATTTTGAATGGCAGTGACCTAAACGGTAATTTGGGCTTTAAAACCGGGCAGATCAGTATTAAAAAACCGAAAGATAAGGCTATGTAAGTTATCCGTTGTGAATACAAGAAAAAACAAAAGTATCATATTACTGAATTGCTACTTTGGAAAATTACCGTGGTACTTTAATTATTTTGTTTATTCCTGTGAATACAACCCAACAGTTAGCTTTCTTATTATTACGGATGATGATACTTATACAAAACCGTTACCAGGTAATGTTAAGCTAATTTATAAAACCTTAAACGATATAAGTCTTTTAGCTACTAACAAACTAGTGTTAAGTTAAATATAATAAGACGTATTAATTTTGTACATTTGAAAAACCATGTACAAATGATACTCTATATTATCAAACTGACAAAATCTGAAGTAAAAGAACTGCATGCGATTATCAACAAGGGTTCCCATACTTCTCAAACATTCCGTATTGCTTATATACTTTTGAATTGTGATACAGGGGAATATTCAGACAAAGTAACCAACGAGTGGATAAGTAAAGTACTGAAAGTGGGAATGCGTACAATCGACAGGGTAAAGAAAAGATTTATTGAAGAAGGGTTCGAAGCTTCTTTAGAACGTAGCCCTACTACACGTATCTACGAAAAAAGCAAATCAGATGGAGATATGGAAGCAAAATTAGTAACCCTCTGCTGCAGTGAGCCGCCCAAGGGTTATGCTAAATGGTCACTACGTTTACTGGCAGACAAGATGGTGGAATTGAAGTATGTTGAAAGCATCTCACATGTAACTGTAAGAAGTGTTCTAAAAAAAACGAACTTAAACCATGGAAAGTAAAAGGGTGGGTTATTCCTCCTGAGAAAAGCGGTGGATTTGTAGCGAACATGGAACAAGTATTAGATGTTTATAAAACACCTTATAATGCTGAAATCCCTGTTGTTTGCATGGATGAATCACCAAAGCAACTAATAGAAGAGGGCAAGCCTTCAGTTGCAATGAAACCCGGGCAGGACGCAAGGGTAGATTATGAATATATAAGGCATGGTGTAGTTAATATATTTATGGCCAATGAGCCTTTGAAAGGGAAGCGCTTTATAGAAGTTACAGAATTTAAAACCAAAAAAGACTGGGCTAATTTTGTAAAGAAAATCGCCGATGACTGGTATCCTGAAGCAAAAAAGATAAAATTGGTAATGGACAATTTTAAGACACATGGCCCTTCAGCCTTTTATGAAACATTTGAACCGGCAGAAGCAAAGAGGCTTTGGGATAGGTTTGAATTTGTGTATACACCAAAACATGGCAGTTGGCTAAATATGGCAGAGATAGAATTGCATGTGTTAAATGGGCAGTGCCTCAATAGACATATATCAACAATAGAAAAAATCAAAGAAGAAGTTGAAGCCTGGCAAAGAAACAGAAATAATAAAAACAGCACAATCAATTGGCAATTCACAAACAAAGAAGCAAGAGTGAAATTAAAAAAACTCTATCCGTCAATTTAGGATTAACATATCACTAAATTCATTTCTTTATTTTTTAGTTACTCGCAAAAGTAATTTGGCATTATGACAGCAGTATGTCAGGGGTATTAAATTTCTTTTCTTTTTCTGCTAAATATTCTTGAAGTGTCAGTTTGTGCGGTTTAAAATTTAATTCGCTTTGTTGAATTCTAAAAATTCTATCTAAACGAAACATTCTAAAATCTTTTCTTAATCTACAATATGCAATTAGTGTCCAACTCTCTTGCAAGCTATAATACAATGCGAAAGGCTCAATTTTCCTTTCTGTTTTTTCATCTTTATGTTCTGAATGATAATTGATATTCAAAACTTTAAAGTTTGTCAGAGCGTTTTGAATTAACGTTAATGAATTACTTGTGTTTGTCTCTGAAATGGCAGGACTAACGGCAATTCTTTTTGATAGTAATTCAACCTTTTCCTTTGTCGAATACAACAAAACTGCTTTTACTTTATTTATAGCCTCTGTATATTCCTTGATAAGTGAACTATCCCTGTTTTTTAGCACCAATTGTTCTACTGTAATTAAAGCATTTGCTTCGCTTTCAGAAAACATTATAGGTGGAATTTTATATCCTTCCGTCAGCGAATATCCTTTTCCGTCTTTAGTGAATATTGGAACTCCCGCTTGCTCTAATGCTTTTATGTCTCTATAAATTGTCCGAACACTAACACCAAATTTTTCAGCAAGACTTGTCGAAGTAATAAGTCGTTTCGTTTGTAATTGTGTCAAAATTGCTGTCAGTCGTGAAAGTCGTTTTGTGTCGTTGTCGTTCATTTTTTGTCTGGCTGTTCAATTTTGTAAGGTCGGTCATAGCATTACCGCTAACGTGCCGCGGCTTGGCGAAGATGGCGGATAGAAAGCACTTCATTGTCACCAGCACAAAACTTAGTTAAATGTAGAAAATTTCAAGAACCACGTCACCCGCCATTTTTGCAAAGGCCGTGTTAGCTACCGTTTATTTTGCTCGTGATTATTTTCTGCCAGATCCTTTTGGTATTGTTCAAGACTCCATTTAATTCCCCATCGTTCAACGTACTCACTTAAAGGTGGCAGTTGAACTTCTGCACGTCGCTTGTCTACATTTTTCGGGTCTTCTAGCGGACGTATGTAATAAACTCCAGTCTTAGGGTTTTGCGCAATTTGACTTCCATAGATCTGTTTTTTACCTTGCTTTAGTGTAACCCTATCTTCAAGTAATGCTAAGCTTGAAGCTGGTGCTTTTCCGTTTTTCACAGCTTCTCTCATCATTGGCAGATATTTCTCTTGTGTTGCTTGGTCTGCGTGCTGGATTACCAGAAACAAGGTCGCATTACCCGGTGCTCCAACTACATCTTTTCCAAGCCAGCCATATTTGTCAAGAATAGCTTTAACCTTTCTCACGTTTGATGAATCTTTCTTAGCAATAAGTTGCCATTGAAGCTCCATTTCTTTGGATTGAAAACCATATTGTTTTTCTATTTCATCAATCTGCGTCCTATAAGTTTGATCCTCATAATGAATAGTATCCAATTGAGCAGCCAAAGGCTCATTTAAATTTGGTTCAGATTTTTCTTTGTTAGCCTTTATTATAGTCACAATTGTTTCCCACCGTTTATCACCGTGTAACGATTTCAAGCTACTGTCTTGAGTAATGATGTAGTATTTTGTGTAACCGCTTTTCGCAATCCTCTCTAAATTGTGGAATGCGGAATCTGGTTCGCCGGCCAAAGCCCAACAAAGGGCAGCATCGTAGCGGTGGTCTATGCGTCCTAAGTCTTTGTTTGAAGCGAATGCTTTGCTATAGGCTTTAGCTGCTTTTAAATATTCTTTACTCTGATAATGCTGTTCGGCTTTTCTAACATTTTCATCATACGGATTAATTGTTTGTCCAATTGTCCTTAATCCGGTCATTAAGAATAGAAGTCCTATTATAAAGCTATGTCGGTTCATTTAAATGGTAGCTAACTCTCGTATTGACGCACTTTTAAGTATAAATTAAAGATAGAGCTTGAAAATTAGCTAAAAAAATAGAAATAGAAATTAAAAAAATAGTAATGTTTATCTATTATAGATTTAGAAAAAAATAGGGCTAAAAGAAGCATCATACTTTTTTTACCCCTATAAAACTAATAAAATCTATTTCCTATAAAGCCTCAGAAACCACTTCCGTAACCATGCGTTTCAATAAACTTTCAATAACTAAATTTAATCTTAGTGGAAATGCCAATCGAATGGTTATTTTATTTACTTAGTTGATCAGGTAAACCGTTCAATCCGTTTTTCAGTAAAAAATCTTTTGCTTCTTCTACTTTCTTTGCAACAAATGGGTCATTATCATGGTCTTTAACTTTATCGCTAACGATAGCATTGCCATAAAAACCTTTTTTATTTCCTGTCGCTTTTTTAACTGCTGGCATAATCACTTATTTTCTTTATTTCAAATTTAAATATTTATTTCCTTTTGACCAAAAACGCTTCATAGTTAACATTTTTTTGAAAAATCTGCCACTTGCCATTTACAAAACCATATACCTCAAAATCTTTATTAATCTCTGTTGACAAACCAGCAATCCCAATTTGGTAAAGCCGGGTTCTTGGGGTTGTGCTGCCTGTGGCATAAATATAATGATTGCCATAATGATTGGTAAAATCAAAAATGGTGTTGGCTACAGTTGCTAATACTAAATCCCTGTCATGGTTATTACTTATAACGGCATCGTCAATCTTATCAGTTTCAGCAGAAATATCTCCAAAAGCCAAATTATAGATAACAGGATCATCGTTTATTTTAGAGAAACGAACACCTTTTTTGATTTGTCCTTTAGGTCCAATGCTATAAAACTCATAGTTTTTATAGTTGTTATCGGCAAAATAAACATATCGCTCTAAATTCATCCGTTACAAGTTGTTTTTAATTAATTGTTTGGCTTGATAAACAAAAAATAATCAACACATTATAAAAGCTATCATTAGTTCTGCCAACAACAATCCGATAACAAAAACGAAAGTCTTGATTTTTTTAAGGATAATGAAAACTCAGCTTAAAAAAACAGGGGTAAAAGAAGCATCCAAATACTTCTTTTACCCCTATAAAATTGATAAAACCTATTTCCTCCTAATCCTAAGAAACCACTGCTGTTATTATAATCTTTACTTTTTCTCCGGCAGTTTTGGAAAGCCAGATTTTTTCAGGTTTTCATTTGCCTTTTTCAACTTATTGGGAAAAAGGACAATGTTATCATATTTATCCAACGAAGGGTCGATGCGAACGGCAGGGACTTTCTTATCATTTATATCGATCATGGTTTTCAAATATAAATAAAAAACAAAGGGTAAAAGAAGTATCAAAATACTTCTTTTACCCCTATAAAATTGATAAGCCTTTTCTCTTACAAAGCCTCAAAAACCATTTCGGTTACTTCCACAGGGTCACACATTTCAATAAACTTTCAAAATTAATTCATCTACCTTCTCTCACCTAAAGCTTTTTATACAACCTAATCACCTGTCCGCCACCCGCAACAAAAGCGGTATTTAAAATAGTTTGGTTGGTTACCTGTTGTACCACTTTTGTTAAATGGTTTGGGTTTTTATCTGCATCTGGCGCATCGTTATAAATTTCGGCTGTGTAATTACCTTTCGGTAGAAAGGATAAGGGAGTTTTTAAGTTTCTGGCCATATTGCCGTTGATCGTCCCGAGATACCAATCGCCACCTTTGCGCCTGGCAATCGTAACCCATTCGCTTAGTTTTGTGCTGACGGCCTTGGTCTCGTCCCAGCTAACCGGTACTTCTTTTATAAACTCAAATCCGGGCTGCCCGATATAAGCATCCGGATAATCACAAACCATGCCTTGTTCATTTTCCAGCACTACATACATCGCCAGCATGTGGCAGCGCGTGCCCAAAACCATCGGCGCGGTGTAGTGTATTTTAAAAGTGGAAGGATTTGCTGCCCGGAAGCCGCCCAAATGATAATCCGTGGAACCGGCAAGCCCGCGCGTAAACGGAATATTGATATCGGCATCAGGCGTAACCCGGTCGTTCCATTTATCATTTTCGTAGTTCAGCGTTCCTTCCCGCGTAAATTCGTTTGGATAAGTGCGGTTTAAACCGGTTGGCTTGTACGCACCGTGGAACTGGATATGCAAATGATGCTGCGCCGCTTTTTTCAGTATTTCTTCCTGCATGTTTACCATTTCCTGATCGTCCCGGTCCATAAAATCGCACATTAACCCTTTGATGCCCCACTTTTCGTACTGTGCAAATGTTTCCTCCAGTTTTGGGTACAAAGCAGCAAAATGCACCCAAACCCGGATGCCTACACCAACTTTTTTTGCAGAATCGCAAAGTTGCTGCATATCCAAGCCCGGAACAGCTTTTGAAGGATCAGCGTGCGGGCCAGGCTGAAAATTGGCACCATCATTTACATACCATTCGTGCAAGCCGTATTCTACCACGGTGTGGTAAGCAATGCTGTTTTTAGCACAGAAATTTACGTAATACATGTTCGTTTCGTAATTATTACCTGGTGCGAACGAAGTATCCGGCGTAACATTACCGTTCCACCAGGGGAAAGTAGTTTTGCCGGGCTTGATCCAGGAAACATCCTTGATCTTACAAGGCCCGCTTAAATTAGTCAGCAGGTTTGATTCGATCAAAGCTCCTAACCTGTCGCCAATCATCATTACCCTCCAGGGACTTTCATGCGGGAGTTTTGCCTTTACTTTGATCGCTGTTTGATTCGGCAGAGGCGAAATACTGCTTTGCAAAACCCCTTGGTGTTTGATGAGGTACATGCCGCCATAATCCCGCAGGTTAGCTTCTGTAATGGCCATGTAAACACCTTTTGGAAAGGAAAAAAGCGTTGGCAAATCCATCAAAGTATCGGCTTTGATCTCACTTAAATGCAGTTTGCTGTAAATCCCTTCATGCGAAGTGGTATAATTTTCACGAAATAACGTAAGCACGACTGGGTTTTGGCTGAAGTTAAAAGTATTGGCTTCTTCGGTAATATTGACGCTTTTCCACTGGTGTTGGCCGGGAATGAGATAACGAAAAGACGCACCATCATTAAATACTTTTATCTCTACATTAAGCTGTCGTTTTAAGCCGTTTTTTTCGGTAACCCAAACCATTAACTGGTTGCAGTCGCTATGCACCTTACTGGTTTTACCTATAATTAGGTTGTAGTTTTCTTCGAGGTGCCGGATTTTATGCCGATCAAATTTTAAACCGGAAGAAAACGCGCCACCATTCTGAAAGCTGATATTTAAACGCGAATTATCGAGTAATAAAGTTCCTTTATAGGTAACCTGATAAACCATCCCGGCTTGATCTGTGTGTAACTTGAAACTTATATTTTTATCAGGCGAAGTAACTGTTAAGTTATTTTGAGCAGCTACATCTGCAAGGTTCAGCGCAAACAAAAAAATGAGAAAATATTTTATAGCAGGCATATTAAGGCTTAATTGGGATATAAATATAAAAACAAACCCGCTGGTAAATCCTGCCTAAGCTCCTGATTAATCTACATTATAAAATAAAAAAAGGTTTTTTCTGTCGAAAATGCAGCGTGAAGAAAAGAAGTTGTTTAAACTTTTGTGTGTTAACAAACTGAATATCAAAATTAAAGTATTAAAAAAAGAAGCATGTTGAACTGATCAACATGCTTCTTTTATACTACAAAAAACGAGATAAATTTATTTACAAAGCTTCAGAAACCACCTCTGTAACTTCCGGAACCATACGCTTCAATAAACTTTCTATGCCCGATTTTAAGGTGATGGTAGAGGACGGGCAACCGCTGCAAGAACCACGCAATTCCACCGTAACCACACCTTCATTAAAAGATTTGTAAGTGATCGCACCGCCATCTTGTTCTACCGCCGGACGGACGTAATCATGCAAAATCTGCTGGATTTTAACTTCGGCATCGTCTCCTTCAAAAGCAACTACTTCTTGTTCTTTTTCCTGAACGCTTAATTCAGATTCTACCGCACCTTTTACAAATTCTTTTAAAATCGGCTCCAAATCGTTCCAATCAGAACCTTCAGTTTTGGTAACGGTAACGAAATTACTCGCAAAGAAAACGCCGTTCACAAAAGAAAACTTAAACAATTCTTTCGCAAAAGCAGATTTTTCAGCACTTTCTACAGTCGCGAAATCGGCACTTCCGTTAATCAGCAATTTGTTTACAATAAACTTCATTGTGGCCGGGTTTGGCGTGCTTTCGGTATATACGTTGATGTTCATGAGCTTCTATTTTTTATAAAATTACAAATATAAAACAGGCTTTTGCCGGATGCTTCTTTTATCGGTACTTTTTTACGGCTTGTTGACTTAGCAGCTTAAATCCCGGTATAATTAAAAGGCGTAATTTGGCTGAGTTCCTGTTTCAGTTCCGAAGAAATATTCAAACTATTGATAAAATTGGCAATGGTTTTCGCATTGATTTTTCCGGGGACACGTGTCAGATCTTTCAACGCTTCATAAGGGTTTGGGTAACCTTCCCGGCGCAAAACCGTTTGGATCGCCTCGGCAACCACCACCCAATTATCTTCCAAATCTGCATGAATGGATGCTTCGTTTAGCACCAATTTATTCAAGCCTTTAACAATGGATTTAAAAGCAATAACCGTGTGCGCAAACGGAACGCCGATATTACGAAGCACAGTAGAATCCGTTAGATCGCGCTGCAAACGGGAAATCGGTAACTTGGCAGCCAGATGTTCAAAAATAGCGTTGGCCAAACCCAGGTTTCCTTCTGAGTTTTCAAAATCAATTGGGTTCACTTTATGCGGCATGGCAGACGAACCAACTTCGCCGGCTTTGATTTTTTGTTTGAAATAATTGATGGAAATATACGTCCAGATGTCGCGGTTCAGATCAATCAAAATCGTATTGATCCTTTTCAGGTTATCACATTGCGCCGCAAAATGATCGTAATGTTCAATCTGGGTTGTAAGCTGTGATCTGCTTAAACCCAAAACCTCGTTTACAAAATGATTGCCGAAAGCTTTCCAATCGATAGCAGGATAAGCCACGTGATGCGCATTGAAATTGCCGGTAGCGCCGCCAAATTTGGCCGCAAAAGGAATTTGGGCGAACAATTCCACTTGTGCTTCCAGCCGTTCTGCAAAAACCAAGAGTTCTTTGCCCAAGCGTGTCGGCGATGCTGGTTGGCCATGCGTACGGGCCAGCATTGGAATATCTTTCCAGTCATTGGCTAAAGATTTAATCAGGTTGATAAGCTCTTTTAAAGCCGGAAGATATTGCTCCTGTACAGCCAATTTAAAAGAGTAGGGAATAGCTGTATTGTTGATGTCCTGGGAAGTTAAACCAAAATGGATAAACTCTTTATAATCAATTAATTGTAGTTGATCAAAACGTTCTTTAAGCAAATACTCCACTGCTTTTACATCATGATTGGTGATCTTTTCAATCTCTTTTATGGCCGAAGCATCTTCCTCGGTAAAACCGGAATATATTTTTCTTAAATCTGCATAATGCCTTTTATCAAAGTTTTTAAGCTGAGGCAAAGGTAGTTCGCAAAGCCGGATGAAGTATTCTACTTCTACAAAAACCCGAAATTTGATGAGTGCTGCTTCCGAAAAGTATTGGCTTAAATGATTTGTGGTTTGATAATAACGGCCATCAATGGGCGAGATAGCAGAAAGTGGGGACAAAGGCATGTTGCTTAAACTTGTATCTGCAAAAGTAAAAATAACCGTAACTGTTTACATAGCTTATTGCTGCAGATGCTTCTTTTACGCCCTAAAAAATTGCAACAATAAAAAAGGCCATACACTTTGCATGGCCTTTTTTATGGAGTCAATAAAAATTACGGCTTCTTAGTCGTGTCTTTTTTAGTTGTATCTGTAGTAGAAGCTGCAGATGATGAATCAGTAGATGTGGTGCTGGAAGTACCAACAGCACTAGAATCAGAAGTTCCCATTGCTTTTTTATCAGAACTGCAAGCTGCAACTGATAAAGATAAAGCGAAAGCTAAAAAGGCTAATTTGAATGTATTTTTCATAATTTTTTTGTTTTAGTAATTAAAAGGTTGACAGAAGCAGTTTAAACCAAATCTATAGGGAAATTAAGCTAATTCTGTTTTAACTTAAATAATTACATTTTTTTGGTAGAGTCCATAGCTGTGCCCATAGCTTTTTTTGTGGTGTCCATACCAGAAGTCATACCTTTTTTAGTAGAATCCATCATTTTGGATGCAGTATCAGTAGTAGAGGATACTGAAGTTGAATCAGCAGAAGTTGAAGTTTTGTTAGAGTTACAAGCTGCAACTGACATAGTGATCGCTAAAGCTAAAAAGCCTAATTTGAACGAGTTTTTCATGTTGTGTTTTCTTTTTTTAAGGAGTGAAATTTTACCTTAATGCCATAAATATCAAAAGGTGACCCGCAAAATAAAAAAATATTTTTTTTTCGGGAAATGGGTTACATTTTTGTACAAACTGTATTAATTAGTGAATTTAAAGATAAAAGGTTCTGTACCAACAGACAGGGAAGATATACTTGGGATTTTAAACAACTCCCCGGACACGTTAAAGCGTGTCTACAAAGTACATTTTCCGATGGTGCTGCAAATGGTATTGAACAATAACGGGAGTGAAGCTGATGCAAAAGATATCTATCAGGAAAGCATCATCATATTGTACAATAAAGTTAAAGCCGGGGACTTTGAACTGACCAGCAAACTGAAAACGTATATCTATTCGGTTTGCAGACGGATTTGGCTGAAGAAGTTGAATCAGAAAAGTAATAAAGAGTGTGAATTAAAAGACTTACACGATTTTTTGCCGGTTGAAAATGACCTGGAAGTGCATGAAATGCGCGATCTGCAGTTTAGCAAGATGGAAGAATCTTTGCTGATGCTTGGCGAACCTTGCAGAACCATCATCCAGGATTTTTATATGCAAAACAAATCTATGCAGGAGATTTGTGATAAGTTTGGTTACACCAACCCGGAAAATGCAAAAACGCAAAAGTACAAATGCTTGCAAAGATTAAAAAAGCTGTTTTTTCAGCTCTAAATATTTAAGAAAATGGATGAGCAACAATTACTTGATCTGATTGAAAGATATCTCCGGAACGAGCTTTCCGGGCAGGAGCAAACGGCGTTTGAACTGCTTCGTAAAAATGATGTCCAACTAAACAGGCACATTACAGAACATCAGCAGTTTTTAAAATATCTGACCGGCCTAAACGACCGTTTAGAGTTTGAGCAGAAATTAAACGCTATCCATGCCGAAATTGACATGGATACGGTTAAAGCGCAATTGGGCATCCGCGAAAGCCGGATAGCTGTTTTATGGCGCACCCATCACTCCAAACTATCTGTTGCTGCTTCTGTCGCTATTTTTGCGGTAATGCTGACATTGTTTTTTACCGGCTATTTCAACAATCAAAACCAGCAATCAAAATATAGTGCTTTACGCCGTAAATTGGAAACGGTCATAAGATCGCAAAATGCCCTGATCCATGATATTAAAGGAAAATCTTCCCATAACAGCAACCCGGGCAACTTCGGCGGAACCGGATTTGCCATCAATACAAATGGCGACATTATTACGAATTACCATGTTGTGGCTGGTGCAGATTCTATTTATGTTCAAAATTCTAATGGTGAATCTTTTAAAGCCGATACCATTTATACCAGTAAAGAATATGATTTGGCTGTTTTGCGCGTTCGGGATTCTTCTTTCAAAAAGTTGGGTGCTTTGCCTTATGCTTTTAAAAGATCAAAAGCTGATTTGGGCGAAGATGTATTAACGTTGGGTTACCCAAAAGATTCTGTAGTGGTTGGCAAAGGATACTTGAGTTCTTATTCTGGTTTTGATAATGATTCCCTGGCTTATCAGGTAGCTATTCCGGTAAATCCGGGCAATAGCGGCGGCCCGCTTTTAGATAGTTATGGCAATGTGATCGGGATTATCAAAGGCAAACAAACACAGGTTGACGGTGCTGCTTTTGCTACAAAATCAAAATATTTGATGAAGGCAGTCCAGGCAATCCCTGCTGATTCATTAGGTCGAAAAGTAATTTTAAACAACAGCAGAAACAGCTTGACCAAAATGAACCGTATCCAGCAAATCAAAAAATTAGAGAACTATGTTTTCATGGTGAAGGTTTACAATTGAGAGGGGAAAAAATAATATCAAGTATTTATTATCAAGTAGTTAGTATCAAGTATCGAATAGTTAGTATCAAGTAGAAAAGTCCTGTCTTGATACTAAATACTTGCTACTAACTACTGTTACCGGTCCAATTCCCCCAAAACAATATCAATAGAACCGATAATGGCGACGAGATCAGCAATCATCACACCTTTGCTGATTGCAGGCAACACGGACAAATTGTTGAAACTTGGCCCGCGCGCTTTAATGCGTTTCGGGATTTCTGTTTTGCCGTCGGCGATGTAGTAAAAGCCTAATTCGCCTTTCGGGTTTTCGGCACGCATATAATAATCCTGTGCTTTCGGGATAATTTTGCGGGGCAGTTTTCCGCGAGGATCAAAATCAGGCGTACGTTTCAATTCTTTCTGCAAACGGCCGACACATTGTTCAATCATTTTTAAAGATTCGCCAATCTCATCAATGCGGACTTTAAAACGGTCCCAGCAATCTCCAACCGTTCCCATTTCGCCTTTTCCAACCGGGATTTCAAAATCCAGTTCCGGATAAACAGAATAACCATCCACGCGGCGCAAATCCCATTTCAACCCGGAACCTCGCAGCATCGGCCCGGAGCAACCGTAATTGATGGCTACATCTAAAGGTAAAATGCCAACGTTTGCAGTACGGTTGATAAAAACCTGGTTGTTTGTTAAAAGCTCGTTCAGCTCAACCATTTTTGGTTTGAAGTAATCCACAAATTCTTTACACCGTTCTTCAAAACCAACCGGCAGATCATAAAACAAGCCGCCAACCCAGATATAATTGTACAATAACCTTGCGCCTGAAGCCCATTCCAGCAAACCCATAATATGTTCCCGGTCGCGGAAGCACCATAAAAAAGGCGTAAAAGCACCAATATCGATGCCGTAAGTGCCCAACGCAATCAAGTGAGAACCAATCCGGTTCAGTTCGCAAACCAGCACGCGGATATATTCCATCCGTTTCGGGATTTCTTTATCGATACCCAGCATCCGTTCCACGCCCATCACAAAAGCATGGCTGCTGTTCATGGACGACAAGTAATCCAGCCGGTCTGTATAAGGAATGGTTTGCTGATACGACATGGATTGCGCATGTTTCTCAAAACAACGGTGCAAATAACCAACATGCGGGATCACTTCGTTCACGATTTCGCCGTCGGTAATTAGTTCTAACCGCAAAACGCCGTGTGTAGAAGGATGCTGCGGGCCCATGTTCAGCACCATTTCCTCGGCACTCAAATTTTGAATGCGCTTTTGGTATTTTATGAATGCTTCGTTTACCATACAAAAATCAGTGTCCGCAGGAATATTTAATCAATCTTGATGCCTTTGTAATATTCGGCACTTTTATAATCTTCCCGCAACGGAAAACCCTCCCAATCGTCAGGCAGTAAAATCCGGCGCAAGTCCGGGTGTCCTTCAAAATCAATCCCAAGCAAATCATAAGCTTCGCGCTCGTGCCAGTCGGCCGTGCGATAAACAGTTGTAACGGTTGGAAAGGAGGGAAGCACATCAGGACCAGCAGGTTTTTCCATGCTGATCTTTAACGTCAGTTGTGTTTGAAAAGGAATAGAAGCCAGGTGATAAACCACGCCAAAACGGTTTTCCTGGTAATAATCAATGCCGGAAAGGCAGGCCAAAAAATCAAAATAAGTTTGTGGATGGTCGCGCAAAAAAAGACAAACGGCCGTAATTTGTTTTGGCTGGATCAGCAAAGCAGGTTGAAGGCCGCTTGTTTCTTCGCCCAAAATTACACCTTCTCCAAATTGTGCCGATAAAAGAAGCTTGATTTTCTCGAAACTCATGGTGCCAAACGGACAATTTTCCAAACCTGCTGATCGGCTTTTTTATACACGATCCGGTCGTGCAGCCGACTTGATCTTCCCTGCCAAAACTCAATCAGCCGGGGTTTCAAAATATAGCCGCCCCAATGTGCCGGTTTGGGCACTTCCTTGTTTTCGTATTCCTGTTCCAATTGCTGCCATTTATTTTCCAAATCCTGGTAGTTGCCAATTTCCTGGCTCTGCGGGGAAATGACCGCACCGATCTGGCTGCCTTTTGGACGGGAATGAAAATAAGTGGTAGAATATTCTTTGCTCAGTTTTTCAACAGTTCCCTCAATCCGAATTTGCCGTTCCATTTCCGGCCAGTAAAAAATCAGGCCCGCCAATGGGTTTTTGGTCAGTTCTTTTCCTTTTCGGCTTAAATAATTGGTGTAGAATTTAAAACCGTTTTCACTAAAACCCTTTAGTAAAACAATCCTTGCCGATGGTCGCCCGTCTGTGGTTGCGGTAGCCAGAGTCATGGCATTTGGCTCATAAATTTTTGCCTGCAAAGCCTCATTAAACCATTTTTCAAATTGTTTGATCGGGTTCGGGTTTACGTCAGCTTCTGTTAAAGTAGCCGCCCGGTAATCTCTTCTTAGGTTTTCTATTGTTTCCTGTTCCATCTGTCGCAAAGCTACAAAATGGTGGTTTGTGTTAACTGTGTGAAACGTAAAAATTAATCATACTTCTTTTATCAATGAAAAATCTTTGTTAAGTTTTTTTAAAAAAGATAGTTAATTTCCTATAATCAGTTGTTCAGCTTTTTCCAATAGTTCGTCCCTGCCAGCTTTTATGCCTTGCAATGTTGGTTGGATAAAGTAGTCGATTTTTACTCCGGCACGTTGTGCATTGGTTCCATCAGGATAAAAAACACCTAAGCCTGATATATTAGTAGAAATTTCACCAGGCAAAACAATTTTAGAAATGTTGCCATCTGCACCAGCAGTTGTGCTGCCAATAACAGTTACATTAGGCGAACTTTGAAAAGCCATGGTAACAAACTCCGCATTGCTTTGCGTCAATTCATTTACAATCACCACCACTTTGCCTTTATAATTATCATTGGTCTTTGCGCCATTTTTTACAGGTATAGAATATATAAACAAACCCGGATTACCAATTGATCCATTAGTAAACCTGACGAAAGCAGAAGAAAATGGCTTGATATAATTACCAAAAATGTACTCCATTTCATCAGATGGATAACTGCGCATATCTACAATAATACCTTTTGTGCCTACAAACTTTTTTTTAATGTCGTCTAAATTTTTATTTTTATATCTGCCCGAAAATACATAACCAATATTTGAATTGATCAAATCATAACTAGGAAACTTATTATCATAGTTCCAATCATAACCATAATAATTTATTTTTGATAGTTCAACACCTCTGCAATTTATCGGCAATGATTGGTTGTTTCTTAATAATTCAAAATTGAATTGAGGATTATTGCTTCTTAACAAATATGTTCCGGGCAAATCCCTAAGCTGGGTTGGATAGTTTGATGCCGAGGTTAAAGGAAGATGTTTTTTAATCAGGTTTCCTATCAAATTCCCATTGATAGATGTAATTATATCACCTATTTTAAATTTTTCTTTCACATTCAAAGTATCGCGGTAATAGCCTGTTACTACAAGTTTGCCTTCAATAAATTTAGCTTGAAAAGGTAACCTGTAATTACCTTGATATTCCTCAATAACTTTGCTTCCGATAAAAGCATGGGTATCATGGATCTCAGCGATTAGTTTTACGATAGTTTTGGCATAGTCTGTCTTATTTTTCGCTTGGATTAACTCCGGAATATATTTTGGCAATATATTATTCCACCCTTCTGTAATCAAATTGCGGCTGGGAAAGAAATATTGTATCATGTTCCAGTAACGGTATAGGGCAAGCAAGCGGTAACCTGCGTCAGGATACAACATATTGGTATAAGCTTTTTCATGTGTGAATTGCGGATTGCCTGCACCAGAAATATCAATATAGTAATTGGGGGCAATGTTGCGGTTAGCTAAAATGTATTGCAGCTTGCTTATTAAAGTTTTACTAAAAACGGTGTTGTTGAATAAGCTTCCATAATCTGGTTCAACAGCAATATTTTTTATGTTTGTTATAGGTTTACAAGTTGAACATGGCGTAGGTTTTCCTAATTCATCAACCCAATGTTCCAATAGATTTGAGACTTGCATATCGGACTGGTAAGTTAAAAGCTTTGGCAACAACCTGAATAATTCGGCATCCCAATTATAATAGCCCTTTGCAATAGCAGGATGATGATACTTTAGAAAGCCCCATAGTTGCCCCAAAATTGTTAGATATATTGTGTTTTGTTTGTTAATTACAATCGTATCTATTCCTGATCCTTTACTGAATGAAGTATCTTTTACAGCAGCAAAAGTAGAAGCGAGTAATGGAGCTTTTTCAATTGGGTTTTCATCAAGATAAAGCCGCAAACTATCCACCCACATTTTTCCTTTCCCGGATAAATATGCACATGCGTTTATAGAAATGGCTTCATCTTCATGATAGGGAACCTGGACATAATATTCTTTCCACTCTGTTGTCCCAGAAACATGTTTGTCGTGCATATCAGCAGATTCAATTATTTGATGGTTCTCTCCCTCAACACTTAACCATAAACTTGCAAATCCTTCGGTAATATTTTCAGTTTTAATAAAACCAGTTAAGATCAGTGTTTTACCATGAAAAGTTTGATTGATGGGATGGTTGATCGCGCCAAAAGCTACTTTGCCGTTTTCATAACCAATAGAAATTGAATATTTTCCTTGTTGCTTTATTGTGCTGTCCAATTGTACTTTGTAACCCGGACTAGTATTATAAGACATATCCCATCCAATAGGCTTTCCATAACTATCTAACCGTTCCAAGTTACCGTTGAACTTTACTTGTGCCTGAAGTGTAAAGCAAGATAAAAGTATGGCATATAAAAAGATGAATTTCATAACTTGTTGTTAAAACTGAAATACTATGTTTACAAGCTAAATTAGCTCTTATAAAGACGAGCAGCATAAGTTTAACATTCCTTAACAATATTAAGAAGCTGGTGAAATTCTGCTTAAATGTTTTTTATGCTTCTTTTGTAGTATCTAAACTTTCTATATCTTTAAAAATATAAGCACTGATTATTATAGGCTAAAAGAAGTATTGTCAATTTAAAAAAAATTAAATAAGTTACATATCAAATTTTTTTTGTGTAGATAAAAGAAGCATGTTATTAAAATTAGCAAATTTGTACAACAACCAGAGGAAAAATTATGTTGAACACCATAAAACCGGTAGTCGGAAAACTGCTGATTGCCGAACCATTTATGTTAGACCCCGAATTCAAGCGTTCTGTTATTTTGATAACCGAATATGCAGAAGAAGGCGTTGTGGGATTTGTACTGAACCATGAATCGGGTTTGTATATCAATGATGCCGTGATTGATTTCCCGGAGACAGATACCAAGCTCTTTACCGGCGGCCCCTGCAACAACGAACGGCTTCATTTTCTGCACCGATGCCCGGAAAAAATTCCTGGCGGGATCGATATTGGCAATGGCATTTTTTTGGGCGGAGATTTTGAAGCCGTTAAAACGATGTTCCAATTGAACCTGATCGCGGACAATGAAATCAAGTTTTTCCTTGGCTATTCGGGTTGGGGAAATCAACAGTTAAACCGGGAAATAGAGTTAAACAGTTGGATTGTTTCTGATAAATTCAACCCTGACCTGATTTTCAACGATGAAGAAAACGTTTGGAAAGAAGCCATCACCAATTTGGGCGAACGTTTTGCGCATATTGTCAATTTCCCAACCAATCCGCAATTGAATTAGGCTGGTGCTTCTTTTACCGGTTAAATTTTATAATATTTTTAGGTGATCAAGTTGTCATTTCGACCGAAAGGGAGAAATCTTCATCGAACAATATAAATAATAGGAAACCGCTTTGAAGAAGGTTCCTCCTAACGTCGGAATGACAGCGCGGCTATGCTTCTTTTACCGGTTAAAAGTCACAGTTAAAACCTTCCTGCTTCATCTCCGCAGCAGTTTCTTCTACATTTTTAGCCAGTTCATTTTTGTAGTTGATGAGGTTTTGAACCAAATATTCATCCCCAACAGCTAAAATTTGCGCAGCTAAAATACCCGCATTTTTAGCTGCATTTAAAGCAACTGTTGCCACCGGAATACCATTTGGCATTTGCAAAATAGACAATATTGAATCCCATCCATCAATAGAATTACTGGATTTGATGGGTACACCAATTACTGGCAAATGTGTTAACGAAGCAACCATTCCGGGCAAGTGTGCCGCGCCGCCTGCTCCGGCGATAATTACTTTTAAACCACGATCGGCAGCAGATTTGGCGTAGCTGAACATGCGTTCCGGCGTACGATGTGCGGAAACAACGGTGATTTCAAATTCTACGCCGAGTTCTTTTAAAACATCGGCCGCATCCTGCATTACCGGCAGATCGGATTTGCTGCCCATGATGATGGCTGCTTTTATAGTATTTGTCTGGTTCATGGTTTATAGTAAATATTAATTTGATAAGTGCCTGTTTAAAATTTGCTTAATGAGATTTCCATGCTTCTTTTATCACCTAAAAAATGGCAGGCATTTGGTTCTTGGTTTATTTAAATTGATGCAAACACCAGTTTTTATAGGGTAAAAGAAGCATTGACATCAATCCTGAGCATATCGAAGGATCTTGTATAAATTTTAAACAGGCTATAAGTTGATTAGAGCAATGAACTATAATCTATAGCCCTTATTCAGCTCACCACCTTTAAAGTTTTCTGTACAAACCTTGCTTTTTCAATTGCTTTTTCCCGGTCTGAATCAATTACCGTAACATGCCCCATTTTACGCATCGGCTTGGTTAAAGCTTTGCCATAAAGATGTACGTAAACACCATGCAATTTTAAAATATCTTCCAAGCCATTGTAAACCACTGGGCCTTCGTGTCCTTCTTCGCCTAAAATATTAACCATAACAGCATGCTGCAATGCAGAAGTATCGCCTAACGGAAGATTAAAAATAGTTCGCAAATGTTGCTCAAACTGCGAAACCATATTGCCTTCTATCGTTTGATGCCCGCTATTGTGCGGACGAGGGGCAAGTTCGTTCACTAAGATATTTCCATGTTTGTCCAGAAACATTTCTACGGCCAACAAACCCACAATATTGAGTTTTTCTGCTATCTGGACAGCAATTTGTTCTGCCCGTTGATGGATTTCAAAGCTGAGCAGCGAAGGCGAGATCAGAAATTCGACCAGGTTGGCTTCCGGGTTAAACTCCATTTCCACCATCGGAAAAGCTTTTACTTCGCCTTGGATATTCCGGGCAACAATCACCGCAATTTCTCTTTCAAAATCAATCCATTCTTCAATCAAACTTGGTTCGGTAAAAGCTCCGTCCAGATACGATTCATCCAAAACTTTGTAAACGCCGCGGCCGTCATAGCCATCTTTCCGAAGTTTCTGAATGTATGGAAAATGAAAATGGCTTTCTTTCAATTCCTCTACAGAAGAAATGATTTTAAAAGCAGCAGTAGGAATATTGTTCTCCTTGAAAAACTGTTTTTGCAAACCTTTGTCCTGGATCAGCCGGACAATGCGCGATTGCGGATAAACCAAAACGCCTTCTTTTTCTAACTGTTCCAGCGCGTCCACGTTTACTTTTTCAATCTCAATGGTAAGCAAATCAACTTGTTTGCCAAAATTGTAAACCGTTTCATAATCGTTTAAAGAACCGGCCACAAACTCATCGCACAATTTTTTGCAAGGCGCGTTCCGGTCGGGATCTAACACTTTTACCGTTACATTATAATTAATAGCTTGCTGGATCAGCATCCGCCCCAATTGTCCGCCGCCCAAAATGCCAAGCCTTAAATCTCCGTAAAATGCTTTCATCTGATGCTGTAAATTTGGTGTGAAAATACAAATTCGCCTGAAGGAAATACTGGGTTTAAGCAAATTCGTAGGGTTAAGCTGTATATTTGCTTCCTTACCAGAATGAATGTCAATGAAAACAAAGATAGCAGTTGCCAAAGGCGACGGAATAGGCCCGGAAATCATGGACGCTGTCCTAAGCATTTTTAAAGCCGGTGATGTCCAACTGGATTATGAGTTTGTGGAGATGGGAAAATCCTATTTTGATGCCGGGCACTCCACCGGGATGACGGCTTTAGCGAAAGAAACCATTGAAAACCTGGGCATTTTGTTTAAAGGCCCGATGGAAACGCCAAAAGGCAAAGGCGTGAAAAGCATCAATGTAACGGCACGAAAAGTATGGAACACGTATGCCAACCAACGCGATTTTCGTACACTAAACGGTGTTGATACCGTGTTTTCAAAAGCGGGCATCAACATCAACCTGACGATTGTCCGCGAGAATATCGAAGATACTTATGGCGGCATTGAACACATGCTGACCAATGACGTGGCTGTAGGACGGCGTTTGATTTCACGTATTGGCTCGGCACAAGTGATTAAATATGCGTTTGAAATGGCAAAGCGTAAAGGCAACACCAAAATTGCCTGCGGACATAAAGCCAACATCATGAAGCTGACCGACGGGCTTTTTTTAGATACTTTTTATAAGATCGCCAAAGAGTACCCGCAAATTTATGCCACCGATATTATCGTGGATGATTTGTGCATGAAATTGGTCAGCCGCCCGGAAACTTTTGAAGTGGTGGTGCTGCCGAATTTGCAAGGCGATATTGTTTCTGATCTGTGTGCCGGTTTGGTTGGCGGCCTAGGTTTTGCACCATCCGCAAACATTGGCGACTATATTTCGATTTTTGAAGCGGTACATGGCACTGCGCCTGATATTGCGGGAAGGAACATTGCCAACCCGACAGCTTTATTGTTGTCCGGCGTGGCGATGCTGCGATATATGGGTTTAACAGCAAATGCAGCCACGATAGAAAACGCATTGCTTTATACACTGGAGCAAGGTATGCACACGGGTGATTTTGGCGATAAAAGTATCCCCGCCAGCAACACGGCCGAATTTGCCGCTGCGATCATTGCCAACATGGGCAAAATGCCGAAAAAAAACGGAGCTGAATCAAAAGCCAATTTTGTAAAGGCAACTCAGAGAGGTGAAAAACCAACTCAAAACAAGATTACAGAAAGCGAGCCGGGCATTTCCGAAGAAATTATGGGGGCCGATATTTTTGTGGAAACGATGCTTCAGCCAAAAGCTTTGGCCGAACTGGCGCAAAGCAAACTGAACGGTCAATTTAAGCTGGTGATGATTTCTAATCGGGGAACGCAAACCTGGCCTACCGGTTCTGTTTATACAGAATTGACCAACCAGTCCCGTTTGCGCTTTGAGAAAAACATAGGACAAGAACTCAGCCCAAAAGATATTTTTGAATTGGCAGGAACGGTTTCAGAAGTGATCAATGTTTGTTCGGTTGAGTTTTTGAAAAAATTCGGCGGCAAATTAGGTTATTCGTTGGCACAGGGGCAATAGTTTTTTATCACGATTTTTACCTGCTAAAAGAAGCATCCGGTTTTAATCAGCCCGATGCTTCTTTTATTCGTAATCAAAATTTTTGATCAGGAAGCAGGATAAACCCACCTGAACAAAAAAGAAGCATTTACGTTAACTTGGGTTAAAATTTAACAAATCCTAAGATCCCCGCATTTTGAGAAAAAACATTCCGCTTTACGCCAGGTGGGCTTCCGTATTATTCATCCTGATCGCTTTAGGGTTTCTGATTGTTGTAGGCAAGCAAATCCTTTGTCCACTGGTTTTTTCCATGATGTTTTCGCTGCTGCTGTTGCCTGTAGGGAAGTTTTTAGAAGAGAAATTCCGTTTTCACCGCAGTGCAGCTTCCATGCTTTCCGTTTTGCTGATGCTGGCCGTATTTGCGTTGGTGCTGTATTTGGTCGGGTCGCAACTGGCAGATTTATTAACCGACTGGCCACACCTCAAAGTACAATTAAACAACTCTTTTTACGAACTGTTAAATTGGGTAAGGGCCAATTATCATGTAACCGAAAGCAAGCAACTGAACTTAGTACACAGCGCAACCAGCAAAATTTCCGATGGCGGCGGTTCTGCTGCCATCAGCGTTACGTTGCTTACGGCTTCTTCCATTTTGCTTTTTTGGGTTTTTGTGATTATTGATACATTTTTCCTGCTGTTTTACCGCCGTTTGCTGCTGCAGTTTCTGATTGCTGTTTTCAAAAAAGAAAATGCCATTGCCGTTTATGAGGTTGTAGAGCGTGTCAAATTTATCATTACCAAATACATCACCGGCCTGATGCTGGAAATGACGGTGGTTTCTGCCATTTGCTGCACCGTTTTCCTGATTGGCGGCCTCAAATATGCTTTGTTGCTGGGGCTGATCACGGGGCTTTTCAACATCATCCCTTATTTGGGCATTGCAACCGCTTTACTTTTCAGCACGCTGATTACGCTAAGCACGGGCGTTGCGGCCGGCAAAGTCATCCTCGTGGTGGCTACGATCATCATCATGCACTTGGCAGACAGCAACGTTTTGTTGCCCGTGATTGTCGGCTCGCAAGTCCGCATCAACGCCTTGATTACTATTTTGGGGGTGGTTTTGGGCGAAATGTTGTGGGGAATTGCAGGCATGTTTTTATCCATTCCGGTGATTGCCATCCTAAAAATAATTTTCGACCGGGTAGAAAGCATGCAACCTTGGGGTTTATTATTAGGCGATGAAGTTTTGGAGGAAGAGGTAATGGAAACAAAAAGTTTTGTGGTGGAGGAATTGCCAGCAGAAGATACTTCTCCACAAATTTAGGCCGATAAAAACAGCATTGTTTAATTTTTTCGGTATTCGATCAAAAAGATATTTTTTCCTGATTGAAGACATACAGAATCAAGCTAAGGATGAAATTCAATACTGTTTTTATCGGTATAAAATCAAGAGAGCTTTGAATAAGATCCTTCCGCTTAGCTCAGGATGACAGCGCGTATATCTTGTAAAGTTTAAAAAAACCAAAACGACGAACAGAACGGTAAAAACTGGAAAGATGTACGCCCAGTTGCGAAGGGTTGAATGCCGCCCGGAGGCGATCCGGCATTCTTGAATTTTGGTTCTTTTGTTCAAGCAAAAGAACGCACAAAGAAAACAAACTGGATGAAGATTTCTCTCTACGGTCGATTTCTATGATTTACGCAACTGATTTAATATAATTTTTTTCATAGGGTCTGTTTTGGTTAACACAGGCAAAGATGCGAAGGATGAGTTTATTTCTAACGGCATTGA
>JAABUR0100000615.1_pt1 | contig 75147 bp, 67 predicted proteins | sample 5560091 | NCBI WGS metagenome assembly JAABUR01 (sample SAMN10711879, study PRJNA513375) | rock metagenome | isolation source: Antarctica rocks | place: Antarctica: Victoria Land, University Valley sud
TCCCTCGACACAGAAACGGGCGCACCGCCAGCCCCCCACCCCGCGTTTGCGATCCCCCGACACAGAAACGGGCTGCCCCACCAGAGGGCCAGGACACTCACCGGCTGTCGTAGGCCTTGCGGGCCGAGCAGACCGAGGCCTTCGGGCAGACGTGGCTGGATCCGTCGGCGGCCAGTTTGATCACCAGCGCATCCCGCGGCACCGAATGGCCGACCACGACGCCGGGACCCTCGGGCGAGTCCACCTGTTCGCCGATCGCCGGCGCCGTCTGCTTGAACTCCTGATACAGCGGGTGCTCGTACTTCAGGCAGCACATCAACCGGCCGCAGGCCCCGGAGATCCGCATCGGGTTGGCCGGCAGATCCTGGTCCCTGGCCATCGCCAGCGTCACCGGTTCGTAGTCCTTCAGGAACGTCGAGCAGCAGGTATCGCGGCCGCAGGAGCCGATCGCCCCGGTCACCCGGACAGCGTCCCGGGCCGGTAGTTGCTTCAGCTCGACCCGGCTGTCCAGGGTGGCCGCCAGATCGCGCAGCAACGACCGGAAATCGACGGTTTCCGGCGACGTGTAATAGATGACGATCTTGCCCTCGGCCGGCTGCGGATCGACGGCCAACACCTTCATGTCCAGCTGATGGATCCGGACCAGTTTGCGGGTGGCGACCATCGTCCTGGCCTTCACCTTGCGAACCTTGGCCGTCTCCACCAGATCGTCATCGGTGGCCATCCCGATGACCCTTGGGAACCCGTCGGTGTCCTCGCCGGCGTACTCGGCCGCCCACATCACCTGGGCGGACACCGGGCCCTGCTCGGTGGGCAGCAACACGTGCTCGCCCACCTCGGGTCGCAGCTCACCGGGGTCGGCGTAGTGCAGCTGACCCTTCGGGGAGAACGCAACAGCGCACAACATGCCCATGGCTGGCAACACTACGTCCGGGCCGGTCGACCGGTCAGGACACCGGCTCGCCGATCCCGGCCAGCGTCACCATCATCGCCTCGACGGCGATCTGCGGTTTGACGTTCAGCTCGATCGCTTCCCGGCAGGCCAGCACCGCGTCCAACCGGCGCAGTGCGCCGACCGATCCGACCCGGGTGACGGCGGTGTCGACGTCGGCCGTCAGATCCGGGTTGGTCAGCGGCACCGGCGCGGCCATCGCCCGGACGATCACGTCCCGGTAGAAGCCGGACAGGTCGATCAGCGCCCGATCCAGCACGTCCCGTTCGGTGCGGGTAGCGCGGGATTTCTGCCGCCGCTCCAGTTCCTTGACCGCGCCGGCCGACCCGCGGGTGGCGCCGGCCGTCCCCCTGCCAGTACCGCCGGCGCCCATCGCCACCTTGAGTTCGGAGACCTCGGCGCCGTCCCGGCCCTCGGCCAGCGACTGCGCTTCACCCTTGGCCACGCCGAGCAGCTCGGCGGATTCGACGAAGACGTCCGCCAGGGATCGTAAGGCGCCGGGCACCGCGAGGATCTTGGCCCGCTGCTCCCGCGCCGACTCGTCCCTGGCCAGCCGGCGGGCCCGACCGACATGGCCACCGGACACCGAGGCGGCCCAGCCGGCCACCTGTTCGTCGATGCCGTCCCGGCGGACCAGCACGTCGGTGATCGCCTGCACCGACGGGCTGCGCAGGTTCAACACCCGGCAGCGCGACCGGATGGTGACCGACACGTCGTCCGGGTGGGTGGATGGCGCGCACAGCAGGAAAACCGTCAACGGTGGCGGCTCCTCCACCGCCTTGAGCAGCGCGTTGGCGGCACTCTCGGTGAGCCGGTCGGCGTCCTCGATCACCACGATCTGCCGGCGGGCGGTGGCCGGCCGACGGGAGGCCATCTGTACCACCGCCCGCATCTCCTTGACCGAGATGGTGAGCCCGTCCGGCACCACTGCCCGGACGTCGGCGTGGGTGCCGTGCAGCACGGTCCGGCAGTGCCTGCAGTCGCCGCAGCCGCGGTACTCGCACTGCAGGGCGGCGGCGAATGCCCTGGCCGCCGTCGACCGGCCGGACCCCGGCGGTCCGGTGAACAACCAGGCGTGCGTCATCGCGGCGGTCGGAAGTTCCGACCCGGGATGGGTCGCGTCGACGGCGGCCTTCAGTACCTCGACCGCCTCGCCCTGGCCGACCACGTCGGCCCAGACCCCGGATTCCGTCACCCCAGGAACCTACCCACCCGCGCCGACAGCCGATCCCGGCCGGCTGCAGGGAGCAGGTCGTCGTCACGGAGCCCGCCCGGCAGGTAGCGGGAAGCCGCGCGACACGCCGGGCGTTGTCGGCGCGTCGCGCCAGCTTTCCGCTACCTGCTCCAGATCCCCACGTCCAGCAGCTATCCTTGGATCGACTCGCCGGTCACACCGGCAGCGCCCGCCCGATGGCCACCAGCGAGTCCAGTCGGGTCAGGTTGGCCGCGCTGGCCGGATTCATGATCACCTCGGTGACGACCAGCCCGGCGCGGGCGGCCAGGGTCTGAAGGGTGGCCGGCGTGTAGTGCCAGATGTGCTGCTCCGGCTTGAGCGTCCACCAGCGTTTGCCGAGAGCCTTGGCCGGTAGCGAGGAGACATACGGCACGGACAACGCGAACGCACCGTCGTCGGCCAGTCGGCGCCGTACCTCGGTGAGGAACTCCAGCGGGTTCGGCACGTGCTCCAGGGTGTCCCAGAAACAGATGACGTCGGCCTTCTCGCCGTCGGGTGCGTCTACGAGTTGTCCGTTGAACACCGACAGCCCGCGTTTCGTCGACTGCTCGGCGCCCGCGGCCGACAGCTCCACCCCACTGACCCGATAACCGTTGCGCAGGGCGGCCTCCAGGAACAGTCCGTAGGCGCTACCGATCTCCAGCAGCGATCCGGGAGCCGGCCTGATCCGGCCGACGGCGGCCAGCCGGCCCTTGGTCCAGATCCGCTGCAATGCCATCGCCGGGTTGAGGCCGCCGGCTCGGCCGCCGTAGACGCCACCATCCTCGAAGTAGCTGGGCTGGTCGTAGAACCGTTGCAGCGCTTCAGGTTTCAGTCGCGGTGAGACGAATACCAGCGAGCAGGTCGGGCACTGCACAACGGCGAACGGGCCGAGCCGGTACTTGGCCTCGCCCCATTCATTGCACAGGCAGCACTTCACCTGTTCGGTGTCGGCCGCTGTCCACTGCTGTTCTGGCACCCGGATCTCCGCTTCGTCCGCCGGCTGGCTGCTGCCCAACCTAGCCGAGCAGTCACCGGACAACGGCGCCGGCGGTGACGCCGCGCCCGCTCACCCGGTGCCGGAGCCGCTCACTACTCTGCAGGAGTGGCCACAACCGTTGCTCCGGACAACCGACTCGACCAGCACCCGGCCACCGACACCCTCCGGCCGACCACCCGCGGCTGGGTGCGCCGACTGTTCGGCTATTGCCGGCGGTACCCGGCGATCACCAGCTTCGCCGCCATCGGGTCCTGTGCATTGGCACTCAACTCACTCACTCCGCTGCTCACCAAGGCGGTGGTCGACGACATCGACGCCGGCCGGGACACCGGCACCAGCTGGGCGATCATCGGACTGGTCGCGGTGGCAGTGGCACTGTTCGCCACCACCTTCCTGCGCCGCTGGTCGGCCGGAAAGCTCAGCCTGAACGTCCAGCACGACCTACGGCAGGACGTCTTCACCGCCATCCAGCGGTTGGACGGCCCCGGCCAGGACCAGCTCCGGACCGGCCAAGTGGTGTCCAGGGCCAACTCCGACCTGCAGATGGTGCAGGGTCTGATGTCGATGGTGCCGATGGTCTTCGGTCAACTGGTGATGTTCGCGGTGTCCCTGGTGTTGATGCTGATGCTCTCGCCGCTGCTCACCGCGACCGCGTTGGTGGTGGTGCCGGCCGCCGTATACCTGGTCAACCAGTTCCGCTCGATGCTGTTCCCGGCCACCTGGGTTGCCCAACAATCGGCCGCCGATGTCGCCGACATCGTCGAGGAGGACGTGACCGGCGTCCGGGTGGTCAAGGGTTTCGGCCAGGAGGACCGGGAGATCGGTCGGCTACGGGCAACGGCAAAGGTTTTGTACGCCAATCGATTACGGGCCGCCAGGATCACCGCGCGGACCAACATCCTGTCCAGCGTCACCTCGTTCGGTCAGGTGCTGGTGCTGCTGCTCGGTGGCTGGCTCACCATCAACGGCTCGATCGGGCTGGGCACCTTCATCGCCTTCACCCTCTATCTGGCCGCGCTGGTCGGGCCGACCCGCTCCATCACCATGATGTTCGTGCTGGCCCAGCAGGCCGGAGCCGCCGTCGACCGGGTGCTGGAGATCGTCGACATGGACGCCGGGATCCGTGACCCGGCCGACCCGGCGCCGGTGCCGGACGGACCGCTGGCCGTCCAGCTGACCGACGTGCACTTCGGCTATTCGACCGAGACGTCGGTGCTGGGCGGGTTCAGCCTGCACATCCCGGCCGGCCACACGGTGGCTGTCGTCGGCCCGTCCGGCTCCGGGAAATCCACCCTGTCGCTGCTGCTGCCCCGGTTCTACGATCCCAACGCCGGCCGGATCAGCGTCGGCGGAACCAGCATCCGGGACGTGGCGATGGCCGACCTGCGGGACGCCGTCGGGGTGGTCTTCGAAGAGGCATTCCTGTTCTCCGCCAGCATCTCCGACAACATCGGCTACGGCCGACCGGGCGCCACCGACGCCGAGATCAGGGCGGCCGCCGCCGCCGCCGAGGCCGACGAGTTCATCCAGCTACTGCCGCAGGGCTACCGGACGGTGATCGGTGAACGGGGGCTGACCCTGTCCGGCGGCCAGCGGCAACGATTGGCGCTGGCCCGGGCGATGATCACCGATCCGCGGGTGCTGATCCTGGACGACGCGACCAGTGCCGTCGACCCGGCCACCGAAGCGGCCATCCATCAGACGCTGCACCGGCTGACGGCCGAGCGAACCACCATCCTGATCGCCCATCGCCGCTCCACGCTGTCGTTGGCCGACACGATCGCCGTGGTCGACGCCGGTGCGGTGGTGGATCACGGCACGCATGCCGAGCTGATACTGCGCTGCCCGCTGTACCAGCGGCTGCTCGGCTCCGATCTGGCCGAGATCCCCACCGCTGCCGCTCTGATCCCCGGGCCGGACGGGGTGACGCCGCAGCTGTGGCCGTTGCTGACCGACTCGGCTGCCGAACCACTCGCTGGCGCTCAGGGGACCACCGAATCCGTGGCCACCGGTGTCCGGCCCGGCACGGTCCGGGCCGGCCGCAGCGGTGGCGGCGGGATGATGTCCGGGATGGCGGCCATGCCGGCCACGCCGGAACTGCTCGCCCGGATCGACGCGCTGCCGCCGGCCGTCGACACCCCGATCGGCGAGGACAGCAGCGAAATCGGTGCCGAAACCGGTTCACCGCAACGATTCTCCCCGCAGAAGTTCTCGCCGCAGAAGTTTTCATTGTGGGATGCGGTACGTCCGGTGCGGCCGCTGTTGGGCTGGGCACTGCTGCTGGTCGGGTTGGACGCGCTGGCCGCCGCGGTGCTACCGGCGTTGCTCCGGTCCGGAGTCGACCACGGAGTGGCGAACGGCGCGATGTCCACCATCGCCTGGTTGACCATCGCCGCGGCCGCCGTGGTGATCGGCGACTACCTGGTGCAACGGGCCCAGACGGTGACGATGGCCAGGGCCGGCGAGTCGGTGCTGTTCCATCTGCGCAGCCGCGAGTTCGTCCATCTGCAGCGCCTCGGGCTGGACTACTACGAGCGCGAGATGGCCGGCAAGATCATGACCAGGATGACCTCCGACGTGGATGCGCTGTCGTCGTTCCTGCAGACCGGGATGCTGACGGCGGTGGTGTCCATCGCCGTCTTCGGGTCCATCGCCATCGCGCTGCTGGTGATGAATCCGGCGCTGGCGCTGGTCGCGTTCGCGGTATTGCCGCTGCTGGCCGTCGCCACCTACTTCTTCCGCCGGTACTCCTCCGCCCAGTACTCGCTGGCCAGGGAGCAGGTCGCGATGGTGAACGCCGATCTGCAGGAAAACGTTGCCGGGCTTCGGGTTTCCCAGGCGATGGGCCGCCAGCAGAGCAACAGCGACGCGTTCGCCGAAAAGTCCGACACCTACCGGACCATCCGGATGCGCGCTCAGACTGCCATCTCGTTGTACTTCCCGTTCGTTGCGCTGTTGGCCGACCTGTCCGCGGCGGCGGTGCTGGCGGTCGGTGCCCACCGGATCGGCGCGGGCGCCCTGACCACCGGCACCCTGCTGGCATTCGTGTTGTACCTGAACAACTTCTTCACCCCGATCCAGCAGCTGTCCCAGGTGTTCGACGGCTACCAGCAGGCCAGGGTGTCGCTGGGCCGGATCGGCAACCTGCTGGATACCCCGACCTCGACCCCGCTGGCCGCCGATCCCGTCCCGGTGACATCGGTTCGCGGCGATGTGGTCCTGGACGGTGTCGGGTTCCGCTACTCCGACGACGCTCCGCCGGCCCTGATCGATGTCGACCTGACCTTCGCACCCGGCGAGACGGTGGCGGTGGTCGGCGCCACCGGTGCCGGCAAGTCGACGCTGATCAAGCTGATCGCCCGGTTCTACGACGTCACCGACGGTCGACTGCTGGTGGACGGCACCGACATCCGCGAGCTGGACCTGTCCGGCTACCGCAAGCATCTCGGCGTGGTGCCACAGGAGGCGCACCTGTTCACCGGCACGGTCCGCGACAACATCGCCTACGGCCGGCCGGCTGCCGGCCGGGCCGAGGTGGAGGCCGCGGCCAGGGCGGTCGGCGCCATCGAGACCATCGCCGGGTTGACCGACGGCTTCGCCCACCGGATCGACGAACGCGGCCGGAACCTGTCGGCCGGCCAACGACAACTGATCTCACTGGCCAGAGCCGAACTGGTGCAACCGACGGTGCTGCTGCTGGACGAGGCGACCGCGGCGCTGGATCCGGCCGCTGAACTCGCGGTGCTGGACGCCACCGACCGGCTGGCCACCGGCCGCACCACCGTGGTGGTCGCCCATCGACTGACCACCGCCTCCCGCGCCGACCGGATTGTGGTGATGAGCCACGGCCGGGTCGCCGAGATCGGCACCCACGACGAGCTGCTGGCCCGCGGCGGCGCCTACACCGCGTTGTACGCCGGCCAGGACGAGCACTGAACTCGCCGTGCGCTGCGCCGATCCTTGCAGTACCGGTCCTATGCTGCTGGGCACGGGATGGACGGGGACAACTGAGCGAGGGTTGAGATGAAGCGGACCAGACTGGTGGCAGCGGTGTCGCTGGCGGCGGTGGCGATGAGCGGCGTGGTGGCTTGTGGCAGCGACAGCAACGGCGGCGGCACCGCCGGCGGCAGCGCTCCGGGCAAGACACTGGTGATCGACGACGCCTTCGACCTCAAGACCTCCGATCCCGGCCGGGCCTTCGAGCTCACCGGCTCGACCGTCGACCACAGCATCTACGAGACCACGCTGACCTTCGGCGGTACCGATGTGAAGAAGGTGCTGCCGGGAATCTGCAGCTTCACCATCTCCTCGGACAACAAGGTCGTCACCCTGAAGATGACCGGCAAGCACACCTTCTCCGACGGCACCCCGGTGACCGCTGACGACATCGTCTTCTCCTACCAGCGGGTGCAGGGCATCGCCGGCAACCCGTCGTTCATGTTGGACGGCGTGACAGTCGCCAAGACCGCCGCCGACACGGTGACGTTGACCAGCAAGGAGGCCAACCCGCAGCTGCCGTTCATCCTGCCGAACCCGTCGTTGGGCATCGTGAACTCCACGGTGGTCAAGGCCAACGGCGGCACCACCGACGCCAAGGACGGCGCCGAGCAGTTCCTGAACAAGCAGAGCCAGGGCTCGGGTCCGTACAAGCTGGAGTCCTACGACGTGCAGAGCAAGGTGGTGTTCACCGCCAACCCGAACTTCGCCGGCACCAAGCCGGCCTACCAGCGGGTGGTGCTGGAGAACGTGCAGAGCGCCACCCAGAAGGTGAACATCCAGGCCGGTACTACCCAGATCGCCCTGTCGCTGTCGCCCGATCAGCTCAAGGATCTGGACACCAGCAAGAACACGGTGATCGCCGGCGACAGCACCTCGACCATCTTCATGTGGTTCAACCTGACGCCGCAGTTCGGCAAGCAGGCCGCCAACGTGAAGTTCGTCCAGGCGATGCGGCACGCCATCAGCTACCAGGACCTGCTGACGTTGGCCGGGTCCGGTGCCAAGCAGCCGGGCGGGCTGGTCCCGCTGAGCTTCCTGGGTGCGTTGGAATCCGACGCCAACAACTCCTTCGACGAGACCAAGGCCAAGGAGCTGCTCGCCCAGTCCGGCTACCAGGGCGAGGAGATCAGCATTTTGTACTCCAACGATGTCGCCATCGGTGGGGTCAAGATGGGCGATGTGGCCCAGTCGATCCAGGCCCAGGTCAAGAAGTTCGGCGTCAACCTGAAACTCAACCCGCAACCCAGCTCGACCTCGCTGGACTCATTCCGCAGCGGCAAGAGTCAGGCCGGTGTCGCTTACTGGGGCGCCGACTATCCCGACCCGGCCGATTATCTGGTATTCGCTCCCGGGCAGAGCCTGGCCAAGCGGGCCGCCTGGACCGAGGCGGCATCGCCGGATTCCGCCAAGCTGGCACAGGCGGCCGGCGCCGCCTCCGGTGACGAGGCCCGGGCGGCGGCCTACGCGAAGTTGCAGCAACAGCTGAACATCGACGGCCCGTTCATCCCGCTGTTCCTGCCGGCCAAGAACACCGTCGTCTCCTCGACACTGAAGAACGTCCAGGTCAACCCGATCCTGGGTGTGGAAATCAGTGCCATCTCCTGAGGCGACCGCCGCCGACGCCATCGCACCGCCACCGACCGGGTCGTCCATCGGCGGCCGGCCGGCCGAACCGCAACAGCGGCAACGGCATCCGTTGCTGCGCTATGTACTGGTCCGGCTGGGCGTCAGCGTGCTGCTGGTCTGGGGCGTCACCTTGGTGACGTTCGTATTGACCAACCTGGTGCCGGCCAACCCGGCTGCGGCGGCGCTCGGTGAGCGGGCGGCCAGCGATCCGGTGGCGGTCGCCGCGTTCAACCACCAGTACGGCCTGGACCGGTCGTTGCCGGTGCAGTATGGGCTGTACCTGAAACGGCTGGTGCACTTCGATCTCGGCACCTCCACCCAGACCCACAATCCGGTGGCCGACGATCTGGGCAGCGCGTTCCCGGCCACCGCCGAGTTGGCGCTGACCGCGCTGATCATCGCCACCGTGCTCGGCGTGGGTCTCGGCCTGCTGGCGGCGATGCGGCATCGCCGGCTGGTCGATCAGGTGGTCCGGATCTTCAGCATCATCGGCATCTCGACGCCGACCTTCTGGTTGGCGCTGATCGTCTACTACCTGTTCTTCTACAAACTGGGCTGGGCACCGGGTTCCGGCCGGTTGGACGCCCAGTTCAGCCCGCCGCCCGACCGCACCGGATTCTTCACCATCGACGCACTGCTGGCCGGCCAGGGCGAGGTGTTCGTCAATGCGCTGACCCACCTGATCCTGCCCGGATCGGTGCTGGTGCTCTACACCGTCGGACTGCTGGCCAGGTTCACCCGGACCGCCGTGCTGGATGTGCTGGGCAGCGACTACGTGACCGCGGCCCGGGCCAAAGGACTGCCGAGCCGGACCGTCACCCTGCGCTACGTGTTGCGCGGCGCGCTGTTGCCGATCCTCACGGTGGTCGGCCTGACATTCGGTTCGTTGTTGTCCGGTGCCGTCCTCACCGAGACGGTGTTCGCCTGGAACGGCTTGGGGCAGTATGCCTTCAAGGCCGCCACCACGCTGGATCTGCAGGCTGTGATGGGTGTCGGACTGGTCGTCGGCATCACTTATATCGGCATCAACTTCATCGTGGATCTGCTGTACGGTGCCATCGACCCGCGGGTGCGGACGCAATGAGCACCGCGCCCGGCAGTGTGACGCCCGATCCGGGCGGCGTCGATTTCGTCGCGAAGCGGCAACTGATCCGCTGGCCGCAGGCCTGGCGGCAACCGTTGACGGTGATCGGCATCACCATCATCGTGATGTGGTTGCTGGTGGCCGTTTTCGGCTCATTGATCGAGCCGGCCGATCCGCTCGCCCAGTCCGCGGACCGGCTGCTTGCGCCGTCGTCGGCGCACTGGTTCGGCACCGACACCCTCGGCCGGGACGTGCTGTCCAGGGTGATCGCCGGCGCCAGGGTCACCCTGCCGTTGTCGATCCTGCTGGTGATCCTGTCGATGCTGCTGGGCAGTGTGCTGGGCGCCATCGCCGGTTACTTCGGCAAGGTGGTCGACGAGGTGATCATGCGGATCACCGATCTGGTGTTCGCCTTCCCGACGATCATTCTGGCGATGGTGATCACCGCCGCCCTCGGCCCCGGCCTGCAGAACGCCGTGGTGGCCATCCTGCTGGTGAACTGGCCGCAGTACGCCCGGGTCACCCGCTCACTGGTGATCGGCGCCCGCAACAACGAGTACGTGGTGGCGAACCGACTGCTCGGCACCGGTGTGTTCCGGTCGTTGACCCGGGACATCCTGCCCAACATCCTGGCGCCTATCCTGGTGCTGGCCACGCTGGATTTCGGTAGCGCCATCCTGCTGCTGTCGGGGCTGTCGTTCCTCGGCCTCGGCACCGTGCCGCCGACCGCCGAGTGGGGAGCGATCGTCTCCGAGGGGGTCGAGCAGTTCTCGTCGTGGTGGGTGGCCACCTTCGCGGGACTGGCGATCTTCACCGTGGTGATGGCGTTCAACTTCCTCGGCGATTCGTTGCGGGATGCGCTGGATCCGCGATCGCAGCGAGCGGCCAGAACGGGACGAGCGCTGTGACCGGCACCGGCCCGGCCCGGCCGACTGCACAGCGGTCGGGCGATTCCGGTGTAGCGGTCACCGGGTTGACGTTGTCCATCGCCGGCCACCAGATCCTCGACGGGGTCGACCTGCAGGTGCCCCTGGGCCAGGTGAGCGGGCTGGCCGGCGAGTCGGGCTCCGGCAAGACGATGACCGGGATGACGATGCTCGGCCTGCAGCCAAGAACGGCGAAGGTCGGTGGCAGTATCCGGTTCGGCGGGACCGAATTGGTCGGAATGCCCGACAGAGCGCTGAATCGGTTGCGCGGCAACAAGATCGCCATCGTCTTTCAGGATCCGACGGCCAGTCTGCACCCGATGTTGTCGATCGGCCGCCAGTTGACCGACCATCTGCGCTACCACCTCAAGGTGTCCAGGGTGGAGTCGAGATCTCACGCGCTGCAGCTACTCTCCCAGGTCCGGGTGCCGGATCCGGCAGATGCTCTCGGCCGGTATCCGCACCAGTTCTCCGGCGGGCAACTGCAACGCGTCGCGATCGCGTCCGCGCTGGCCTGCGAGCCGAGCGTGTTGATCGCCGACGAGCCGACCACCGCCCTGGATGTGACGGTGCAGGCCGGCATCTTGCGGTTGTTGCGGCAGCTGTGCGATGACCTGGGTATCGGCATCGTGCTGATCACCCACGATCTCGCGGTGATGTCCGCGCTGGCGGACACGGTCGCGGTGATGCGCGCCGGGAAGGTGGTGGAGCACGGCAACCGGTACGACGTGATCCGACATCCGCAACACCCGTACACCCGCTCGCTGATCGAGGCACTGCCGGACCATCAGCCCATCGTGGCTGCGACGGCCGCTGCCGCCAGCGACGTCGCCGCGCTCCCGGCGAGCGACATCGGTCCGGAGGCACAGCCGTGACCGGGCTGGTGCTGCAGGACGCGAGCGTCAGCTATCGGCGGTCGGGGTCCCGATCGCTGACGGCCGTCGATTCGGTGAGCCTGCGCATCGATCCGGGTGAGGTCGTCGGACTGGTCGGCGAGTCCGGTTGCGGCAAATCCACGCTGGCCAAGGCGATCTGCGGCCTGGAACCGCTGTCGGCCGGCACCGCGGCCTTCGACGGCCAGCCGATCGGCACGCTGGGATTGCGCCGGCGGCCGGAGCGTTTGCAGCGCATTCAATTGGTCTTCCAGAATCCGTATGCCTCGCTGAACCCGCGGCGCCCGGTCAGGCAACAACTCGACGATGCCCGTCGGATCCACCCCGGGACGCCACCCACGATCACCGAACTGCTGGCGCAGGTCGAGTTGGATGCGGACGCCGGATCGAAGTTCCCGCACGAGTTCTCCGGCGGCCAGCGGCAGCGGATCGCCATCGCCCGGGCGGTGGCGTCCGGTCCGGAACTGCTGATCGGCGATGAGCCGATCGCCTCGCTCGACGCGTCGCTGCAGGCGAAAATCGCCACCCTGATGCGTCGGGTGGCACTGGAGGCCGGCGCGTCACTGTTGTTCATCAGTCACGACCTGGCCGTCGTCCGGCTGATTGCCGACCGGGTGATGGTGATGAACGCCGGCCGGATCGTCGAACAGGGCCCGACCGCCCAGGTCTGGTCCGACCCGCAGCAGCCCTACACCCGGCGGTTGCTGGCGGCCATCCCTCAGGCCGATGGTCTCGGTCGGCTCCCGGAAGTCATCGACCTGGTCGACGGCGAGTCCTGAGCATTGTGCGATCGACACCGGCCTTGCCCGCTCAACCGGGTCCGCGTACAGCTTCTTGTACGTGACGAGTCTTGAGGAGGATTCATGCGGACCATGACCTATTCGGAGTCCAGGGCGAAATACGCCGAGACGCTCAACGCCGTGGTCAACGACCGTGAAGAAGTGGTCATCACCCGGGCCGGGCACGAACCGGTGGTGACGGTCTCGCTCGACGACTACGAATCGCTCAAGGAGACGGCGTACCTGCTCAGGAGTCCCGAGAATGCCCGCCGGCTTCTCGCCTCGATCGAGCGCCTCGAGTCGGGCCGAGGTGTCGAACGCGAACTGGCCGAATGAGGCTGGTCTGGGACCAGAGCGCCTGGGACGACTACTTGTGGTGGCAGGCCCAGGATCGCAAGATCGTCAAGCGCCTCAACACCCTGATCGGCGATGTCGATCGGCACGGCAACGAAGGCATTGGCAAACCAGAGCCGCTCAAGCACGGCTTCCGCGGCTACTGGTCGCGGCGGATCACCGACGAACACCGGCTGGTCTACCTCGTTGTCAACGGCGAGATCCGCATCGCCGCCTGCAGATATCACTACGAGCGATGACGCGGGACGGCCCGGACGGTCGTCATCGGAACGGCCATTAACGGATCCGGAGCATATGGCGCACGTTTCTCCGTCGAGGGATCGCAAACGCGCGGTCGGAGACCGATGCCGCGCACGTTTCTACGTCGAGGGATCGCAAACGCGCGGTCGGAGCCCGATGCCGGCGCACGTTTCTACGTCGACGGATCGCAAACGCGAGGTCGGAGCCCGACGCGGCTCCGGGTCAGCGCCACCGACCGGCTCCGACCGGTCGTCACCGTGAACCGGATTCCGACGATTCCGGTTGCTTGGCGGCCTTCAGCTCGGCCAGGTCGGGATCGGCGTCGGCCGGCTCGCCGGCATCGTCACCGGTGTCGTGCCCGACCTGCAACGGGGTGCGGATCCTGAGCACCGACGCGACCCGCTCGATCACCTCGTCGGTCAGCTCATTGCCCGGTGATCCGGACGGCCGCAGCGGAGCGATCCGCAGGTAGCGCTCCGGCGCCGCCGCCAGTCGCTCCCGGTAGGCCTGCTCCGGATCAACGGCATCGGGCCCAGCATCACCGGCGTCGGCATCGGCATCCGCATCGGCATCCGCATCGGCATCGGCATCGGCATCGGCATCGGCGTCGGCAACAGACTCGGCGGCATCGGCTGCGTCATCGATGGCGGTGTCGACGGTCCCCGGCAATTGGTCATCCGCCGGTTCCACCGCACTGGCCGACCCGGGATCGACCAGGATGGTCAGATCCGGCCAGGCTCCCCTGGCCGCCCACATGCCGACCCGGAGCAGCCGTTCCTCGTCCAACCCGCCGAGTGCGCCGAACCGGACCACCAGGGCGTCCAGATAGTCCTGGAAGACCACCACCGCACCGACCGCCAGCTCCCGATCGATTCTGGTGGTCAGCCGTTCGGACAGCTCGGCGGTCGCCCGCAGCGCCTCGGCCAGCGAGGAGTACGACGACTCGGGTCGGTCCTCGCCGCGCTCCAGCAAGGTGTGCCAGCCGTCTGTCGTCATCCGCTCGGCCAGCGCGTCGGCGACCGCGTGGTTGGCGACACTGTCCGGGCCCTCGACCGCGATCAGCACCCCGGGACGCTCATTGTGTTCGGCGATCAGTCGTCGCCGGCGGAGCATCCGGGACACCACTCCGGTGTTCATCCCGCCCACCTGGCGACCGGCAATGATCGCCACCACCACCGCCACCACACCGCCGATGGCCAGCACCAGCCCCGGGCCGGACAGCGACATGGTGAACGCGCCGATCGCCAGCGTGTGCCCGCCGATCGCGCCGGCCAGGATGGGTCCGACGGCGATGGCGCCGAGCAGCATCAGCCGCACCGAGGACATCACGAAGGCGAACACCCGGCCGCGCAGTTGGTCGGAGACCTCGTGGCCGATCATGGTGAACCCGGTGATCCAGGCGATGCCGGCGGCCAACCCCATCGCGGCCGCGGTGATGACGGCGCCGTAGAAGTCCGGCACCAGACTCATCACCAGCAGCATCACCCCGGCCATCCCGATCGCCAGGGTGAACACCACCCGGCGCGGCACTGCCGGCAACACCTTCGGTCCGATCAGCATGCCCAGGGCCAATCCGGAGAACACCGAGCCGAACAGGATGCCGTAGCCGGCATTGCCGGCGCCCAGGGTGGCAACATAGGACTGCGCGACGCCGGCCACCAGACCGCCGGCTCCGAAGGCGCCGAGGATCCCCAGGTACAGCGCCCGCATCACCCGGCTGTTCTTGACGAACGAGATGCCCTCCCGGATCAGCGAGAACACACTGCGGGTGGTGGTCCGCTCGCCGACGAACGGCGGGATCAGGTTTCGGGAGACGTAGACGATCGATGCGCTGACGACGAAGGTGCAGGCGTTGAACACCAGCGCGATCTCGACGGCGGCGCTGGAGGAGTTGCCGGACATCAGACCGCTGGACTGGACGATCTCGTCCGGCGCCGAGCCGAAGAACTGGGAAATGGTGGCCAGCAGCGCGAACACCACCGATGCCACCGGCACCATGCCGTAGATCGAGACGTAATTGAGTTGGTTGGCCACCGCCAGCCGCTCCCGCGGGACGATGTTCACCCACATCGCCTGCTTCGCCGGGGTGGAGAACAGGCCGACCGCCTCGACCAGGAACTGCCCGACCAGCAGGACCGCCAGGTTCGACGAGAAGGCGATCACCAGATACACCACGCCGGCCACCAGGTCGCAGATCACCGCCACCTTGCGCCGATCGAACCGGTCGACCAGGGCGCCGGCCACCGGGCCGAGGATCAGATCCGGCAGCAACCGGGTGACCAGCACCCCGGACACCGCCGCGCCCTGCAGGATGCTGGAGGAGTCCCTGGTCAGATAGGCCGCCAGGGCGGTGGTGGCCAGCAACCCGAGCCAGTCGCCGAGGCTGGACAGGGTGATGCCGGCCCACAACCGCCGGAACACCGGGATCCGGATCAGCGAGCCGAGCGCGCTCGGTTGCTTGCCGGCAGGGCTGCGGGACGGAACCGTCGCGGGAGTGCTGGTCACGTCATCGCCCGCTGGAGAACCAGTCGGCGATGACGCCGATCAGCTCACGCCCGGCTCCGGTGCCACCCAGGAACAGCACGATCAGCACCAGTGCGCAGCCCACCCCCGACCCGGACTTCTTGCCGCCGGCAACCCGGTTCGCCCGGCCCAGCGCGACCAGCTCCCGCATCACCTGCTTGCGCTCCTGGCCGGTACTGGACCGCAGCCGCGAGAGCAGTGCGGCCCGATCGGCGGCCGGGTTCACTGCCGCCGGCGCGGCCCCCGGCGGGGCGGTCGGCGCGTTCGACGCCGTCATCTGAGCGGAGGTCCGGCCGCGGTAGGCGGCGGCGACCTGCGCGTGTTGGCCGGCCCTTGTTGTTGCTTGCGCGGCCGCCCGCTGCTGCGCGGCCAGCCTGGCCCGGTCGAGGGTGTCGCGCCGGGTCCGGTCGGCCAGCCGCTGTGCGGTCTGCGCGGAACTCCGTTGCTCTGCCTGCTCTCTGGCCAGCTGCTGCTCGGCCGCCAATACCGCCTCGTTCGACATCGGCGGCGGGCCGGGCACCCGGGTGATCGCATCGGGCGCCGTCAACGACGACGTCATCGAAGAGGTACCCAATGACTGCGCGTCGGCCAGCGGATCGGCCCAGACATCCATCGGTTCCGATCGGGAGATCGGATCGCCGGTGCCGTCGGACCCGGCCAGCGCATCGCGGGTCATCGCATCCCCGAACGGCCCGACCGGAGGATCCGCGCCCTGCCCCGCACTTCCCGACGTCATCTGTTGATCGTAGGAGACGCCCGACCCGGCGCCGGCCGGATCAGTTCAGACAAGAGAGTGACCACTACCCCGACTTCTTCGCCGCAGCCTTCTTCTTGACCGTCCGAGTGGTGGTGGACTTGGGTTTCGTCGGCGCCTTCCGGGGCTTCTTGGCAGCCGGACCGTTGGCCCGCCGATCGGCGAGCAGTTCGGCGCCGCGGTCGATGGTCAGCGACTCGACCTCGTCACCCTTGCGCAGCGAGGCATTGGTCTCGCCGTCGGTGACGTACGGGCCGAACCTCCCGTCCTTGATCACCATCGGTTTGTCGGTCGCCGGATCGACACCCAACTCGCGCAACGGCGGCGCGGTGGCGGCGTTCCGGCCGCGGGTCTTCGGCTGGGCGTAGATCGCCAACGCCTCGTCCAGGGTGACGGTGAACAACTGCTCCTCGTCGGTCAGCGACCGGGAGTCGGTGCCCTTCTTCAGATACGGCCCGTAGCGACCGTTCTGGGCGGTGATCTCGTCGCCGGATCCCGGGTCGGCGCCCACCAACCGCGGCAGCGACAACAGTTTCAGCGCGTCGGCCAGCGTCACCGTTTCCAGCGACATCGACCGCAGCAGCGAACCGGTTCGCGGCTTCACCGCGTTCTTGCCGGTGGTCGGCGTGTCCTCCGGCAGCACCTCGGTGACGTACGGCCCGTAGCGGCCGTCCTTGGCAACGAGCATGTTGCCGTTGCCGGGGTCGACGCCGAGTTCCTTGTCGCCGGCCTCGGCCTTGCTGAACAGGTCGTCGACGGTCGCCGTCGTCACTTCATCAGGGGCCAGTTCGTCGGGCAGGTTGGCCCGCTCGGTCTGCAGCTTGCCGTCGTCGGTGAGCGACCCGTCACCGACCGGGCGCTCCAGGTACGGGCCGTACCGGCCGACCCGGACCGTCACCTGGCGGCCCTGCGAATCCTTGACCAGCGGCAGCGAGTTGACCTCGCGGGCGTCGATCTCCTCCAGGTTCTCGCCGACCAGCTTCTTCAGCCCGCCGGCCCGGCCGATGCCGCCCAGCGGACCGGTCTCTCCGCCGAAGTAGAAGGCCGTCAGCCAGGGCACGCGACCCATCCGGCCGCCGGCGATCTCGTCGAGTTCGTCCTCCATCGCGGCGGTGAAGTTGTAGTCGACCAACCGGCCGAAGTGCTGCTCCAGCAACCCGACCACCGCGAAGGCCACCCAACTGGGGACCAGCGCCTGACCCTTGCGCCAGACATAGCCGCGGTCGGTGATGGTCCGGATGATCGAGGAGTAGGTGGACGGCCGGCCGATGCCAAGATCCTCCATCGCTTTGATCAGGCTCGGTTCGGTGTACCGGGCCGGCGGCGAGGTGCTGTGCGAGCCGGGGGTCAGATCCTTGGTATCGAGTAGTTGCCCGACCTCGAGCTTCGGCAGCCGCTTCTCGGCGTCGTCCGCGTCGCCACCCGCTTCGGCGTCCACCGTCTCCACATAGGCCCGCAGGAATCCGGGGAAGGTGATGGTGCGACCGGATGCGTTGAATACGCATTCGACGGCAGGTACCGCCGCTCCGGTCGCTGTCGCGGCGGTGCTGGCTGCGATCCGGACCTGCAGGGTGAGCCCCCTGGCGTCCACCATCTGGGAGGCGATGGTGCGCTGCCAGATCAGCTCGTAGAGCCGGAACTCGTCGCCGGTCAGCTGCCTGGCCACCTCGCCGGGAGTGCGGAACTGTTCGCCGGAGGGCCGAATCGCTTCGTGCGCCTCCTGGGCATTCTTCACCTTCTTGGTGTACTGCCGAGGCGCCGACGGCACGTATTCCGGCCCGTAGAGTTCCCGGGCCTGCGAGCGGGCGGCGTCCAAGGCGGTCTGGCTCAGGGTGGTCGAGTCGGTGCGCATATAGGTGATGTAGCCGCCCTCGTACAGCTTCTGGGCGGTCCGCATGGTGCGCTCGGTGGCGAACCCGAACTTGCGGCCGGCCTCCTGCTGCAGGGTGGAGGTCATGAACGGCGGGTATGGCTTGCGGGTGTACGGCTTCTCCTCGACGGAGGTCACCGTCGCGGTGCGGCCGGCCAGCCCGGCGGTCAACGCCTGGGCGCCGTCGGCGTCCAGCAGCAGCACGTCGGAACCGGTTTTGATTTTTCCGGTGGACTCGTCGAAATCCCGACCGGACGCGATCCGGCGGCCGTCGACGGACGACAGTGCCGCACCGAAGGTGCTCGCAGTGCTCTGAGCTGTCTGTTGGGCGAACCGGGCGTCCAGCCCCCAGTAGGTGCCGGAGACGAACGCCATCCTGGCGCGTTCCCGTTCGACGATGATCCTGGTGGCGACCGACTGCACCCGCCCGGCGGAGAGCTTGGGCATCACCTTCTTCCACAGCACCGGTGAAACCTCGTAGCCGTACAACCGGTCCAGGATGCGGCGGGTCTCCTGGGCGTCGACCATGTTGTCGTCGATGTCACGGGGATTGTTGGCGGCCTCCTGGATCGCGGCCTTGGTGATCTCGTGAAAGACCATCCGCTTGACCGGGACCTTCGGCTTCAGCGTCTCCAGCAGGTGCCAGGCGATGGCCTCGCCCTCGCGATCCTCGTCCGTGGCCAGGTAGAGCTCGGTGGCGTCGGTCAGCAGCGCCTTGAGCTTGGCCACCTGCGCTTTCTTGTCCGGCGGCACGATGTACAGCGGCTCGAAGCCATGATCGGTGTCGACGCCCAGCCGAGCCCACGCCTCACCCTTGTACTTGGCCGGCACGTCGGCCGCGCCCCGCGGCAGGTCGCGGATGTGCCCGATGGACGACTCGACGACGTAGCCGTCGCCCAGGTAGCCGGCAATCGTCTTCGCCTTGTTCGGCGACTCGACGACGACCAGGCGAAGCTGCCCGTCGGGTCCCTTGCGAGCGGCCATGAATTCTCACGTTTCTTCATCGATGGTGACTGCCGGCTGCGGCGATTGCCGCCATTCCGGCTCGGCGACCCGGCGTAAGCCGTGTCGGCGCATGATGCCACGGACTGCGGCGTCATGGTGGCATCGGCCTCCTGGCCGGTGCTCGATCCCCTCGCTGACCGGGGTGCGTGCCGGTCGATCAGCGGCCGGTCGGAAACGTTCCGTCCGGGGCGTCGGCCGGTGCTGCACCCAACAACTCGGCGAGCCGATCCAACCGCCGCTTGCCGACAATACGCACACCGGGGCCGCCACCGCGGCCACCGATCACCGCGCCGGTGACACCTATACCGGCCAGACCGGCCGCCAACCGCGGGTACGTCTGGGCCGCATGCGGGTCGGTGCCGAGCAGAAATCCCAGCTCATCCGACCGGCCGGCCGCCAGCACCCAGCAGCGCAGCAGGCCGCCCGCTGCCACCGGGAACGCCGGCACCGTCTTGGCCGATCCGCGGGTCCAGGCATCGGCCAGCGGGTCCAGCGCCGCCGACCGGTCGCTGCGCAGCAGGATGTTCGCCGACGGCTGACTGTCCGACCGATCGGCGTCGGCTCTCTCGATGCCGTCCTGGCCGGTGTCGTCCTGACCGGTGCCGTCCTGGCCAGTGCCGTCCTGACCGGCGCTGATGCTGGATCCGAGGCCGCGCCGCTCGAACTCCCGCTGCAGGGCCGCTGCCCGCCACTGTTGGGTCAGCAGGATCGACAGCCGGCAGCCGTGGCTGCTGCGGGTGATCTGGCCGTGCGCGGCGAGTAGCCCGCCGAGGTCTTCGAGGGTCGGCGACGCGACATCAGCGGAGAACAACGACAACTGGCCCACCGGCGCACGGTATCTGAGTGGCATCGCCGGGCCGACGGGAGGATCAGCCGTTGACCAGCGGCTGGCAACTGGGGATCTCGGCCAGCTGGGCCGCCACCGCCGGAGCACCGATCGCTTCGTTGAAATTCGACAACGACGACTTCGCCTTCTCCATCACGTCGAGGGTGGACTCGAAGGCCTTCGTCAGGCCGGCTTCATCGGTGGCTCCAGCCACCGACCGGACACCGGCGCGAGCGGCCGTGGCCTGCTCGGTGAAGGCGGTGATCACTGCCTTGGCCAGGTCCGCGCCGTCTTTGATGTCGGGTGCCGGCAGCTTGCTGAGGGTGGCGACAGCGGTCTCCAGCTTGCCGGCCTCGTCGGCGAGCAGCGCCGTGACCGCCTTCTTCTTACTGCTCAGATCGCCGGTCAGCTCAGCGACAGCACCCCGTGGCGTCTTGCCGAGCCCGGAACACAGTGCCCCGAACCAGCTGACGTCGTCCCTGCCGAGTGAGACGGCGGCGGATCCACTGGGCTTCGGGGCCGTCGGCGTCGGATTCGCGGATCGGCTGGACGGCGCGATCGAGGTCGGTGACATGGTCGCCACCTCGATCGGTTCGGATGACGCCGAGCTGCCGCCGCCAGACGGTTCGGTGCCGGTGGACGCGTCGGTACCCGTGGACGGGTCGGTGCCGGTGGACCGGTCGGTGCCGGTGGACCGGTCAGTGCCGGTGGACCGGTCGGTGCCGGTGGACCGGTCGGTGCCGGTGGACGAGTCGGTGCCGGTGGACAGGTCGGTGCCGGTGAATTCATCGCCCGAGGTGCTCTCCGCTGCCGAGGGAGAGGACCCGCCGCCATCCCGGCCGTCGCCGGTCGGGACGGCCGCGGACGACTCGGCCACCGACGGAGCACTGCTCGGTGCCGGGTCGGCGGTGCCGGAGCAGGCGCCGAGCAGCAGGGCGCCGGCCAGAACTGCGGCCAGTGTTGCCGACCGACGGAAGTGCCGGATGGTGGTGTCGCGGTGCATCGGAAACCTCGAGACGTGACGAAGGACGAGACGGCGGGCCGGCACGAACCGGCTGCCGATACCTCGGACCACGGTACCGAGTCGACGACCGGACCGACCGGCAGTCGGCCCACCACCCTGGCTGCCGACAGCCGAACGGCCGGCCCCCGATGGGTGCCGGCCGTTCGAGCGTGCCCGATACGGATGGTGCTGGTCAGTTGCCCATCTGGAGCTTCTGGCAGGCCGGAATGGACTGCACGCCCTTGACCATGGCCGGATCGGCCTGGACCTTGTTGAAGAGATCGGCCAACGGCTTGGTGGCGTTGCTCATGTCCTTGGCCACCTCACCCATCAGCGTGCCGAACGCCGCCTTGTTCTTCGGGTCGGCAGCCTTCACCTTCGCCGCGTTGCTGAGGAATGCCTTTCCGCTGGTGGCCATCCCGTCGACCAGGGTGCTGGCGAACTCCTCGCCGCCGGTGAAGCTCGGTGCCGGCAGCGGCTTCAGGTTGGCTGCGGTGGTGGTGAAGGCGGTGCCGATCTTGGAGTACAGGTTGACGATCTGGGTCTTCAACTTGTCCGGGCTGCTGGTGTCCGGAGTGAAGCCGGTGACGCTGGACATCGAGACCATCCCGGTGCAGAAGGTGGAGAACCACTTGGTGGTCTTCGCATCCATCACGGTGTCGGCCCCGAGGGTCTTGGTCGGTTTGGTGTCGGAACTCTCGGTGGACTGGTCGGTCGATGCGACCGTCGATTCCTCCGTGGACTGGTCGGTGGACGCCGCCGTGGACTCGCCGGTCGAGGCCGCCGTGGACTCGTCGGTCGACGCCGCCGTGGACTCGTCGGTCGACGCCCCCGTGGACTCGTCGGTCGATGCTGCCTTGGACTCGTCAGTCGCCGATGTGTCGCCGGCGGACGAGGTGTCGGTGGCGGACGCCGACAAGTCCGCGGACGACGGGGCCGGCGTCGCCGTGCCGGGATCATTCCCACAACCGGCCAGCAGCAGGGCGGCTGCCGCCACCATTGCGCTCAGTGAGGTGCTGCGCTTCATGATCAGATCGCCCTTCCTAGCGGTTCGACCCAGGCCGAACCGTCGACTTCCCAGCCGGATTCGGTACCGGGCGGGTTCGCGCGCGGACGGCGCGCGGAGATCACCGATGACGGTAGCAACGACCCGCACAGCGCCGAGGTGTTACTACCCGATCCGGGCCGATCACAACCCCGGGGGTGACGCCGCATGCGCGTCATCCCCGGGGTTCGGATCCGGGCCGGCGGCCGGTCAGGCTCTGGCGGCCGCCTCGGCGCCGGTGGTGTCCAGGGTGTTCGCCCGCTTCTTCGACACCACGACCGCGACGACGATGATCGCCACCGCGACCAGCGCGATGATGATCCGCAGCCCGGAGTTGGCGGTGTCGCCGATGGACAGCGCGACGATGGCCGGCGCGATCAGCACGGAGACCAGGTTCATCACCTTGAGCAGGGGGTTGATGGCCGGGCCGGCGGTGTCCTTGAACGGGTCGCCGACGGTGTCACCGATGATGGTGGCCTCGTGCGAGGAGGATCCCTTGCCGCCGTACTGACCGTCCTCGACCAGCTTCTTGGCGTTGTCCCAGGCACCACCGGAGTTGGCCAGGAAGATGGCCATCAGGGTGCCGGTGGCGATCGCGCCACCGAGGAAACCGGCCAACGGGCCCACGCCGAGGCCGAAACCGACGGCCAGCGGCGAGAAGACCGCCAGCAGCCCGGGGGTGGCCAGCTCGCGCAACGAATCGCGGGTGACGATGTCGACGACCTTGCCGTACTCCGGCTTGCCGGTGCCCTCCATGATCCCGGGGATCTCCCGGAACTGCCGGCGCACTTCTTGCACCACAGCGCCGGCCGCCCGGGACACCGCGTTGATCGCCAGCCCGGAGAACAGGAAGACGACGGCTGCTCCCAGAACCACTCCGACCAGCGTGTTCGGGCTCATGATGTCGGTCAGGAACATCGATCCGAGGTCGCCGGCGGCGGCGCCGGCCTTGGCGACGGCCTGGCCGATGGCGTCGCGGTAGGACCCGAACAGCGCGGTCGCCGCCAGCACGGCGGTGGCGATCGCGATGCCCTTGGTGATGGCCTTGGTGGTGTTGCCCACCGCGTCCAGGTCGGTGAGGATCTTGGCGCCCTCGTCCGACACCTCGCCGGACATCTCGGCGACGCCCTGGGCGTTGTCGGAGATCGGGCCGAAGGTGTCCATCGCCACGATCACGCCGACGGTGGTGAGCAGACCGCAGCCGGCCAGTGCGATGGCGAACAGCGCCACCGTCAGGGTGCCGGAGAGCAGGAAGGCGCCGTAGACCGCGGCGCCGATCACCAGTGCGGTGTAGACCGCCGACTCCAGCCCGAGCGAGATCCCGGACAATATAACGGTGGCCGCGCCGGTCACCGAACTGCCGGCGACGTCCTTGGTCGGCTTGGACTTGGTGTCGGTGAAGTAGCCGGTGAGCCACAGGATGACGGTGGCCAGCACGATGCCGATGATGACCGCGACGATGGCGATGACGGCCGGATTACCGGCCTGTCCGACAAAGCCCAGCTTGTCGAAGCTGCTGGGCAGGTAGATGAAGGCGGCAATCGCGCACAGCACTGCCGAGATACCGGCCGAGATGTAGAAGCTGCGGTTGATGGTGGCCAGGCCGGACTCGCCGCCCCGCGGCTTGGTGATGTAGACGCCGACGATGGCCGTCAGCACGCCGATGGCCGGAACGATGAGCGGGAAGATCAGGCCCTTCGAGCCGAACGCGGCGGAACCCAGGATCAGGCTGGCCACCAGGGTGACGGCGTAGCTCTCGAACAGGTCGGCGGCCATGCCGGCGCAGTCGCCGACGTTGTCGCCGACGTTGTCGGCGATGGTGGCGGCGTTGCGCGGGTCGTCCTCGGGAATACCCTGTTCGACCTTGCCGACCAGGTCGGCGCCGACGTCCGCGGCCTTGGTGAAGATGCCGCCGCCGACCCGCATGAACATGGCCAGCATGGCAGCGCCGAAGCCGAAGCCCTCGAGCACCTTGGGTGCCTCGCCGACGTACACCAGCACCACCACGGCCGCGCCGAGCAGGCCGAGGCCGGTGGTCGACAGACCGACGGTGCCGCCGGTCCGGAAAGCGATCCGCATGGCCTTCTCCCGGCCGGCCGGGCCTTCGTTGGCCGCGGCGGCGACCCGGACATTGGCGCGGGTGGCCAGCCACATGCCCAGGTAGCCGATGCTGGCGGAAAAGCCGGCACCGACCAGGAAGAACAGGCTGCGGCCGATGCGTTCGCCGCCGGAATCGGCGGGCAGCGCGAACAGCAACGCGAAGACGATGACGACGAAGATGATCAGGGTCTTGAACTGCCGGGTCAGGTAGGCGGCGGCGCCTTCCTGGACGGCGGCCGAGATCTCCTGCATCTTCGGGGTGCCCTGTTCGGCGGCCAGCACACCGGCGCGCAGGACGAAGGCGATGGCCAGCGCGACCAGGGCGACCACGCCGACGATGGCGACGATGGTCTTGTCGCCACCGCCCAGCGTGACTCCGTTGCCAGCCTGATCGCTGACCGATGCTGCGTATTCGGTGTATTCCAGGGGGGGCCGGAACATGGACTCTCCTACCGTCTGTATGCGCGCTGTGGATGGTCAGCGCACAGGCGCGCCGGAAACGCGGTAGGCGGACCGGCGCTGGTCGACAAGATGAACGCACGCCGATGATGCACCGGCGTGCTGGCGATCACCCTAAGCCACGACCGGCAGGTAGTAGGCCACCGGCCTGCGCATCTCACACCGGTGGGTCGATCTCACACCCGGTGGATGGACCGGCGGATCTCGGTGTACCGCTGACGAACCTGTCGGCCCTGCGCCAACTCCGCATCGGCCGGTGCCGGCAACTGCTCGGCAGATGTCGGCCAGGACGGCAGCGCATCGGCGGCGCCGCCGGCCAGCACCCAGGCGGCCTGTTTGGCGGCACCGATGGCGACATACTCGGCGGGTGCCGGGACGGCGGCCGGGATGCCGAACAGCGCCGTCACCACGGCCCGCACGGCGCCGGAGGCGGCGGCGCCGCCGATCATCAGCAGTCGGCGCGGCCGAAAACCGGTCGCCACCAGCGCGTCCAGCCCGTCGGCCAGGCCGCACAACATCCCCTCGACGGCGGCCCGGGCGAGGTTGGCCGGCGTCATCGCCTCGCGGGTGAGGCCGTGCAGCGAGCCGGCGGCGTCCGGCAGGTTCGGGGTTCGTTCACCGTCCAGATAGGGCAGCAGGGTGATGCCACCGGCGCCCGGCGGCGCCTGCAGGGCGAGGTGATCGAGTCCGGCCAGGTCGGTGCCGAGCAGGCCGGCCGTTGCGGTCAGCACCCTGGCGGCGTTGAGGGTGCAGACCAGCGGCAGGTAGCGGCCGGTGGCATCGGCGAATCCGGCCACCGCACCCGTCGGGTCGGCCGACGGCTGGTCAGCGACACCGAAGACGGTGCCGCTGGTGCCCAGCGACAGCACCACGTCGCCCGGCTCGGCCGCCAACCCCAGCGCGGCCCCCATGTTGTCGCCGGTGCCGGGTGCGAGCAGCGCGCCGGTGCCGACCGGCCCGTCGACGGTGCCGACCGACTCCCCCGGTGCGGCCACCCGCGGCAGCAGCGGCCGGTGCCCCAGCGCGCGTTCGACCAGCTCCGGCCGGTAGCTGCCGTCGGCGGCCGAGTAGTAGCCGGTGCCGGAGGCGTCGCCCCGATCGGTGCTGGCACCGTCGGTGACCGTCGCGGATCGGCCGCCGGCGAGTCGGCTGGTCAGCCAGTCGTGCGGCAGCAGCACCTGCGCGGTGCGGGCGGCATTGTCCGGTTCGTGCCGGGCCAACCAGCGCAGTTTGCTGACGGTGAAGCTGGCGCCCGGCACGTTGCCGGTGGCCTCCACCCAGTGCTGCGCGCCGAGTTCGTCGACCAGGTCGACGGCGTCCTGGGCGGACCGGAGATCGTTCCACAGCAACGCTTTGCGGACGACGCCGCCATGCTCATCGATGGCCACCATGCCGTGCTGCTGCCCGGCGACGGCGACCGCGTCCGCGTGTTCCAGCAGGCCGGCCGAGGCTCGCTCGAAGGCCGACCACCATTGCTCCGGGTCGACCTCGGTCCCTACCGGGTGGTCCGCTCGACCCTGACCGAGAATATCTCCGGTGCCGGCGTCACAGAGCACGACCTTGCACGACTGGGTGGACGAATCCACCCCGATCACCCTGGGGCCCGTCATCCTCCACATCCTCCCACCCCGGTGGTCACCTGCGGATCGGGCCGGCTCCGGCGAGGATCAACTTCGCATACGAGGACGTGAGTGTTCAGTTCTGCCACATCAGTCACAAGAGACACGATGTTGATCCTCGCAGGCCCGGATTGATCGCACGCCGGGCCGCGTTGTTATCGCGTCGCGGCGGGCCGGTGTCGGCGCCGGCAGGACAATGGTGGGGTGACGGACCCGGTCGACCTGCTGGCGGTGCTCAAGCGCTCCGTGCCCGCCTGGCAGGAGCCGATCACCCATGTGGAGCAGCTGCCGGCTCGGGAAGGCCGCACCGCGGACTGGCCGGCGTGGGTTCCCGCCGAGCTTCGGCGGGCGCTGGTCGACAAAGGCATCGATCGCCCGTGGCAGCACCAGGCGGACGCCGCCGACCTCGGCCACCGCGGCCGACACATGGTGATCGCCACCGGCACTGCGTCCGGGAAGTCGTTGGCCTTCCAACTCCCGACGCTGGCGAACCTGCTGTCCGATCCGAAGGCCTGCGCGCTCTACCTGTCGCCGACGAAAGCACTGGCCGCCGACCAACTGCTGTCCATCGAATCGCTGGCGCTGCCGGGTATTCGACCGGCCCTCTACGACGGTGACACGCCGCTGGACGATCGCGATTGGGTCCGCGATCACGCCCGGTTGGTGCTGACCAATCCGGACATGCTGCATCGCGGCGTGCTACCGAACCATCCCCGGTGGGCCAGAGTGCTGCGCCGCCTGTCGGTGGTGGTGATCGACGAATGCCATGCCTATCGCGGGGTTTTCGGCTCGCACGTCTCGCTGGTGCTGCGGCGGCTGCACCGGATCGCCCGACGGTACGGGTCGGATCCGGTATTCCTGCTCGCCTCCGCGACGGTCGCCGATCCTGGCGCGACGGCATCGGCGCTGATCGGCGCGGAGGTCACCGCGGTGACCGACGATGCTGCTCCGCGGGCCGGCCGCCGGTTCGTGCTGTGGGAACCGCCGTTACTGCGGGATGACGACACCGCATCGGTCGGCGATGGCGGGTACGGCGCCCCCGTCCGACGCTCGGCCCCGACCGAGACCGCCGGCATGCTCGCCGATCTGGTGGCCGTCGGGGCCAGGACCTTAGCTTTCGTCCGGTCCCGACAGGGCGCCGAACAGGTGGCACTGACGGCGCAGCGACGATTGGAGCGGACCGATCCCGAATTGGCCCATCGGGTCGCCGCCTATCGCGGCGGCTATCTGCCCGAGGAGCGCCGGGAGCTCGAAAAGGCTTTGGGCAGCGGGGATCTGCTGGGTGTCGCCTCCACCAATGCGCTTGAGCTGGGTATCGATATCGCCGGCCTGGACGCCGCCCTGCTGGCCGGCTACCCGGGCACCCTGGCCTCCGTCTGGCAACAGGCGGGCCGGGCCGGCCGCGGCGGTGCGCAGGCACCGGAGGCACTGGTGGTGTTCGTCGCCCGTGACGATCCGCTGGACACCTACCTGGTGCACCATCCGGCAGCGGTGTTCGGGCAGCCGGTCGAGGCGGCCGTGATCGACCCGCAGAATCCGTACATCCTCGGCCCCCACCTGCGTTGCGCGGCGGCCGAACTCCGACTGACGGCGGACGAGCTGCCGCTGTTCGGTGATCTGGCGCGAGTCACACCGGTGTTGGCGGATCTGGTGCGGGACAAGCTGTTGCGTCGACGCTCGCAGGGTTGGTATCACCTGCTCCCCAGCCATCCGGCGAGCGAGATTGATCTTCGCGGCGGTGGCGGCGGACAGATCGCCATCGTCGAGAGCGCGACCGGCCGGATGCTTGGTACTGTCGACGTCGCGAGGGCACCGGCGGCCGTCCACCCGGGCGCGGTGCACCTGCATCGCGGCGGGACTTATCTGGTGGACGATCTCGACCTGGTCGGCGGAGTGGCGATGGTGACGGCGCAACGACCGGACTGGACCACCAGCGCCATGAGCACCTCCACCGTGGAGATCACCGGAACCGATGTGGAGCAACGACTCCCGGGCGGGGTGACGCTCTCCCTCGGTACCGTCCGGGTGACCGAACAGGTGGTCGGTTACACCCGGCGCAGGCTCGGCGGCGACCTGATCGACATGATCGAACTCGACATGCCCGAGCAGGTGTTGGACACCCGCGCGGTCCGCTACACCATTTCCGGCGAAACTCTTGCGGTGCACGGCATTCCGGAGGGTGCCGTCGCCGGCTCCCTACACGCCGCCGAACATGCGGCGATCGGCCTGCTGCCGTTGTTCGCCGGTTGCGACCGATGGGACATCGGCGGCCTGTCCAGCAATCTGCATCCGGACACCGGCGAGCCGACGGTGATCGTCTATGACGGCTTCGCCGGCGGCGCCGGCTTCGCCGACCACGGATATGCGGTGATGCCGCAGTGGCTGACGGCGGTTCGGGATACGATCGCCGCCTGCGAGTGCCGCTCCGGATGTCCCTCGTGCGTGCAATCCCCCAAGTGCGGCAACGGTAATCATCCGCTGTTCAAGGACGGCGCCGTGCTGGTGCTGGATCTGGTGTTGACGTCGATGCGGGCCGCCGGTGCTGTCCGGATCAGCTCGTAAGACGCACCCTGTTGGCCACCGGCTCGGTATTCGATGCTGCGTCCTGCCAAGCCTCCCAGGCAGCTGTCGTCCTGCAGGGCCACCGGATCGTCGGCGCCGGCTTGGTCGGCGACGATGCGATCGCTGTCGCGGCAAGCTGATCCTGCCGGGCATCGAGCACGGCAGCTGGCTCGATGAGCGGGCGGTCGCCGCGATGGCCGACTCGGGTAGCTGGCTGGTGCCGAGGCTGTCGGCCACCCACGGCGACGACCAGGTCGGTGCGGTCAAGGACCCGGGACCGGGGGCGGTCGCCGGGGCCGGCGTGGACGAACCGCAGGCTGCAGTGAGGGCGGGTTTGGTCGGTAACCACCTGAACGGGCATGCCGTCCAGAGCCCGATCTCACCCGATCGGCGGGCTGACCGGTCCGGCTCGCGCCCGTCCTGACGCCGTGCCACCGAGGATGCCGAGGGACACCGGGACGGCGACCGTCACCGTCAGGTCCATCTCCTGGATCGCGCAGTCTGCCAGCAGCGCACCGTTGGCCGCGGCGATCTCGCCGGCTCGTGAGCAGGCCGCGCCAGCATCCAGCAATACCTGTGCCGCGCCGGCCAGCGCGGCGACGTCGGCGGCCGCTTCGGCTCGGTGCCGGGCGATCACCGCTCCGGCCAGCTGCAACCCGATGAGCAGGATGGCCAGCATGCTCGCTGATCCGATCGCCGCCAGCACTGTCGCGCTCCCCCGATCCGACCGCGGTGAATCACTGTGCGGGGTAATAATTCTCATGGTGCGCCCGCACCATCCGGGTCGCCGGCGCCGACGGAATCCTCTACCGCAGCGACGGTGGTCGCGCGGACGCTGATCCCTGGCAGCAGACCTCCCACCCCGGATGCCGTCACGGTCGCGATCACGGTGTCACCGTCGATCCGCAGACTGAGCGCCGCCCCCGGCGGTCCCATCGATGCGACCACCCCGGCCGCCAGGGACTCATCACCTCTGGCCGCCAACCGGGCGGCCTCCCTGGCCGCATCCACACAACGGACCTGCGCGATGGCGCACCCGATCCCGGACAGGCACAACGCCAGCACCACCACCACGACCGACAGCGCGATGGCCGCTTCGATCGTGACGGAGCCGGTATCGCCGTCCCGCCGGGACCGGGCGGCCATCACACCACGCCCAGCGCGCGGGTGATCAGACTCGTCAGACCGGCGATGATGGAATCTCCGGTGACGATCCGGTAGAGCACCGCCGCGAGCGCGGCAGCCACCAGAGTGCCCACCGCATACTCGACGGTCGTCATCCCGGTATCGGCACTGCTGGACCGCGCCCAGACGGCTCTGCCGAATGCAATGGCCCGGTGCCGCAGCCGCCGCTGGAAGTGTTGACTCACCACACATTCCCCTTTCCGTTGTCGGCGACGCCGAACGCATCGCCTGGTGCTTCCAGGGTTGCGACCGGTCGATGTTCGGTCCATCCGGTCGGCGGATCCTGTGGACAGATTCCGGTCGGTGGACAACTTCTCCTCTCACCACAGGTGCAGGGTGCCGAGCAGTCCGACGATGGCCGGCGCCAGTCCCAGACAGAGGAAGGCCGGAAGGAAGCAGGCACCCAGTGGCGCCGTCATCAACACTCCGGCCCGGCCGGCCGCCGATGCTGCGGCATCGGTGTTCTGTCGGCGCAGCAGCTCCGATTGTTCGGCGAAGGCGGCAGCCAACGCGGATCCGCCGGTCGCCGATCGACAAGCGGCAGCAGTGATCGGGGTCAGATCGGGATGGCCGGCCGCGGCCGCCCAGGCTGTCGGCGGGTCGGCGCCGACGGTGAGCAGTGCGGCGACCTCGTCCAGCAGATCGATCGGTGACGACATCCGAGCACCGGGGCCGGCGCCGGCCAGCAACCGAGGCCGTCCTGGCGATCCGACCCGACCAGGCGATCCGCCCCGACCAGGCGATCCGGCCCGGCCGAGCGGATCGTCGTCGGCCGGCTGACAGGCACGCGCCACCGCGGTCAGCGCGGCAGCGATCGGCAGTCCGGACCGCAGACAGGCCCCGATCAGGTCCAGATGACCGGCCAGCGAGCGCCGGTGTTCGCGTCGCAGCTGGGCCGACGGCCGGCCGGCACGACCGGCCAGGAAGACGCCGACCGGCACCGCCAGTAACACCCCGCACCACCAGAAGGCAGGAGCGAGAAAGGTTGTCGCCAGCGCGATGCCTGCTGCCGGTAAGATCCGGCGCAGCAGCGGCGGGAACCCCCGATGACGCTGCCGACCGGCAGCGCCGCGGGTCACTCCGGGCGATCGATCCGGCCAGACCAGGACAGCGACACCGGCCAGCGTCACCGCGATCACCGACAGGCTCATGGCGCAACGATCCGCGCCGACCAGAGCAATCCGGCACAGGCCAGCGCCACGCCGACCGGCAGCAGGGCCGCACCGGGCGGCGGCCCGAACAGTACCGCCAGCGGATCTGCGCCCATGCCAGCGCCCATCAAAAGACCGAACACCGGCAGCGCGGCCAGCACATATCCGGAGAACCGTGGACCGGCGACCTGCGCGGCGCGCAGTCCGGTGGCGTCGACCCGATCGGCGACATCTGTAGCGATCGCGTCGACCAGCACGGCCCACGGAACACCGTGCCGGGTGGACAGTCTCAGCCCGGCCCGAAGTTGTGCCGCCACTTGGCCGGACGGGCCGGCTCTGGCTGGCAGAGCTCGTTCCACCCCCAACCGGGCGGCCGCGGACAGATCCACCAACAGCTCGCCGGCCGGCCCGTCGGTGGCCGCTGCAGCCGCTGCCGCTGCCGCCACCGGTGGCGCGCCACTGCGCAGGTCGCGCGCCAGCATCCGGAGCGCCGCCAGCAGCGTTGTCCATTCCGCGGCACCGGCCCGCTCCACCAGCTGCCTACGCACCAGATGCGCCGTGGTGGCGCCGAACATTCCGGCAGCCAGTCCCGCCAATACGCCGCCGAGCAGGCCGCCCAGCACCGCCGGCAGCAACCCGGATACCGCCATACCAGGCATCCGCAACCGGAATCGGGACACCTCACTCCGGACCGGGGCAATCCGCAGCGCCCCGTCCGGCCAGATCAACAGGGCCGCGGCGACCGAACAGAGTGCCAGCGCTGCAATGGTTTTCTCCATCGCTGGCTCGATCGAGGTGACCGTCACCACGGTGGCTGCACTCCCCTGGCCAGCAGCAACTCCCGCAACAGTTCGCCTCCTGGTTCCACCGGGATGCCCTCGAGCACCGCCGGCACCGGGCGCACCCGGCCGTCGCTGCGACGGCGCAGTACACCCAACTCCGCCAATCGACGCCGGCCACCGTCCCGACGCAGATGCAGCACCACCTGGATCGCTCCCGGCAACTGCGACTGCACCGCGTCCCTGGACACCCCGCCGATTGCGGCCAGTGCCTCCATCCTGGCCGGGACATCCAGCACCGCGTTGGCGTGCACGGTTCCGGCGCCGCCGTCGTGGCCGGTGTTCAACGCGGCGAGCAGGTCGATCACCTCTGCTCCGCGTACCTCGCCCACCACAATCCGGTCCGGCCGCATTCGCAGCGCCTGCCGGACCAGATCCCGCAGGTCGACGGCGCCGGCACCTTCGACGTTCGGCGGTCGCGCCACCAACCGCACCACGTGCGGGTGCGGTGGTCGCAACTCCTCCGCATCCTCGACGGTGACGATCCGCTCCGTCACCGGAACTTCGGCCAGCAACGCCGAGAGCAGGGTGGTCTTGCCCGAGCCGGTGCCGCCGGAGACCAGGAACGCCAATCGGGCGTCCACGATGCTGCGCAACAACTTCGGGCAGATGCCGGGCAGCGCTCCGGCGCCCGCCAACTGGTCCAGCGAGTGCCGCACCGGCCGCAATACCCTGAGCGATAGGCAACTTCCGGACGAAGCCACCGGTGCCAGTACCGCATGCAGCCGGGTGCCGTCGGACAGTCGGGCGTCCACGTACGGATGCGCTTCGTCCAACCGGCGACTGGCGGCGGTGGCCAGCCGGCGGGCCAGTCGCTGCACAGCCGCCTCGTCGGTGAACCGCACTGCCGTTGTCTCCCAACCGTTCCCGCGATCGACCCGAACATCGTCCGGCCCGTTGACGACCACGTCGGTGGTCTCCGGGTCGGCCAGCAGCGGCGCCAGCGGACCGGCCCCGACCAGTTCACGTTGCAGCAGATGCAGCAACCGCAGCATCTCGGCGTCACTGACCAACGAGGTCTGTTCCTCGCGGACCGCCCGGGCCAGGGCCGCCGGTGTCGGTTCTGCGCGCTGGTCGGCCAGCCGAGCCTGTACCCGCTCGACCAGCCCATTCGGCAATGTGCTGGCCGGCCCGCCGAGCGGTTCGATGACCGACCGGTGAGCTGCTCGGTCCGACCGGTCCGATAGTTCCGGTTGGCCCGGTCGGTGAGACGCTGCTACCGGCTGTCCCGGCGCCGATATTGTCATGCCGGCACCAGTTGTCCGGCGGCCAGCACGGCCCGTGCTGCCTTTCCCAGCGGCGATCGTGGATCGGATCCCGGCGGCCGGCCGTGCTCGAGGTCGCGGACCAACCGGGACTGCGGCCGCATGAATGCCAGCAGCGGAACACCCAGCGCGTCGGCGATCTCGTCGGAACCCAGCCCGCCCGGTGACGGCCCACGAATCACCAGCCCGGTGCGGGCACCGAGGTCGGCCAGGTGTGCCACCTGCCGCTGACCGGCGAAACACCCCCGCACGTCGGCCGGCACCACCAGCACTGTCAGGTCGGCGACCTCGGCCATCCGGTCGCCGGCCGGCGTCGGCACCCGCGGCAGGTCGATCACCGTCAGATCGCCGGCCCGGCGTGCCGAGTCGACGACCACTTCGACGACCGTCGCCGGAACGTCGTCCGGGGATGTCCGGTCGAAGGTCAGCACCGGAATGTGTCCACGGGACATCGCAATTCCCGGCACCGCGCGATGCAGCGTTTCCGGCGCCAACCGGCCGGCCGGTGCTGCCAGGTCGGACCATCGGACGCCGTCCTCGGACTCCAACCCCAGCACCACGTCCAGACCCGAACCCCATCGATCACAGTCGGCCAACAGCACCGGTTGTCCCGATCGATGGGCGGCGACGGCCACCGCCGCGGCGAACACCGAAGCCCCGACACCGCCGCAGGCGCCGATCACCGCGATCGTCCGGCCGTCGCTACCGGTCTCGCCGACGGAACCGGAGAGCATCTCGACCAGGTATTCCTCCGCCTCGTGCAGCAGCACAGCGCGTTGGACCCCGAGCCGAACGCACTGATCCCACAAGTGCTCGTCCGGTGCTTGACGTCCGACGGCGATCACGCCGTCCCGCCGCGGCAGGCCGGCCGACACGGCCCGTGGCACCTGTTCGATGTCGATGACGACGATCTTCGCCGCCCGCCACGAGCCACGGGCGGTGGGTTCGCCGGCATGCGCCACCTCGACGCCGGTGGCCGCGGCGATCCGCAGAAGGTCGTCCAGCATCCGTTCGTCGTCGGTGACGACCAGCGGGCGATTGTCCATGTGTAGTCCCCCTTCTCACTCGCGGCGGGCGATCCACCGGCCGTCACGGATCAGTCGACCGCGGAACATCGACCCGGTCGAATCCGAACCGGCGGCGTTGTGGATGAACGTCGGTGTGTGGATGGATCCCGCGCCGGAGCCGGCATGCGACGGGCACCCCGAGCAACCCCCCTGAGCGCCGGGACCAGCATCGCAAACACCGGGTTCAGCGGCGCGGACGGACCACGCGGAAGTCCGAGCAGGAGCACGGTGAGCGTCGGCCGGAACACGGCGCCAAGAGGGCGGACCGCCCGGAGATAGGGGCGGCCCCCGCCAGGGGGGAGGCGGGGGCCGCGGGGTTCAGTTCCGGGGGGTTGAACTGAACCGGGTGGTCGGTTTCGGGGGGGTGAAACCGACTGCACCACTGTAACTCGGCCTTGTCCGAACGTCACCTTCCGGCCGCCAAAAAAATGTCGGCGACCGTTCGGGCTCTGGTCACTCGAACACGGATCGTCGGTCTCAGGGTTCGGCTGATCGGGTGGCTAACGCTCATCCGCCCGACGGTCAGCGCGTGCCGCGGCGACACCGGGTGGCCGCGGGCGTCGCTGCTGCCGACCGACACCGGTGGCAATCCGATCTGAGTTGTTGCCAACACCGCCGGTGCGGAGTATCACTGACTTACGGAGCCCCCAAGTCGGCCAGAGACGGCGTGGAAGAGAAACACCGTCATCCCCGATTCGGAGAATCCGGCGTGATCCACCGGAACCCACTCACCGCCGACGCCGCGGAAGGTGCGCCGTCTAGGTCTGTCAGGATTGTCCTTGCGACCTGCAACGACGACGATTTCGGTGAAGCTTGTTCACCGATGGCTCACGCTGACGGCGCCCATCCGCTCGCGGACGGGCGCCGTCTCCTTGTCCGGAAATTTCGGGACGATCCGGTTCCGTTGACGACCCGGCACTGCGGGTTGTCACCGACGACGACGGGTCGCTCGGTTCCGGTTCTACCGGGCCCGATCGGGCCGCCGGCAGCGGCATGATCCGGGCCCGACCGTCCGCGGAGCGTGGTCTTCGCAGCGACACCGATCGTCGCCAGAAATCACCCGTTGGGAAGCCGGTGTTTTCTCCCCGCAGCGCCTGTCGGTCTTTACCCGGTAAGCCTGCGGCCACCATGTCACGATGAGTAGCAGGTGAATGGGTGAGTCTGGCGATCAGCTCACTTCCCCTTACAGTCCGTCACCCACTGCACCGGACTGCCGAGAGCCGCCGGACTGCATCGCGTCAGCCGGCGGCCGCGGCGATCGAGCCGCCTTCCCGGGCGCCCGCCTGCAACCATTCGCAACCGGCGACGATCCAGTTCGCCAGCCCATTGTCGGTACCCTCGGCGAAGCCGTCCGCCAGCTGCCGATAACGATCTCCGGCTCGAAGCTGGGCCACTTCCGGCACGCCGAGGCCGTGCGGATCGAGACCGCTGCCGATCGCCACCAACCGGGCCGCAGCCCTGGCCACCAGCCCGTCGGCGGTACCGAAAGCCCGCAGCGTCAGTAGTTCACCGTGCACCACGGCGACCAGCACCGGGGCCGGCCAGGGAGCGCTGATCGCCATCTCGGCCAGCGCCGACAGCCGCGCCGCCCGCCGGATCGGACGACCGAGTAGGTCGACCTCGGCGACCAGGTCGGCGGCGGCCTCCGTATGCAGCCGGGCCAATGCCTGCAGCGGCGATCGTTGCCACACCGGAGCCAGTGCACCGATCGACGCGGCTGCCCGGAGCGCACCGGCCAGCATCGGGTCCCGCACTGTTGTGCTGTCCGGATCGAACGCGACATCGGCACCCTCGATCGCCGCCGACGCCCTGGCCGCCCGGACCGACGCCGCCGCCGCGGTGCGCGGCCATCCCCGACGATTCGCCGGGTGCCGGTGCAGCGCGGCCAGCGCTTCGCGGACCCCTTCGACCGCGTCGGGCACCCCCGGCAGCCCGAGCAGATCCGGGTAGCCGGCCGACCCCCCGCAGAACGTGGTCACCGGGTAACGGTAGCCACCAGGTGTGTCCCGTCCGCCCGCCACTGTCCGGTGCGGACCTGCGTAGCGCCGAGCAAGACGTCGGGGATAGTTTCGACGGATCGGGCGAGCCGGCCGGCAAGCCCTGTCACCGGCAGCCCGTTGCCGTACGCGCCCAGGGAGAAATCGTGGCCGAGAACGTTCCTGTCGAGAACGAGACGTTGGACAACCTGCTCACTGAGGATCGCACCTTTCCGCCACCGGAAGGATTCGCCGCGACGGCGAATGTCACGGTGGACGCCTATGCCGCCGCGGACGCCGATCCGGACGCTTTCTGGGCCGAGCAGGCGCGCCGACTGGACTGGGTGAAGCCGTTCAGTCAGGTGCTGGATTTCTCCGACGCCCCGCACGCGAAGTGGTTCGCCGACGGGACACTCAATGTCGCGGTGAACTGCGTCGACCGGCATGTCGACGCCGGGCACGGTGATCAGGTGGCCATCCATTGGGAGGGTGAGCCGGGCGACAGCCGCAGCATCACCTACGCCCAGCTCAAGGACGAGGTGTGCCAGGCGGCGAATGCCTTGTCCTCCTTGGGACTTCAGGCAGGAGATCGGGTGGCGATCTATCTGCCGATGATCCCGGAAGCGATCGTGTCGATGTTGGCCTGCGCCCGCCTCGGCCTGCCGCACTCGGTGGTGTTCGGTGGCTTCTCGGCCGAGGCGCTGCGATCCAGGATCAACGATGCCCAGGCAAAACTGGTCATCACCGCAGACGGTCAGTTCCGCCGCGGCGCCGCCCTACCGTTGAAAACTGCAGTGGACGAGGCGGTCTCGGGTGAGTCGCCGATCGAACACGTGCTGGTGGTTCGGCGGACCGGCATCGAGGTGTCGTGGGCGGACAACAACATCTGGTGGCACGAACTGGTCGAGGCACAGTCGACCGCACACGAAGCCGAAGCATTCGAGGCCGAACACCCGCTGTTCATCCTCTACACCTCCGGCACCACCGGTAAACCCAAGGGCATCCTGCACACCTCCGCCGGCTACCTGACGCAGGTGTCCTACACCCACCATGCGGTGTTCGATCACCATGCGGGACAGGATGTCTTCTGGTGCACGGCCGACGTCGGCTGGGTCACCGGACACAGCTACATCGCTTACGGACCGCTGTCCAACCGGGCCACCCAGGTCATCTACGAGGGCACTCCGAACTCCCCGCACGAGGGTCGGCACTGGGAGATCATCGACAAATACCAGGTGTCGATCTACTACACCGCACCCACCACCATCCGGACATTCATGAAGTGGGGCAAGGACATTCCCGCGAAGTACTCGCTGAGTTCGCTGCGGGTGCTGGGCAGCGTCGGTGAGCCGATCAATCCTGAGGCATGGATGTGGTACCGGGAGAACATCGGCCACAACCGTTGCCCGGTAGTCGATACCTGGTGGCAGACCGAGACCGGCGGCATCATGGTTGCTCCGCTGCCGGGGATCACCGATTGCAAGCCGGGTTCGGCGATGCTGGCGATCCCCGGCATCAGCGCGAAGGTGGTGAACGACGACGGGGTGCCGGTCGGCAAGGGCCAGGGTGGCTACCTGGTGATCGATCGTCCGTGGCCGGCGATGCTGCGCACCATCTGGGGCGACGACGACCGGTTCACCGAGACCTACTGGTCGCGGTTCGCCAAGCAGGGCTACTACTTCGCCGGTGACGGCGCCAAGTACGACGCCGACGGTGCGCTGTGGTTGCTCGGCCGGGTCGACGACGTGATGAACGTGTCGGGTCACCGGATCTCGACCACCGAGGTCGAATCGGCGCTGGTCTCCCACCCATCGGTGGCGGAGGCAGCAGTGGTCGGCGCCAACGACGACACCACCGGACAGGGCATCGTGGCGTTCGTCATTCTGCGGGGTGAGGCGGCCAAGGACGCCGCCGGGGACGCCGGGACGGATGCCTCGGACCGGATCACCGAGTTGCGCAATCACGTCGCCAAGGAGATCGGCCCGATCGCCAAACCACGACAGATCATGGTGGTGGCCGAACTCCCGAAGACCCGCTCGGGCAAGATCATGCGGCGACTGTTGCGGGACGTCGCGGAGAACCGTCCGGTCGGCGATGTGACGACGCTGGCCGATTCGTCGGTGATGGACCAGATCTCCGAGGGACTCGGCTCGGGCTCGGCAGAGGACTGAACCCACACCCGGGCGGAGTCGCGTCACCCGGTTGGCCCGAGGGAGTCGGCGCACACCACCCGGCCGCTCCACCCCCGCACCACCTGATTGGGTGGTCTGGTGGGCGCTGTCTGCTGAAATCGATGGGCGACCGTGGCCATCTGCCGCCTTTCGACTACTCTGTGGTACGAGACACCACAACCGCTTGCAACGAATGGCGGGTCGGGTCCTCTCAGGGAGGGCATTGATGACGGAACGCGAGCCCGTTGACGAGCAGTCGGCGGGTCCTGCTACCACCGCGGTGGTGAACCGGCGGCGGCCGAGTCCGATCATGATCGGTCGCACTCTGCTGACGTTGGGCGTCATTGCGCTGTTGGTGGCGGTCGGCATCGGCTGGACGATCCACCACCGCGCCGACACCGCGATGGCCGCCAAGCAGGTCGACGCGTTGTTCCCGGACGATCCGAACATCCGGCAGGGTGGCACCGAGGACCCCGCGTCGTCCGCCGTCGGCGCTGACACCGGCGGTACCGGATCAGCTGCCCAGCCCGGTGGGACATCCAGCGGTGGCAGCACGGTGGGCACCACCCGGGCCGGCGGCAACGCCGGACCGGTGACGCCGGAGCAGGCGGCCGCCAAGCCGGCCGAGAACATCCTGATCCTGGGTCTGGACACCCGGGGCAACGGCGAGCACGGCGTGGGACCGGGAACCTCGCAGTCGGACGTGATCATGGTGGCGCATCTGCATGCCGGCCATCGGACGATGTCGGTGCTGGCCATCCCCCGCGATCTGTACGTCTCGGCGCCGACCTGCAAGTCCTGGGACAACGCCACCGGAGTGGTGTCGGATCAGGACTTCGTCAGCCCGTACACCTCGTGGAAGATCACCAATGCCTATTCGGTGGGCGGCCCGCGCTGCACGGTGCAGGCAGTGCAGGCGCTCACCAGCGCTCGGATGGATCGGCTGGTCGCCATCCAGTTCGACGGCTTCAAGAACATCGTCGATGCCCTCGGCGGAGTCGAGATGAACTTCAAGACGTCGGTGATCGACAAGAATCAGGGCGTGGTGATCGCGCAACCCGGCCGGCAGCGAGTCACCGGCGACCAGGCACTGAAGCTGGTCCGCTCACGCATCGTGCAAGGCGACCCGACCGGTGATCTAGGCCGGATCAACCGGCAGCACCAGGTGATCTCGGCGATGATGCACCAGATGACCAGCACCGGAGTGTTCACTGATCCGGCCAGGTTGGACCGGGTGGTGCAGACCTTCGTCGCACATTCGACGGTGGCCAACGTGAGCATCGACCAATTGTTAGACCTGGCCCGCACTCTCGGCGGCGGCAGCGTCAACTTCACCACCCTCCCGACGGCCGCTGCCAGCGGCTCCGATGGGCTGGACCAGACCCCGAAGGACGCCGCCATCTTCCAGGCACTGGTCGACGACCGGCCGTTGAGCTGATCCCGCGCCGCTCAGCGGTGACGACCGCGACGATCGCACCAGCCAAGCCGAGGACGAGGTCCAATCAGATCAGTACCGCGGCCGCTCGGACGACGGCCGGCATCTCGGTGTAACCATGCCACCGACCGGCCCGAGCAGCAGTCCCGGTGGTTCCGCGACCGCGGTCCGGCGCCCGGCCGATGTGCCGACCCGCTAGATCCGCTGATGCCGGTTGCTGCACGCCGACGGCGTGCTGCGGATCGCTTGTTGCTGTTGACCATTGGCTCCCCTTGTTGCCTGTCGCGCGCTCAGACTAGATCCGGTCTCGCGGTCGCTCAGCATCTATTCGTCCCTTACAGTTCTTTCAGTTAAAATAGTTAGATGATGCACCTGACCCAGCTGTCGAGTCGACCGTTGCTGGCCACCCGCACCGATCGCGACCTGTTCGTCGGTCGTGGTGACGCCCTGAAGCGGATCAGGCGGGCGCTGGCGGATCGGCTCAACTGCATCGTCACCGGCGATCCCGGAGCCGGCCGTACCAGCCTGCTGCACCTGCTACTGGTCGAACTCGACACCCCACGGGTCCTAATCCGTGGCAGCGCCGTCGACGATTCCGCCGATCTGCTCCGCCGGATCTCGGCCGAACTCGGCAAGCTCGACGGCGTCGCCGAGGTCGAGCAGCTCGCGCGGTCGGGTACCGAGGTGATCGATCTGATCGACCGTCTGCGTCGTCAGCTGGCACCGCTGGATCGATGTGTGATCGCTGTGGACGATGTGCCCCCGGATGCCGGTATCGAACTGTTCGGCAGCTATCGCGACGAGCTCTGGACGGTGGACGCCTGCTGGCTGACGACCATCTCGGCCGGCCGTGCCTCGGCGCTGCTCCGGCCGCCGGCTGATGTCTTCTTCGAGGTCAGGGTCGATCTGCCGCCGTTGACCGACGCCGAGTCGGACCTGTTGCTGCGCAAGCGGATCGGCCCGGGTGAACGGGATCGGATGCTGGCCGTGGGCGGCGGTAACCCGCGCCGGCTGATCGAGCTGGCCCGCGCGTTCCACGGGGCCGACGAAGCAGAGATCGCTGCCGGCACCGACGCCATTCGCCGACGGGATGCCGCGTTGGCCGCCGCCTCCAAGCCGGCCAGGATGCTGGCGGCCGAGCTCGAAACCGTGGGCGGCGCGTCGGCGTCCGATCGGCTGCTGCTTGATCGGCTCGGCTGGACCAGGGCCCGGGCCGTCCAGGTGCTGAAGGAATTGGAGACGGCCGGAGTCGTTGACTCGACCGACGAACGATCCGGAAAAGGCCGCGCCCGCAAGGTCTATCGGCTGGTCACCGGAAAATGAAGTCCTGCTGGTATCCCACCAGCCGGTCAGCAGCGGCCATCGACGACGCGACCAGTTCGGCGTTCGGGCGATCGTTGTGGCGCATCCAGGCGCCGGCCGCCGCTGGATCCTTGCCAAAACGGATGTGCCGATCGATCAGCCGTTGCTCACGCCGATCCTGCTCGTCAAGCAGGAACCAGACCTCGTCCAGCTCGGCCCGCACGTCCCGCCACTCCGGCCGATCCAGCAGCAGGTAATTGCCCTCGGTGATCACCAGCCGGGCCGTCTGCGGCACCACCATTGCCGCCGCCACCGGCTGTTCGAGATCCCGCTCGAAACCGGGAACATAGATCGGCTGGTCGATCTCACCACGGATCCGCCGCAGCACCCACGCGTATCCGGTCGGGTCGAAGGTCTCCGGCGCACCCTTCCGGTCGGTCAGCCCGAGTCGCCGCAGCTGGGCGTCGGCCAGGTGGAAGCCGTCCATCGGGACGTGGGCGACCGCATCCTCGCCCACCGATCTGCCGATCTCGGTGAGCAACCGCTCCACCAGGGTGGTCTTTCCGGCGCCGGGCGGACCGGCGATGCCCAGGATCGTCCGCCGGTTCCGCCGGCTGCAGCGCCGCGGTGGCCAGCTCACCGATCGTCACCGTCCCAGTGTGCGTGCTCGAGCCTGCCGACGGTCCCTTCTGACACACTCGGACATGTCATGAGCCAAGACCTTCTCACCCTGCTCCGCGATCACGGCGCGTTCGATCCGGCACCACGCAATGCCGAACTGCACGACATGCACGTCCCGTTCGACCAGCTGTCCGGATCGCGGTCCTGCGAACAGGCACTGCTGGCCGGGCTGCTGGCCGGCGACCGAATCGCCCTGCTCGGTGCCAGCGGCGCCGGCAAGTCCAGCGTCGTCGCGCACACCCTCGGTCCGCTGGTCGAGGGAATCTTCCCGATCACCGTGCCGGTGTACCCGGAGCCGGCCAAGGTGGTCGGCAATACCACCGAGTTCGTCGCTCATCTGGTCCGCACCATCAGCCGGATGCTGGCCGGCGGCCGGTCGTCGTTGGCCCGGCCGGCGCAGCAGATCGAGCGGCGGGCCACCGGTGTCACCGACCGCACTCGCAGTCATCGATTCACCGCCGGATTCCAGACCGCAGGTATCGGCCCCGAGTTGGCCTACGAACTGGAACGGGCGGTCAACGAACCGGCGCCGACCGCCGGTCAGGTTCTCGACCAGGGGCGGCAGATCCTCGATCTGGTTGCCGGCGACGGTCTGGTGCCGATCCTGATCCTGGACGACACCGATCGATGGTCGGTGGCTGCCCGGCCGGAGATCGCTCAGATCCGCCGGGACTTTTTCCTCACCGTGCCCCGGCTGCTGGCCGAGGATCTCGGAGCGCCGGCCGTCATCGCGGTGCATCCGGAGTACCTGCAGGATCCTGGGTATCAAGCGGCGCAGGGATTTCTGACCTCCACCATCCGGGTGCCGCCGGTGCCGTCGGCAGCAGCGGTCGGCACCGTGCTGGGCCGCCGGGTCGAGTTGGCCCGCGGCGCCGAGACCGCAATCTCCGAGGTGCTCACTGCCGACGCGCTCGAAGTGCTGTATGCGCACTACTCGGCGTGGCCGTCGAACATCCGCCGGAACATCCTGCTGCCGGCCCACTCCGCGCTGTCGCTGGCGCTGGACGACGGGGTCGATCTGATCGACGAGGGACATCTGCTGGTCGCCATCACCAACTGATCGGGTCGTGGATCCGTAGCGCGCCGTGGGTGAGCGCAGGACAGCGCTGATGAGCAAGATTCCTGTCGAGCTGGCAGGTGTTCAGTGGGCAATTTCCTGATGGCATTCCGCGGAAGCGTTGCTCATTCGCGCCTAGGATCTCCCAGCGGTCAGGTCAGCCGCCACACTCCGACAGCCGGACCAACACCCGGCACCGTCAGCGCATCGCCACCGTGTGTCAGATCCGTTCCGCCGTAGAGCGTTTCGGCGCTGCGGCCCAGCTCGGTGGGCAGTGGGGCGCCGGACCAGCCGTCCCTGGCGGCCACCACCAGGATCCGGTCGGCGGTGGTCTCCCGCAGGAAGGCCAGCACATCTCCCTGCGCCACCAGCCAGCGCAGTCCACCCCGACGCAGTGCCCTGGTCGTGGCGTGCAGGTTGATCAACTCCCGGTACAGCGCGAGTCGCTCGGCGTCCCAGCTCCCGGGGTCACCCCAGGGCATCGGCCGGCGGGACTGTTCACCGTTGCTGCCGCCCAGCCCGAGTTCCGCGCCGGCGAACACCATCGGCACTCCCGGCAGGGTGAACTGCAGGCCGATTCCGACGGCGGTCAGTGCTGGATCCGAGGTGACCTCGGCGAACCGCGGGGTGTCGTGCGAGTCCAGGATCTTCCAGTTCCGCTGCCGCACCGACCATGGCACGCTGCCGTCGAAATCGCTCATGGTGGCGACCACCGACTCGGCGCCGCGCCGCGCGATGCCGCCGGGGACGCCGAGGAACTGGCTCTGCACCTGGCTGCGGCCGGCCAGCCAGCTCCAGACCGGCCGGGTGAAGCCGGCGTAGTTCATGGTGGCCTGCCACCCGTCACCGATCAGGTCGTCGGTGTAGTCGTGGCCGTGTTCGGCCAGCAGCACCGATCCCGGCCGGACCGCGTCCACCGTTTCCCGGATGCCGCGAGCCACCTCGAGGGTGTCGTCCTGGGCGCCGCGCCGGCCGGTCATGTTCGCCACGTCGACCCGCCAGCCGTCCAGGTCGAACGGTGGCCGCAGCCAGCGGGCGATCACCGAATCACCGGAGCCATAGATCTGCTTCCGCAATTCCGCAGAGCCGAAGTTGAGCTTCGGCAGACTCGGAACACCCAGCCAGGCAACGTATTCACCGCTGTCGGACAGGTAGTAGTAGCCACGTTCGACCGATCCCGGCGCGGCGGCCAGTGCTCGGGCGAACCACGGATGATCGTCACCGGAGTGGTTGGTGGTGATGTCGCCGATCACCTGCAGCCCGAGATCATGGGCGGCGGTCACCAATTCGGTCAATGCCCGGTCACCGCCGAGCAGGGGGTCGACGCAGGCGAAACTCGAGGCGTTGTACCGATGATTGGACCTGGCCGGGAACACCGGCGTCAGGTACAGGCAGCCGACACCGAGCCCGACCAGATGGCCGAGGTGCTCCCGGACCCCGTCCAGATCGCCGCCGAAGAACTGGTGCGGCACATCGGGTCCGCGGCCGAGCACCTGATCGGCCCACTGGCACGGTATCGCCCAGTCCGGCGCGATGTCGGCTACCGGCCGGGCGTCAGCGGCGCGGGCGAACCGATCGGGGAACACCTGGTAGACCACCCGGTCCACCGCCCAGTCCGGACCTGGATCATGGGTGACCAGCCGGAAGTCGTGCCGGTCGGTGACGTCCCGCGACCACAGACCCGCGGCGTTGAGCCAGTAGGGCTGCCCGCCGTCGGGAACCAGCAGGAACCGGTAATGGGTCAGCGGAGCAGTGATCGGCAATTCTGCACTCCACCAGCGCTCCGGACCGGCGGCATCCGCCGCAGTACCGGGCAGCCATCTCGGTTCGCCGTCCTCGACGGTGCGCAGGTACACCTCGGTGACCGCCGGATCGCTGACCCGGACCCGCAGCGGAACCACCGCAGCCACAGCGCCGCCAGTACCCACGGCACCCACGGCTTCCTGGGCTCGAAGCCGTTGCGGGACATATAGTTCTGAGCCGTCATGATGGGCCGACGGCAGCATCATCGGCGATGGGTCGGATCCGGTCATCACCAGTGGACTCAGCCCTTCACCGCACCGGCGGTCAAACCACCGACGATGTAGCGCTGCAGGAACTGGAACAACACGACCACCGGCAGCGCCCCGAGTACAGCACCGGCGGCGAACACTCCCCAGTTCTTGTTGAATTGATCCGACACCAGGGCGTACAGGCCGACGGCCAGGGTTTGCGATTTCGGGTCGGTCAGGGTGATCGAGGCGATGACGAAATCGTTCAGCACGCCGACGAACGACAACAGGCTGATCACCGCGAGGATCGGCGCCACCAGCCGCAGGATGATGGTGAAGAACACCTGGGCATGGCTGGCGCCGTCGATCTTGGCCGATTCGTCGATCTCCCGCGGGATGGTGTTGAAGAAGCCGTACATCAGGTAGGTGTTCACCCCGAGGGCGCCGCCGAGGTAGACAAAGATCAGCCCCCACCGGGTACCCAGACCGATGGCCGGGAACACGTCCTGCAGTCCGGACAGCAGCAGGAAGATCGCCACGAACGCCAGGATCTGTGGGAACATCTGGATCAGGATCAGCGCCAGCAGACCGCCGCGGCGGCCGCGGAACTGGAAGCGGGAGAAGGCATATGCCGCCAGCGCGCCGAGGAACACAGTCAGCACCGCGGTCACCAGCCCGATCCACATGCTGTTCAGCCACCACCAGCCGAACGGGTGCAGCGGATCGTTGAACAACGCCTGGTAGGAGTTGCCGGTGAACGTGGAGAACAGCGCGTTGGAGCCGGTGAGGGTGGCCACCCTCGACAGGGACGCCGACACCACAAAGATCAGCGGGAACAACGCGAAGGCCAGTGCCAGCAGCCCGACGATGTGTCGCCAACCGGTCGCTCGGAACCATCGGCCGAGCGAGAACGGCGGCTTACCGGCGACGAGGTTACTCATCAGCTCAGGTTCTCCAGTGCGCGAGTCCGGCGGAAGCTGATCGCCGAGATCCCGGCGACCACGATGAAGATGATGATGGAGATCGCGCTGGCCAGCCCGTACTGCCGGTTCACGCCGCCGAACGCCAGCTTGTAGACGAAGGTGATCAGGATGTCGGTCGAACCGACGTCCACCGAGGCAGACAGGTCCTTCGGTCCGCCGCCGGTCAGCATGTAGATCGTGTTGAAGTTGTTGAAGTTGAAGGCGAACGAGGTGATCAGCAGCGGCGCCAGTGACACCATCAACAGCGGGAACTTGAGCCGCCGGAAGATCTGCCACGGTGACGCGCCGTCGATCGCGCCGGCCTCGGTGATGTCGGCCGGAATGGCCTGCAGGGCGCCGGTGGCCACCAGGAACATGTACGGGAAGCCGAGCCACCAGTTGACGATCAGCACCGACAGCCTGGCCATCCACGGATCGCCCAGCCAGTTCACCTGGGCGCCGCCGAGCAGCACCTGATTGATCCAGCCGAAGTCCCGATTCAGCAGACCGCTCCAGACCAGCGCGGACAGGAACGCCGGAAACGCGTACGGCAGCAACAACAACGACCGGTACACCCGGCGGCCGCGCATCCGGTTGTCGTTCAGTACCAGCGCCAGGAACAATCCGATGACGAAGGTACCGAGCACCGTCAGGATTGCGAAAACGAAAGTCCAGACCAACACACCGAGAAACGGTCCACGGACCGACCGGTCGCTCAGCACGTCGGTGAAGTTCTCGAATCCGACGCCCACCTTCCAGCCGGGTTGGAGCACCGAACCGTCCGGGGCGGTGAAGTTCCCGTGATCGCTGGCGGTGTAGACCACTTTCGTCTTGCTGTTGGTGATGGTGTCGGCGGCCGGGTCAAAAGTCAGGATCGACCGGAAGACGAAGGCGTTGGTCGCTCCGGCGGCCCGGATGGATCCGTCCGCCGGGTTTTCCGATATCGGTACCCGCAGCTGGCTCACCAGGTTCTGGAAACCCTGGCCGCGCTTGAGGATGTCGACCAACTTGAGGACCGTCAGCCCGGGCATCGCCGTCACCCGGCCGCCGCCGACGGTGGCCTCCGGGGCGTCGGCCAACGGGCTGTCGGCACTACCGATCTGGGCCTTCTTGGTCTGCGGGTTTACCACCAGGAAGGTGATGGTGTCGCCCTGCACCGCAACGGTCAGCGGGTACTGCGGCGAGTCGGGGACCCGCGCCTCGCTCTGGGTGAGCAGGGCAGCGACGGCATCCTCCTTGGTGGAGTTGTGGCCATCGCCGTAGTTGGTGAACGCGATGACGCCGGAGTACAGCACGGTGTAGATCTGGTACACCAGCAGGAAGATCAGCCCGGGAACCAGGTACTTGGCGGCGGTCCACCGCGGACTGAAGTAGACGACATTGACGATCAGCAACCCGATCAGCATCGCGCCGAAGGCGAACCAGGAATGCGCGCCGGCCAGCGTGAACGAGCCGTACAGGCCCAGCGCATCGACCACCGCCATCAGCACGAGCTTGAGGTAGAAGCCCTTACCGGCCCTCGAGGCCAGCTCCGCCCCCCGGCGCCGAGAAGAATCGGTCGGCGCCGGGTCCTGCAGCGCAGTGCTCATCGAGTCGGTGTCAGCCCTTGGCGATCTTGGACTCGATGGTGGTCGCCATCTTGTCCCACAACGCCTTCGGATCACCCTTCTGCTGGATCAGTGCCAGTTCGGTGGTTCCCCAGTCGCTCCAGACCGCGTCCATTGCCGGGATGCCAGGCTGCGGGGTGCCCTTCGCGCCGACCGCGCCGAAGCCGGCGATCACCGGGTCTGCCTTGATCTGCTCGAATGCGGAGGTCAGGGCCGGTGCCCGGCCGCCGGACTTGTACAGCGACAGCTGGACGTCTTCGGTGCTCAGGTAGTCCAGCACGAAAGTCTTGGCCAGCAGGTCGTTCTTCGACTTCGACGAGACGAAGAATCCCTGCACGCCGACGAACGGCTTCGCTTCCTGGCCACCGGCGGACGGAATCGCCTCGACGGTGAACTTGATGCCGGCCTTGGTGAAGTCGCCGGTGTTCCACGGTCCGGTGACGATGTACGGCGACTGCCCTTTACTGAACGCGTCCTTTGCGATGTCGGCGGTGATGGTGTCCTTGAAGACACCTTCCTTGCCGTACTTGGCCAGGAAAGCGGCGAACTTCTCGCCGTTGGCGCCCTTCATCGCCAGGTCCTTGGAGTTGTAGGAGCCATCCGCGTTGGTGCCGAAAACCGGTGCATCGAAAGAGGTCTGGAACGGATACATGTGATAGGCATCGCCGCTCTTGGCGTCCTGCTGGACCAGGAACGGGAATTTGGCCTTGCCCGCCTGCACCAGCGCCTGGCCGGTGGCCACCGCGTCGGCGAAGTCCTTCGGGGCGTTCGGTGCCAGCGCGGTGTTCCGGACCAGCGCGATGTTCTCCACCGCATAGGGCAGGCCGTACACCTGTCCGTCGTAGCTCATCGCCTTCACCGCGACGTCCTGGAACTGGCCGGCCTTGTCGCCGAGTTCGAGCGGCGCCACCACTCCGTTCTGCACCAGCTTGCCGAGCCAGTCGTGGGCGCCGACGACGATGTCCGGGCCTTTGCCGGTCGGTGCCTGCGAGATGAAGTCATCGCGCATCTTGCCGAAGTCCTTCTGGACGATGGTCACCTTCGCGCCGGTTTCCGCGGTGAACTTCTTGGCAATCTCGCCGAGCGGCTTGGCCCGGGTGTCGTCCGCCCAGATCGTCAGCGTGGCGTCGGAGCCGGGGGCCACCCCGCCGTCGGAAGACTCGGGCGCTGCGCTCCCTTCACTGTCGGTGGGCGCTGCACTGCCTTCACTGCCGGTGGGCGCTGCACTGCCTTCACTGCTGGAGGGCGCCGCGCTGTCGCCGGCCGACGATGTCTCGGTGTCGGACGGGGCGATGGATCCGCCGGCGGCACTGGACTGCGCTATCGGGGCCGTGGTGGGGCTGGGGGTGGCGGTTGGGGTGTCGCTGCCACAGGCAGCCAGTACCAACGTCATCACCGCGACGCCGGCCGTGGTCACGGCCAAGGAACGGAGCTTCATTGCTCTCCCGAGGAAAGGGACGCCGCCCGCCGGAGCGGAGATGGGCGTCGGGGGTCAAGGTTCGGTGGCGCGAAGATAGCAAGAATTTGCAAGGATTGAAAACTCTTGCTGGGTCACCGGCAACTCTTGCAGTCAAACTGTTACGCCGTACGCTCTCGTTTCATGAATTCGCGGCTCTCCGACATCGCGGCGCACGCCGGCGTCAGCTCCGCGACCGTGTCCAGAGTGCTGAACAACCGAGCCGGAGTGGCCGAGGCGACCCGGCAGGCCGTGCTCACCTCGGTGGATGTGCTGGGCTACCAGCGACCGATCCAATTGAAGGCCAGGGGCGCCGGCCTGGTCGGCCTGCTGATCCCGGAGCTGGAAAATCCGATCTTCCCGATGTTCGCCCAGGCGATCGAGACCGGTCTGGCCCAGCACGGATTCACCCCGCTGCTCTGTACTCGCACCCCGGGCGGGGTCAGCGAGGACGAATACATCGAACTGCTCGGCGAGCACGGAGTCGCCGGTATCGTGTTCGTCTCCGGTTTCCACGCCGACACCACGGCCGATCTGTCGCATTACCACCGGCTGCGGGACAAGGGCCTGCCGTTGGTGTTCATCAACGGCTACGCCGAGGGCATCGACGCCGACTTCATCTCCGACGACGACACGACGGCGATGGACCTGGCCGTCAAGCACCTGGTCGCCCTCGGGCACAGCCAGATCGGGTTCGCCGTCGGCCCCGAGCGGTTCGTGCCGGCTCGCCGCAAGATCGCCGGCTTCCACAAGGCAATGATCCGTTATTTCGGGCCGACGGTCGAGGTGCAGGTCGCGCGCACCTTGTTCACCGTCGAAGGCGGCCACGCCGCGGCAGAGTCGTTGCTGGACAAGGGCTGCACGGCCATCGTATGTGGCTCCGACCTGATGGCCCTCGGTGCGATCCGGGCCGCCCGCAGTCGTGAGCTCGCGGTGCCCGACAAGGTGTCGGTGATCGGCTACGACGACTCGATGTTGATGGCGTTCACCGATCCGCCGCTCACCACGGTGCGGCAATCGGTACTGGCGATGGGAATGGCCGCGGTGGCGGCGCTGGTCGACGAGATCGCCGGCCGCCCACCGACCAGGGTGGAATTGCTGTTCGAACCCGAGCTCGTCGTCCGCGGGTCCACCGGTTCGGGGCCACGAACGTTGCCGGTCGCCGGTCGCGGCTGACCCGGATCGCCGACCGGCCCACGGTCGACGTTCAGCACCGGCCCGGACCAGCAGACGCGCGATCCAGGGCCCGCGCATGGCACCATTGGTCCGGCGCCCGTTGGGTGTCGTTCCGCATCGACTGTCCCGATCTCGTTCTAGGAGAGGAAACCGTGACTGCTCCCGGAATCCCGCAACCGAACCTCACCAAGAAGGCCGACATCCCAATGGTGGCCGAGCGTGACGTAGATCGGACGGCCTCCATGGGCAGCCTGGTCAAGGATGCGTCCACCCACATGTCCACCCTGGTCCGCGCCGAGATCGAGCTGGCCAAGTCCGAGCTGACCCAGGCGGTCAAGCAAGGCGTGGTCGGCGGCGTGTTCTTCGCCATCGCCGCGACCGTCGGGATGTTCTCGCTGTTCTTCTTCTGGTTCATGGTCGCCGATATCCTGGATATCTGGCTGCCGCGCTGGCTGGCATCCACCATCGTCTTCGTGCTGATGCTGCTAATGGCAGGCGGCTGCGTCCTTCTCGGCATCAAGAAGATCAAGAAGGTCAAGAAGCCGCAGCAGACCATCGATTCACTCGGACAGGCCAAGGATTCACTGGCAGCCGCGGTCAAGACCCATCAGCCGACCGCCGATCCGGGCAGCCGGCACTAGCCGATCAGCTGCCTGTCGAACAGAGCTCGTCGATCAGCGCCGGGTGGGCAGCGGCCGGGTGCCGACCGGGGCGGTCCGCCACCGATGTCGGGTGTCCACCGTCTTCACGGTGCTGACCTCAGCCCGGGTGCCGGAATCAGCGCTGGTCAGCGCCGCGTCAGCCCGAAGTCGTACGCGGTGGTGCCTGACCAGGTAACCGCCGACGGAGCCGAGTACCAACCCCAGGATCAGCAGTACCACGAGTGCAGCTGTCACGCGCAAAGCCTCCGTATCGTTCGGCACCGCGGCGTGCAGGAGCGATCCGACCGTCTGGTCACCGGAGCCGGCACCGGGCCCAACGGTACGCCGGGTGACGGCTCGCCGATCCAGGATCCGGCCGAGCGATCCGAATCCGGCGGGCGGTCCGGACGGTCAGTCGCGAGGCGTACAGCCGCCGGTGCCGGCCGGGCTCCCGTCAGTCAGTCCGGCCGTCAACTCGTCCGCCACTTCGGCGCCGGTCAGCGCGTAGCCGACGTTGGCCACGTCCGGTGCGGTTCCGAAGATCACCCCGATGACGCTGCCATCGGAGGCCAGCAGCGGGCCACCGGAGTTGCCGGGTCGGACCACCGCCCGCAGGGTGTACACCTGACGGCTGATGGTGTGCGCCGAGTAGATGTCCGGTCCGCGCAGGCCGAAACTGGTGGAGATGCGCGCCGGGACCACGGTGAACGGGCCGTTCAACGGATAACCGGCGACGATCGCATCCGACCCGGATCCGGCCGGCGTCGGGTCGAAATGCAGGGCCGGCTTGCCCAGGCCGGGAACGGCCAACACGGCGAGATCCGTCTCCGGGTCGTAGCGCACCACCTCGGCCGGCAGCGTGGCGCCGTTCAGATCGATCGAGGTGGTCGCCGAGCCGGCCACCACATGAGCGTTGGTCATCACCCGGTTCGGCGCGATCACGAACCCGGTGCCCTCCATCGCCCGGTTGCACTGCGGTGCGTTGGACAGCACCTTGACGATCGAGCCGCGAGCAGCCTGGACGGCCGGATCGGCGGCCAACGCCGGATCCGGCGCCGGCACGTCCTGGACCGGGGTCCGGCCGAGCGGTTCCAGGATCGACGGGAATCCGGAGGCGTTCAGTGCCCGCCCGAGGGCCGCCGAGATGTCCTGCGCCTGGTCGGGCATCGCCGCGTCGATCTGGTTCAGCAGGGTCGACGACCGCACCGATGACGACAGCCAGGGGATCGGGGCGGCCGCCAGCGGCAGCGCAACCATCCAGGTCACCAGCACCACCGCCAGCGTGTGGCCGATCAGACCGAGCACCCGGTCGACCATCACCGCCGGATGCCAGGTGACCCCGCTGGACAGCTTGCGGCCGATGAAGGATCCGGCCAGCTCTCCCAACCCGACGCCGGCGATCACACAGGCGATACCGAGGGCCACCTTCGCTCCGGTGTCGCTGAGCCGGCTCATCAGCACCGGGGCCAGCCGCAGCGCGAGGATCGCGCCGCCGACCGCACCGACCAGGGACAGCCCGGCGGTGATCAGACCCTGCCGGACGCCGGACACCGCGGCCCACAACAGCAGCACGACGATGATCGCGTCGATGAAGGTCACCGCTGATCACCGACCGGTTGTCCGCGCATCAACGACCAGCCGGCGTCGTGCGGCGGCAGCGTCAGGGCGCGGCCGGGCAGCCACGGCCGATTCCAACCACCGAGTTCCAGCACCGCATCCAGCAGCATCGCGGTGAACCCCCAGATCACCAGGTCGGCGACCTCGAAGGCAGCGCCCAGGTAGCCACCGGTCAGTCGGATCCGGCCGCGGTTGACCGGATCAACCAGCCCGGCGATCGGGATCCGAGCCACCACGGCGGTCTCCGCCGGATCGACTGCCCGGACCGGACCGGGCGTGTGCCAGTGACCGATCACCGGCGTCACCCGATAGCCGGAATGACCCAGGTGCAGTTCGTGCAGTTGCAGGACCGGGGTTACTGAGGACGGGTCCAGCCCTGTCTCCTCCTGTGCCTCCCGCAGCGCAGTGGCCACGGCGTCCTCGCCCGGCTCGGTGCGGCCGCCGGGGAAGGCCGGTTGGCCGGCGTGCGACCGCAGGGTGTCCGCCCTGGCGGTGACCAGCACATCGGGACCGGCGGTGGCGGCGTCGCCCTGCCCGTCGGAGAACAGGATGAGTACCGCACTGCTGCGGGACTCGTGGTCGGCGCCGACTTCGGCCAGCGGACCAGGCATCGGCCGGCTGGTGACACCGGCGATCAGCGGCTGCAGCCAGTCCGGGGCCGAGTCGGCTCCGGGCAGCGCCTCACCGGCCGGTCGCGTCATCCGCTGTCCTGCAGACCGGCCAGCAGCAACAGGTGCGGCCGCTCGACGCCGGCCACCAGCGGTGCCGCCAGTTCCGGGTCGGTCGGTCCCTGACCGAACGACGGGCACAGGGGGGCCAGCTGACAGACGCCGCAGGCCGGCCGCTTGGCGTGGCAGACCCGGCGTCCGTGATAGATCGCCCGGTTCGAGAACGGTGTCCATTCGGACCGGGGCAGTTGCCCGGCCAGGTCCCGCTCGGCCTTCACCGGGTCGGTGTGATCGGTGAGGCCCCAGCGCCGCAGCAGCCGGCCGAGGTGGGTGTCGACGGTGATGCCGGGCAGGCCGAAGGCGTTGCCCAACACCACATTCGCGGTCTTACGGCCGATGCCGGGCAAGCTCACCAGATCGTCCAGGTTCGCCGGCACCTGACCGTCGAACCGTTCCACCAGGGCCTGACCGAGCCCGATCAGGGCAGTGGTCTTGTTCCGGAAGAAGCCGGTCGAGCGGATCAGCTCCTCCAACTCGGTCCGGTCGGCGCCGGCATAATCGGCGGCCGTCGGGTACCGGGCGAACAACGCCGGGGTGACGATGTTGACCCGGACGTCGGTGCTCTGGGCGGACAGGACGGTGGCCACCGTCAGATCGAGCGGGGTGCCGAAGTCCAGTTCGCAGGGCGCCTGTGGGAATTCCACCGCCAGCGTCTCAGCGATCTTGCGAGCCCGCCGGGTCCTGGCCAACGGAGTCGTCGGCGTCGTTGCCTTTTTGATCCGCTTCCGCTGCCCTGCCGACTGCCCTGCTGACTGATTCGCCGTCGCACCCGCTGCCATGTCTGCCAGGTTGCCACAGCCGACTGTCGACACCGGCGGCCAAGAGCGCAACGATCCACCGGAACAGGGCACAATGGGTCGGTCATGACTGTCTTCCTGGTGTTGCTGATCCCGCTGCTGCTGATGGTCTTCGCCCTGCTGATGGAGCGGGTGGAGAACCGGCTGCGGGCCGCATCGATGAGCGAGCACGACGTCGAGGAGTTCCTGGACTCGGCGCAGCCGGACGAGGTCAACACCTTCATCCGGGAGGGCTGGACCCGCGCCCTGTCCCGTTTCCGGCTCCGTCGGCGGCCACGGGAACCGCGTCCTCGGTGAACCGGCCGGCGGCATCGACGAGCGAGCCACCCCGGGCATATCGGGTGGGTTTGCCTAGACTGTGATCACGCCGATGTGCGGCCGCCGGGTACGGCGTTCCGCACGCTGCGACCGGGCATCAGCACCGGACACAACAGGCCTCTACGGGCCGAACAACAGGAGGACCAGGTGGAGGAGAACCTCGCCAAGGCCGGCATCTTCCAGGGTGTCGACTCGGACGCGGCACTCGCTCTCGGCTCACAACTGGAAACTGTCGACTACCCCCGCAGCAGCGCCATCTTCTCGGAGGGCGAACTCGGTGATCGGCTGTACATCATCCTGTCCGGCAAGGTGAAGCTCGGCCGGCATGCCCCCGACGGTCGGGAGAATCTGCTGGCGGTGATGGGACCGTCGGACATGTTCGGCGAACTGAGCGTCTTCGACCCCGGTCCCCGCACCTCGAGCGCCACCGCCGTCACCGAGGTGCGGCTGGCCACCATGGACCGCGCCAACATGCGCGAATGGATCGCCCGTCGACCGGAGATCGCCGAGCAGCTGCTGCGGGTGTTGGCCCGCCGGTTGCGCCGCACCAACAACAATCTCGCCGACCTGATCTTCACCGACGTGCCCGGCCGGGTGGCCAAGCAGCTGCTGCAGTTGGCCCGGCAGTTCGGTCAGCAGGAGAGCGGCCAACTGCGGGTGACACACGATCTCACCCAGGAGGAGCTGGCCCAGTTGGTCGGCGCCTCCCGGGAGACGGTGAACAAGGCACTCGCCGACTTCGGCCACCGTGGCTGGCTGCGACTGGAGGGCAAGTCCGTGGTGATCCTGGATCCGGAACGGCTGTCCCGCCGGGCGCGTTGAGCTCCGGCTGACGACCGGCGATCGGGTGATCGATCGCTACCGCTCGACGACCTTGCCTCCGGAGCCGGGGCGCGCGGCCACTGACTTCCAGCTCCGCGGACCCGAGGTGCCGGCCCGGTAGGTCTGCAACGGCACCTTGTCGGCCTTCCAGGCGTTCAACACCGGCTGGACGATGCGCCAGCAGTCGACCGCGGAATCGCCGCGCACCGAGAGCCCCGGATCGCCGTCCAGCACCCCGCCGAGCACCTCTCCGTAGGCCGACAGTTCACCGGGGCCGAAGGACACCGCCAGCTCCACCGGGTAGAGCTCCAGCGGATCGCCAGGACCGTTGACGTTGAGGTTGAGTCGCATGTCGTCCGGACCGAGCCCGATGTGCAGGCTTTCCGGTTCCGCCTGCCCGGTGAAGCCGTCGGGGATCCGCGGTGCCGATTTGAAGGTAATGACGGCTTCCTTGCGGCGGGTGCCGAGCGCCTTGCCGCTGCGCAGGGTGATCGGCACGCCGGCCCACCGCCAGGTGTTCACCTCGACGGTCATCTCGGCGAGCGTTTCGGTCTTGCGCTTCGGGTCGACACCCGGCGACGTCGAGTAACCGGTCAGCTTGCGGCGACCGATGGTGCCGGCGGTGTAGCGGGCCCGCCGGCTGCTGGCCACCGGGTCGTCGCCCCAGATCCTGATCGCCCGGAGCACCTCGGCCTTGCGGTCCCGCAGGTCGGCCGCGCCGAGCGTCGGCGGCGGATCCATCGTGAGGATCGCCAGCACCTGCAGCAGATGCGACTGGATCATGTCGATCAGCGCGCCGGCCCCGTCGTAGTAGCCGGCCCGGCTCTCCAGCCCGAGATCTTCGTCGAAGACAATCTCGATCTTCTCGATGTGCTCGTTGGTCATCACCGGCTCGAACAACCGATTGGCGAACCGGAATCCGAGCAGATTCAGCACTGTCGACTTCCCGAGAAAATGATCGACCCGATAGATGTGGTCCTCGGGCACCAGCCGGACCAGCAGCTCGTTCAACCGTCCGGCACTGCGGGCATCGATGCCGAACGGTTTCTCCAGCACCAGCCTGGTGTCCCGCGGCAGGTCGATCCTGGTGAGCGCCTCGCAGGCCTTCTCGGTGATTGCCGGCGGCAGCGCGAAGAAGATGGATATCGGACCGGATGCCTTGTCCAGCAAAGCTTTCAGCTGCTCGGGCTGGGTGACGTCGGTCTGCACGTAGTGGGTGTCGGAGAGCAGCCGGCTGATCCTGGCACCCTTGGCGTTCTCGGTGGCGAACGAGTCGCGGACCCGGTTGGTCCACCGCGACTGCGACCACGGCTCCATTCCGGCGCCGATCAACAGCAGGTCCTTGCCGCGGTCGCTGGCCGTCAGCCCGCCCACCCCCGGCAGCAACAGTCGGCCGGTCAGGTCGCCACTGGCGCCGAGGATCAGCAGGGTCTGCCGAGCTGCGGTGGTTCTCGTCCGGGATCGTGCGGTGCGCTGAGCCATAGCTGACAGCCTGCCAGCACCGACTCGGCGGCGCCCGTCATCCGGTGGTGCGATGAGCCACTCGCGGCCCGCTGCCTTGTTCCCGCCGCAGCTCGGTGACGGTGACGGCCATCGTCGCCGGGTAGCTGTCGGGGCCGGCCGGGTCGGTTGCCGGCCGCCCTACCTCGGGCAGCTCCCGGATCGACGCGGCAATCTGCTCGGGACTGCGGTGCCGGGCGGTCGGGCCCATCGCCACCAGCGCCCGCAGGTCCGCCGCGGTGAGCTGCAGTTGGGCCGTCACCGACACCTCGTCGACGGTGACGAACTGCGGTTGCCAGCGTTGCTGGACGGCGGCGGCCTTGCCATCGTCGATGTCCAGCATGCCGAGCGGGCCGCGGATCTCCGCGAGGTGCGCCGGTTGCGGCGTCACCACCAGCGCACGGCCGCCGGGCCGCAGCACCCGGCCGATCTCGTCGGGGTCGCGCGGCGCAAAGATCACCAGCACCGCGTCGATCGCCGCGGTGGTCACCGGCAGCGGCGCCCAGGCATCGGCCAGCACCGAGACCACCGCGGGATGTGCGCGGGCCGCCCGCCGAGCCGCATAGCGAGAGGAATCCAGCGCGATGCCGAGTTCCGGGTCGGCGGCGGCCAGGTAGTAACCGGTGCCGGCACCGATCTCCAGCACCGTTCCACGGCAACGGGCAGCCACCGTGTCGGCGATCGGGCGGTAATGGCCGCCCGCGAGAAACTCCGCCCTGGCGGCCACCATGGCCGCATCGTCGCCGGTGTCGGTGCGGGAGCGCGGGCCGAGCAGCGGCAGATAGCCGTGCCTGGCCAGATCGAAGGAATGCCCGCGCCGACAGCCGACCTGGCCGACAGCCTGCTGTTCCAGCGATCCGCCGCAGTGCGGGCAGATCAACAGCGGCAGCGCCGCATCGATCATGTCGACCGTTCGGATCTCAGGTACTCCAGTTGCGCCGCAACCGATTTCATCGCCGCCGACCGGACTTCGGGCGGCGTGTCGGCGTACACCGTATCGACCACCTGCTCGACGGTCGGCTCGCCATCAAGGCTGCCGAGCATCACCCTGATCTGCTCGAGTCGCTGCATCCGGTGCTGCCGGTAGGCCCGGCAGACCGCCGCCAGGTCCGGCAGCTGCGGGCCATGCGCCGGCAACACCCTGGCCGGTCCGATCGCCTCCAACACATCCAGCGATGCCAGGTAGTCCCGGACGTTGCCATCCGGATGAACAATCACCGTGGTACCGCGACCGAGGATGGTGTCCCCGGTCAGCACCGAGCCGGTCGGACCGTCGCTGGGCAAGTGGAAACTCACCGAATCGTCGGTGTGGCCGGGCGTCGGCCAGACCTCGATCGTGGTGCCGGCGGCCTCGATGCGTTCCCGGCCGAGGACCGCGCCGCCGCCGAGGCAGTGCACCGGGTCGGCCGCCCGAACCGGCGCACCGGTCAGCTGCTGCAGGGCCGCCGCACCGTCGGTGTGATCGGGATGACGATGGCTGATCAGGATCAGCTCGACATCGCCGGCGGCTCCCAGCGCAGCCAGATGACGGTGATCATCGGGTCCGGGATCGACGACCACCACACCGCACCCCCGGATACCGATCAGGTAGGAGTTGGTGCCGTCCAGCGTCATCGGTCCGGCGTTGGGCGCGACGATGCACCGGGTCAGCTCGGTCACCGAACGGGGCGGCACGGCCATCGTCGACTCCAGCTCTGGGATCCGGGGACGAGTGTGGTCACCGTACTGGCCGGCAGTCGCGGCGCTCTGCACAACCCGTTCGACGACGGCCGGCCGGCCGGCCCTACGGTGGTTCGATGACGTCGAACACTCCGGTCACCGAGGCTCATCACCTGTTCCATCCGGCCGGGGTGTACCTGAACACCGCCAGCGCCGGCCTACCGCCCGATCCTGCCTGGCAGGCACTGCGGGCCACCTGGCGGCAGTATCGGGACGGCACGCACGACATTCCCGGTTTCGACGTCTCGGTGGACCAGGCACGTGGCCACTACGCCCGGCTGCTCGGCGTGCCGGCGGATCAGGTCGCGGTGGGCAACCAGACATCGGTGTTCATCGGCACGGTCGCCGCGTCGCTGCCCGACGGCGCGGAGATCCTCACTGCCAGCGACGACTTCACTTCGGTCACCTTTCCGTTCCTGGCGCAGCGTCGGTTCACCGTCCGGGAAGTACCGCTAGGCCGGATCGCCGACGAGATCACCGCCGCCACCACGGTGGTCGCGGTGGCCGCCGTGCAGTCGGCGGACGGCGCCATCGCGGATCTGGCCGGGATCTCCGCCGCCTGTGCAGCCACCGGCTGCTTGTCGGTGATCGACGCCACCCAGGCAGCCGGCTGGTATCCGTTGTCGGCAAACGACTTCGACGTCACGGTGGCCAGCGGCTATAAGTGGCTGCTGGCCCCACGCGGTACCGCTTTCATGACGATCAGGCCGGAGTTGATGGACCGGATCACCCCGGTCGCCGCCGGCTGGTATGCCGGCGAGGATCGCTGGACGAGCATCTACGGCGCGCCACTGCGGCTGGCCCGCTCGGCCCGCCGGTTCGACATTTCGCCGGCCTGGCACAGCTGGGTCGGCGCCGCGCCGGCACTGCAACTGCTGGCCGACATCGGATCCGAATCCATCCGGAGCTACGCGACCGGGCTGGCGAACGGCTTCCGCGCCCAAGTCGGGCTGCCACCCGACCGGTCCGCGATCGTCAGCCTGGATGTGTTGCCCGGCGCCGAGGAACGGATTCAGCAGGCCGGCATCGTCGGCGCGGTACGGGCCGGCCGGCTGCGCTTGTCCTTCCATCTGAGCAACTCCGATGCCGACGTGACGGCCGCCGCCGATGCGCTGACCGGGTTCGTCAGGATCTGCTGATCGGCATTCCCAGCGACGAGTACTCCTGCTCGCCGGCCCGGACCCGGAGCGGTTCGTCGGGCCCGGACACCAGCATCGCCTCGGTCCTGCGAACCGTTCGCTCGCTGGCCAGCATGCCGGCGGTATCGCCGAAGCCGGCCAGCTCGGTGAGCATCGCGACAGTCGGTGGCAGCATGGCGATCTCGCCCCGGCCGGCGGCGTCCAACGCGTCCTGCGGACGCCGCCACTCGCCGATCTCGGCCTCGGTGGTCAGCATCCGTGGCTGCTGCGCGGCCCGGTCCGGTGCAGCAGCCGGCAGCTGGGCCAGCAGGAAAAAGGTGTCGTAGCGGCGGGGCTGGCCGGGCGGAGTCACCCAACGGGCCCACGGTCGCAGCAGATCTGTCCGGACGGTGCCGTCGGTACCGGCCCCCGAACTCTCGGCCGGTCCCGAACTGCCGACCGGCCCGCCGCTGCCGGCGAGCACAGCATCCAGCCCGATCCGATGCTCGGTGACCTCTACCCGCAGCCGTTCCCGGACCGCCGGATCAGTGGCCGGTGCCGATGCCGGCAGGTCGGCCAGCAGCACCCCGGTCTCCTCGAACAGCTCCCGGGCCGCGGCCACCAGCACGCTGCCGGCGAGCGCAGCGTCCACCCCGAAGGCAGCGGCCCACCAATCCACGCCGGGACCGGACCAGCCCAGCGCCACCGAGTCCCGCGGGTCGACGCCGCCCCCGGGAAAGGCCGTCATCCCGCCGGCGAATGCCAGACTCGACACCCGCCGCAGCAGGTACACCTCGGGCCCGGCAACTCTGTCGCGGACCAGCATCACGGTGGCCGCCGGCCGGATCGGGGTCTGCGTCATACCGCCGTACGGTACGGCGATCAGCGCCGACGATCCGGCCATCGACAACGATGTCACACCGGTGTGGACGGGGTCACCGAGTCCGCGACGCTGAGGATGACTGTGAGTAGGGCATCGCAGCGCGCCCTGCCGACCCTCACCGTCGCCGCCGCCAGTGGCGCCCGTGGCAGTGGGATCGTCGTCACCGGAACGGGTTTCGCTCCCGGCGAGCAGGTTCGGATCGGTGTCGACGCCAAGGGAGCGGCTCGATCCATCACCGCGAATCCCGTCGGCGGGATCTCCGGCATCGCCGGAGTACCGGCAACGGCCGGCAGCTACGACACCGTCACCGCGTTCGGCGCCATCTCGGCGGTGCCGGCAGTCGGCTCGATGACGGTGACCGGCTAGTTTCTGCAGTCATGACCGTTGATTTCTCCGCCCGCCGTCCGATCGTCGACCTGACCGACGAGCAGGCTCGCCGAGCGCTGCTGCTCAAGTGGGGTGACGTCGAGCCCGACGTGCTGCCGGCCTGGGTGGCCGAGATGGACTACGCGCTGGACCCGGTGCTGGCGGCGGCGATCATCCAGGCGGTGACCGACGGCGTCACCGGATATCCGGCGTTCGGCAACAACGTCGAACTCGGTGAGGCCTACGCCGGATTCGCCGCCAGGCACTTCGGCTGGGCTGTCGATCCGGGTCGGGTGCTGCCCACGTCTGACGTCACCGCCGGGGTGCGGATCGCTCTGGACGTGCTGAGCGATCCCGGCCCGGTGGTGTTGCCGGTACCGGCCTATCACCCCCAGCTCGATGTCGCGGCGGTCACCGGTCGGCAGCGGATCGATCTGGTGCTGGACCCGGACGCCGAGCGCGCCGAGATCGACCTGGACGCGCTGGATGCGCTGTTGGTCGGCGGTGCCCGCACCGTGATTCTCAACCAGCCGCACAACCCATGGGGCAGGGTGTTCAGCAGGGCCGAACTGGAGGGGTTGCGGGACGTGGTGGCGCGTCGCGGTGCCCGGGTGATCAGCGACGAGATCCACGCGCCGTTGGTGCTGCCGGGTGCCGAACATGTGCCGTACCTGAGCATCCCGGGCACCGCCGATCACGCGGTCGCCGTGGTGGCCGCGTCCAAGACCTTCAATACGGCCGGCCTGCGATGCGCCCAGATCGTCACCGGTGACGACGCGACCCGCGATCGGCTGCGAGACATACCGATGGCCCGCAACGATTCCTGGTCACCTCTCGGAGTGGTCGCCGCAGTTGCCGCCTACCGCGACGGTGATCCTTGGTTGGCCGCCCTGATCGACCGGCTGGACGCCCAACGCACCCTGCTGACGGACCTGCTGGCCGCCCACCTTCCGCGGGTGCGGATGCGGCCGTTGGAAGCCACCTTCCTGGCGTGGCTGGACGCCCGGGCCTACGGTCATGACGATCCGACCGAGGTCGCCCACCGACGGCAGCGGGTGCTGGCCTCGCCCGGCCACCTCTACGCGCCGGGGTTGCCCGGTCATCTGCGGCTGAACATCGCCACCAGCCCGGATCGGCTGACCAGCATCGTCGAACGGTTCGCCGCGGCCTGGTAAACCCGTCTGGTGAGCGGCTTGGTGAACGTGCCGCGTCGGCGGACTTCCCGTCGATCAGCATTCGCGGGGAACCGAGCCGTCTCGTCTTGACCAGCCCGGAGACCCCAGGTCGCTGTGCCCGGAGCCCGGTAATCCGGTTTCACATCGAAAGCTGAAGTCAGCGGACCTCGACGACGGCCTCCACCTCGACCGGTGCACCGAGCGGCAACTCGGCGACGCCAACCGCCGATCGGGCATGTCGGCCGGCCTCCCCGAACACCTCGAACAGCAGATCGGAGACGCCGTTGATCACGCCGGGCTGGCCGGTGAAACCCGGCGCGGAGGCGACGAAACCGACCACCTTGACCACCCGCACCACGTTGTCCAGACCCACCTCAGCATCGATGGCGGCCAGCAGGTTCAGGCCGGCCTGCCGAGCGATCGCCGTGGCGTCCTCGGGCGACACCTCGGCACCGACCTTCCCGGTGGCCACCAGCTGACCGTCGGCGAACGGCAGCTGGCCGGCGGTGTAGACGTGATCGCCGGATCGCACGGTCGGCAGGTAGGAGCCGGCAGCCGGGGCCACCGTCGGCAGCGTGATACCCAGCTCGGCGAGCCGATCGGCAACGCCGGTCATCGCTTCTCCCGCTTGAAGTAGGCCACCAGCTGTTCGGGGTTCGGGCCGGGGATCACGGTGACGAGTTCCCAGCCGTCCTCACCCCAGCTGTCCAGGATCTGTTTGGTGGCGTGGGTGAGCAGCGGCACCGTGGCGTACTCCCAGGTGCGGCTGGCCGGCGAAGAGGTCATGGCGCCCACTGTAAGACCAGAGTCTCGGCACAGCTATCGGGGCCGGGAACCACGACGCCGCCGATACCCATAATCTTGAACCATGCAGTGGTGGCGGTGGGTGGCGGCAGCGGTGGAGGCCGTGTTGCTGGTGATCCTGCTGTTGCTGTGGTTCGACACCTTGAAGGAAAGGCCTGGCTGGTCGGTGGCCAGGGCGGCCCGGCCGCCGGCGATCGGCGCCATCGCCATACCGATCGGATTCCTGTTGGTGCTGCTGATGCCGCTGTGGATCGGGCTGATCCTGATCGCCGTACCGGCGATCGCCGTGCTGACGATGGCGTTGGCAAGCTGACGGCGATGACCAGCACACCGAAGCAGTCCTCATCGCCGACGCATCCGCCGGACCGGGGCCCCGACCGGGGTGCAGTGGACGGGCCGTCCGAGCTCACCGACGGCTGGCCGGCCGCGTGTGCCGGCGCCCGGTTGCACGTCGTCACCGGCAAGGGCGGAACCGGGAAGACGACGGTGGCCGGCGCGCTGGCGTTGTCGCTGGCCAGCAATGGCCGGCGGGTGCTGCTGATCGAGGTCGAAGAACGACAGGGCATCGCCCGGCTGTTCGACCTGCCGCCGTTGCCGTACTCGGAGACCAGGATCGCGGTGGCGCCGGACGGCGGCGAGGTGCGGGCCCTGGCGGTGGACGTCGAGGCCGCCCTGCTGGAGTACTTCCAGCTGTTCTACAACCTCGGGGTAGCCGGCCGGGCACTCAAGCGGATGGGTGCCGTCGAGTTCGCCACCACACTGGCGCCCGGGCTGCGGGACGTGCTGCTCACCGGCAAGGCCAAGGAAACGGTCACCCGCAGCGGCGCCGATTCCCGCCGGATCTACGACGCGGTGGTGATGGACGCCCCGCCCACCGGCCGGATCGTCACTTTCCTGAACGTCACGGTGGCGATGTCGGACCTGGCCCACCGCGGCCCGATCCGCAATCAGGCCGACGGTGTTGCGGCACTACTGCATTCACCGTCCACCGCAGTGCATCTGGTCACCCAGTTGGAGGAAATGCCGGTCACCGAGACGTTGGAGGCGATCGCCGACCTGCGGTCTGCCGGGCTGCCGGTGGGTTCGGTGGTGGTCAACGCCGTCACCGATCCGCTGTTGCCGGCGAACGACATCGATGCTGCCGCCGGCGGCGAACTGAACCTGGCAGTGCTCGCCACCGCAGTGGCGGGTGCCGGCCTGCAGGTCGATGATGGTGCGGTCGGCTCGTTGATCCGGCTGGCGGTGGAACATGCCGAAAGGGTGACGAAGGAGTACGAACTGGAGGCGCAGCTGGCCCATGCCGGGGTGCCGATGTTGAACCTGCCACGACTGGTCGACGGGGTGGATCTCGGTGGTCTGTACGATCTTTCGGGGATGCTCACCGATCAGGGCGTCGGTCTGGACCGGGAATCGGAATGATGGATCTCGACCTGCGCGCCCTGGTCGCCGACCGGGCCACCACCGTGGTGGTGACCTGCGGTTCGGGCGGGGTGGGCAAGACCACCACGGCCGCCGCGATGGCAGTGGCGGCCGCCGATGCCGGCCGCACGGTCGCGGTACTCACCATCGATCCGGCCCGTCGACTGGCCCAATCACTCGGCCTCGGCGAGCTGGACAACACACCGCGCCGGGTGGAACTCGATGCACCGGGCCAACTCTGGGCGATGATGCTGGACACCAGACGCACCTTCGACGAGATGGTGCTGTCGCACTCCACCCGGCAGCGGGCCGAACAGATCTTCGCCAATCCGTTCTACCGCACCATCGCCACCTCGTTCTCCGGCACCCAGGAGTACATGGCGATGGAGAAGCTGGGAACTCTGTCGGCCACCGGGCGCTTCGAGCTGATCATCGTCGACACCCCGCCCAGTCGATCGGCGTTGGACTTTCTCGATGCGCCGCAACGACTCTCGTCGTTCCTGGACGGCCGGATGATCAGGCTGCTGGTCGCCCCCGGCCGCGGGGTGATGAAACTCGTCGGCGCCGGACTCGCCCTTTTCACCAAGGCGGTCCGCACGGTGATCGGCGGCCAGATGCTCACCGACGCCACCCAATTCGTCCGACTCTTCGAGGATCTGTTCGGCGGGTTCCGGGAACGGGCCGAGGCGACGCATCGACTGTTGCGACGGCCGGGCACCGCATTCGTGGTGGTGGCCACCTGCGAGAGCGAGGCGATCCGGGAGGCCTCCTACTTCGCCGACCGGCTGCGCGCCGAGCAGATGCCGTTGGCCGGGATGGTTCTCAACCGGACGCACCCGCCGCCGGAGGAATTGACCGGGCTGACGGCGGCGGCGGTGGATGCGGCCGTCGATCGGATCGCGGACACTGATCCGCTGACCGCCGGAGTCCTCGCGGTGCACAGCCGGCGGCTGGCCATGCATGCCGAGGAGAAACGAATGATGTCGCGGGTCACCAGGGCGCATCCCGACCTGCCGATCCGGCGGATCCCGGCGCTGCCCACCGACGTCCACGACCTCGACGATCTGCGAGCGGTAGCCCGGTTGATGGGCTGAACCACCTCGGGATCGGGTGATCCGTCGGCCCGGCGTGATCCGGGTGATCCGTCAGCCGGCGGTGATCCGTCAGCCGGCGGTGGCGGCGGTGATGTCGGTGCGGGCCTGCATCAGTACGTCGTACCAACTGGTGACGTCCGGGCTCCGGCGCAGGATGGCCCGGCGCTGCCGTTCAGTCAATCCGCCCCAGACGCCGAACTCGACCTGGTTGTCGAGGGCATCGGCCAGACACTCCAGCTTCACCGGGCAGCCGTCACACATCCGGGCGGCCTCCCGCTGGGCGGCGCCGGCGACGAACAGCAGATCGGGATCCTGGGTCGCACAGACTGCCCTGCTGGTCCAGTCGGTGTCCTCGACGCGGCCGGTGACGGCGATGGTCACGTCCTCCGGGACGATACGCAAGCCTCGTGCGGTCATCGTCGTGGTCCCCTTCTCGAGCGCGGTGGTTCGGTGCCGCGGCAAACGCCGCCGGTCGGTGCAGGTGGGTCGATGTGGTCCAGTTCAGCGGGTCAGCCCGTGCATCGAATCCGTCCCTACGACGCCGACCAACCCCCAGCCGTTCCCACCCGATCGGTGCAATTGCGTCCGGCGAGGCAGAAACGCAGCTCACCGGGCACCCGGTCGGGTGCCGGTACCCTCTGAATCGTGCGGGTGATGAGCGGGATCGGGCGGCTGCTGGTGGCGACCCTGCTGGCGGGGGTGCTGGTGGCCGGACTGATGCTGCCGGCCTTCATCGGCATCGGACTGGCTTCCAACCAGGTCACCTCGGCCATTGCGGACGTGAAGTCCGACGATTTCAACGACCCGGTGCCGCAGCTGACGACGGTGCAGGACGCGAAGGGCAACGTCATCACCACCATCTTCCAGCAGAACCGGCAGCTGGTTCCGTTGTCGGAGATCAGTGACCTGTTGGTCCGGGCGGTCATCTCGATGGAGGACCGCCGGTTCCAGTCACACAACGGTTTCGACTATGCCGGCACCATCCGGGCACTGCTCAAGAACGGCTCGGGCAGCACCCAGAGCGGTGGATCCACCCTCACCCAGCAGTACGTGAAGAACTACATGTTCCTGGTCAAGGCCAAGACCGATGCCGAGAAGGCGACGGCCATCGAGCAGACCCCGGTCCGCAAACTGCGGGAAGCGAAATTGGCCCTGCAGCTGGAGCAGAAGTACTCCAAGAACGACATCCTCGAGCGCTATCTGAATCTGGTGGCCTTCGGTCCGTCCACCTATGGCGCGGAGGCTGCGTCCCAGCGGTTCTTCCGTGTCCACGCCAAGGACCTGCAACTACCACAGGCCGCCCTGCTGGCCGCGATGATCAACAACCCGAACAAGTACAACCCGCTCACCGACCTCGACCACTTCAACGAGGCGATGACCAGGCGCAACCAGGTGCTGGACGCGATGGTCTCCTCCAAGGCCATCTCCCAGCGGGTCGCCAACCAGGCGAAGAACGCCCCATCGGGACTGCGGCCGGAGCAGGCGAAGAACGGCTGCGGCGAGGCATCCGTTGCGGCCACCAACGGGTACTACTGCCAGTACGTCCTCGACTTCCTGAAGAACAGCGGGCTGGACAACGACAAACTGGCCACCGGCGGGTACGTCATCCACACCAATCTGGACCCGGTTGCGATGACGGACGCCAAGACCGCGGTCGATGCCAGCGCCAGTCCCGGTGATCCGAGGGCGGGCAGGGTGGCCAACGTGATGGCGATCGTTCAACCGGGCTCGGCCCGCCGGGTGGTGGCCCTGGCGGCCAACCGACCGTACGGGCTGGATCCGAAGAAGGGTCAGACCGTCCAGCGGCTGACCACCACCTTCGCGCCGCTGGGCGCCGGATCGACCTTCAAGGTGTTCACCGCGGCGGCCGCGCTGGACGCCGGGCTCGGCACCGAACAGCCGGCGCTGGACACCAAGGCGCCCTACTACTCGCCGTTGTCGCCGACCCACGCCTTCAACAATTCCGGTACCTTCCCGGCGAAGTTGACCTTGGCGAAGGCGCTGGCCACCTCACCGAACACCACCTTCGTGGCCCTGGAGGACAACATCAGCCTGCAGAAGGTCACCGACATGGCGGTCAAGCTCGGGCTGCGCGGCTACCGCCTGGATGCCGGGGACGTGGCGCCACAGTTCGCCGGCAGCGGCCAGTCCTACGCCGATGAGGTGGTGCGGCAGAAGATCGCCTCATTCACCCTCGGGGTGTCTCCGGTCAGCCCGCTGGAGCTGTCCAACGTCGGCGCGACTCTGGCATCCGGTGGCGAGTGGTGCCCGCCGTCGCCGGTCGATCGGATCGAGGGCCCCGATCAGAAACTGATGAACTTCAAGACCGCTCCTTGCGAGCAGGTGGTGAAACCCGAGCTGGCCCAGACGCTGGCCCAGGCGATGAAGGGTGACGTCACCGATTCCGATGGCACGGCCCATGCGGCTGCACAGAAGGCCGGCTGGACGCACGTGGCCGCCGGCAAGACCGGGACAACTCAGGACTACAAGTCCGCTGCGTTCCTGGGGTACAGCCCGCTCTATTCCGGAGCCGTGATGATGTGGGACTACCTGCCGAAACCACAGCCCATCTGCAAGGAACCGACCAGGCGGTGCAGCGACGCCGAGGCCCACGGCACACCGGAAGGAACCGGCAAGGGGATGAACGGTGGGGCCGGGCCGGCCGACACCTGGATGACGGCAATGAAGGCGCTGCACGACAAGCTGCCCGACCAGGACTTCGGTCAGACCGATCCCAACTACGTGCAGGGCCAGCCGGCCAGCCAGATTCCCCGCGGCCTGGTCGGAATGAACGTCACCGAGGCGACTGCCGCACTGCAGGGATTCAACGTGGTCGTCCGCTCGACCGACAAGTCCGGTGCTGCGCCGAACATTGTGGTGGAAGTGAGTCCCGGCGATGTCGCGCTACCCGGCAGCACCGTGGTGCTGACCATTTCAACCGGCGGCACCACCACCGGCGGCGGCTGACGTGCGGGCTTCCGCGGCGGCCGCCGGTGTGCTGGCCGCCGGCATCGGCGCCGCAGCATGGGGGGTCGGCATCGAACCGCGGCTGTTCACCCTGCGCCGGTCGACGCTGCGGATCCTGCCGCCCGGCAGCTGGCCGATACGCATCCTGCACCTGTCCGACCTGCACATCGTTCCCGGTCAGGCCCGCAAGACAGGCTGGGTGTCGGCACTGGCCGATCTACGGCCGGACCTGGTGGTGAACACCGGCGACACCCTGTCGCACCCGCGGGCCGTGCCGGCTGCCGTGGTTGCGTTCGGAGGGCTGCTGGATCTGCCCGGAGTATTCGTGATGGGCAACAACGACTACCTGGCGCCGATCCTCAAGTCACCACACCACTATTTCTTCGGCGACAATCCACGCCGAGCCAAGGTGCAGCTGCCCTGGCGGGACCTGCGGGCCGTCCAGTCGGAGCGCGGCTGGGTCGACCTTGACAACGCCCGGACGACACTGACCATCCGCGGCCAACGGATCGCGCTGGCCGGTGTCGACGATCCGTACACCCGGCGCGACCGCTACGCCGCCATCGCCGGCCCGGCCGAGACCGACGCGGTGTTGCGGATCGGCGTGATGCATGCTCCGGAACCCCGGGTGCTTGATCTGTTCGCCGGCGACGGCTACCAGCTGCTGCTGGCCGGCCACACGCACGGCGGTCAAGCCCGGATCCCCGGTTACGGCGCGCTCACCACCAACTGCGGCCTCGACCGGTCCCGCGCCCGCGGGCTGTCCCGCTGGGGGGAATCCTCCCGGTTGCACGTCTCGGCCGGACTCGGCCACAGCCCTTACCTGCCGATCCGGTTCTGCTGCCGGCCGGAAGCAACCCTGCTGACCCTCACCGCTCCCTGACAGCTCCAGGTCGGCTGGAGCGGAGCAGATCGATCCGCCGTAATATCCTCGGGCCTGACGCAGGTCGAGCGCTTCACTGCCCAGCAGTTCCAACTTCTCGATGCGGTAGCGGACTGGCGGGTGCTCACCGTCGGCGTCAGCGCCTGGTTCGACACCCGGTCGGTCGACGTCCCGGCCGTCCGGGCCTTCTGGCGGGCCGTCCTGGGGTATCGGGACGATCCGCGGCCGCAGGTCACCGATATCTACGATCCGCGTCGCATCAACATGCCGCTGCTCTTCCAGCCGATGTCCGCATCCGAGCAGGACCGGCGCGAGCAGCGCAACCGCATCCATGTCGACGTGTACGTGCCTGACGATCAGGCGTGAGCGCGGATCGATGCGGCCCTCGCCACCGGCGGGCGGGTCGTCCACGACAAGTCGGCTCCGTACTGGTGGACACTCGCCGATCCGGAGGGCACCGAGGTCGACATCGGCGTCTCGGTCGGCCGGGAAGAACACTGGCCATCCGCCGACTGAGCTTTGCGTCTTTACGCGCAGGCGCTGACGTTCCAGCCAGATGCTGGCGCTGCAACGCCAGCAGATCGACCAGGACGCCAGCAACTGGGTGGGCGAACCGGCCCCGGGACACGACAAAGGGCCCCGGCACGATGGCCGAGACCCTTTGATCACCTGGTCGGGGTGACAGGATTTGAACCTGGCACAAGGCCATTTCTGACCCTCCCCGGCTGCCTGCACATTTGCGCTCTGACCTGCCGATACCGCACACTGTAACGACGGACCCAAGTAGACGCAAGGTGCCCCTGAGGGACTCAACATCTGGCACGAATCTGGCACGCGGAGGTAACAGGAATTGTCACGGTCACCACGCTTCGGGTCGATTCGGCAGCTGCCGTCGGGCCGCTGGCAGGCCCGCTACACCCACGACGGGGCCGTGCACAAGGCGCCGATGACGTTCCCGGACGAGAGCGTCGACCAGCTGACCGGCAGGAAGGTGAGAGGCCCCGAACTTGCCGACCGTTGGCTTCGGCTCCGGCAGTCGGAGATCGACAGCGGCGTCCGACTGCTGGCCCGGCCGAAGTCTCGCAGCGGCGTCACGTTCGCCGAGTACGCGGCCCGCTGGCTGCCCGCCAGGCGCACCCGGAACGGCGCCGAGCTGAAGCCCAGGACGAAGGTGCTCTATCAGCAGCAGCTTGCCCGTGACCTGCTGCCGGTATTCGGCAGGCTCGCCCTCACGGCCATCACGTCGGTGTCGGTGTCCGACTGGTACGACAGCTACGACCCGACGAAGCCGACCGCCCGGGCCCACGCCTACGCGCTGCTGAAGGCGATCATGAACACCGCGATGCACGAAGAGCCACCGCTGATCGACGCCAACCCGGCCAGAGTCCGCGGCGGGTCACAGACGGAACGCCGGCACCGGATCAATCCGGCCACCCCTGCCGAGTTGTCCATCATCGTGGAGAACATGCCCGAGCGCCTGCAGGCCGCGGTCCTGATCGCCGCGTGGGGTGGTCTGCGGTTCGGTGAGGTCGCAGAGCTGCGTCGGGGTGACATCGAGGGCAGTGTCATCAACGTCGACCGGGCTGTTGTTCGGCTGCCGGGAACGGCACCGGAGACTGTGCTCGGTCGCCGCCGGCCGACATTCCACGTCGGCACTCCGAAGTCCGACGCTGGAACAAGATCCGTGAACATGCCCGAGTCAGTGATGCCCGCGATCCGAGCGCACCTGGACCGGATGAAAGACAAGAGCAGCAAGGCGTTGCTGTTCCCCTCGGAGTCCGGCGGGCACCTGGCCGTGTCCACCGTCAATCGATATTGGTTCGCTGCCCGCGAGGCCGCCGGCCGGCCCGATCTGCGCTGGCACGATCTCCGGCACACCCAGGCCGTCTACGCCGCGCAGATGGGGGCGACACTGGCCGAGTTGATGGCCCGGCTCGGGCACTCGACAATTGGTGCGGCACTCCGGTATCAGCACGCCGCAGACGGTAGAGACAAGGCGATTGCTGCCCGGCTATCCGAACTGGCCGGGGGTGCGCTGTGAGACTCCTACTGGTCTGCGATGGACCGCGGCACAAGGCCGGGCGTCCGGCGCAGGTGTGCGAGCTCGAACGTGGCGAGGATGGGAACTGGTACCAGCGAACGCATTTCACAGGGGCGGGCCGCCGGGGCGACGATCAGACCATCTTGGGAGAGAGCTGGGGACCGACACCCGACGGTGCGTCGGTATTCGAGTACCTGATCGGCGACGAACTATTGCCGGGTGGTCCCTACACCATCGGTGTCGGTGCCGAGTTCGCCGGTGTGCCGCGGCGCCGTGGATCAGTGCGCGCGCGGTTCGTAGCCCCGTGCCCGTTGCCCTTATGTCCGATAGAGGTTCGCTCCCGAGATGATGTTCTGTTCCCAGTGTTGAACAGGTGGACTGAGATGGGCGTGTCTAGCCTGTCGTTGTCTCTGCTGGCCGGTAGTCTCGGCCGGAAGCGGTAACCGAGGTCGTCGCGGGAACACTACAGCGATCCCCATCCGGGCAGTCCCCGGGCAGTTTCATCATGCCCGGAGGAACTCGTGCGAAATTCATTGCCCCGTCGGTACGCGACAATTCAGAGCGCCGCCGAATACATCGGCAGCAGTGACAAGACGATCAGACGCCTTGCCGCACAAGGCAAGATCACCCTTTACCGCCACGGCCGGCGCTTGGTCCGCGTCGACCTGAATGAGCTCGACGCACTGCTCACCCCCGCCGCTGGTGGTGGTCCCAGTGCTGCCTGACAAAGAAAGAAGCCGCCCGGCAGGGGCGGCTCCCGACGATCAGCTGGCGGCGGATCCCCTACAGCATAAGCCCGCTGGAACCATCCACGCAGCAACGGTTTACGGGACTAGTCCGCTAAAGCGGAATCGGCGAACCAACGTGCAGTTGGCCGCGATCGACGACGCGATCCTGACGGCCGTTGCCGCCGACAAGCCGGTGACGCTGCGCGGCGTCTACTACCGGGTCGTCAGTGCCGGCGCCGTCGACAAGACCGAGCAGGCGTATTCACTTGTCGGGCGGCAGGTTCTCAAGCTGCGCCGGTCGGGGGGGCTGCCGTACAGCTCGATCACTGACGGCACAAGGTATGTCCGCAAGCCGAAGACCCATCACGATCTCGATTCGATGCTGGAGAATGCGGCCGCGTCCTACCGTCGCGCACTGTGGGACGACCAAGCAGTCGACGTGCACATCTTCTCCGAGAAGGACGCCATCGTCGGCGTGATCGACCGGATTACCGCCAGCTGGGATGTTCCGCTGGGAGTGCTGCGCGGGTTCGCCAGCGAGTCATTCGCCTGGCGGGTCGGGGACTCGCTCGCCCGCACGACCTGGCCGGTATTCCTGTACCAGCTCGGTGACCACGACCCCAGCGGAGTGGACGCCTGGCGGGATTTCGAGCGGAAGGTTCGCGGGTTCGCACCCGCTGCCGACCTGACGTTCGAGCGGATCGCGGTAACTCCGGAACAGATCGTGCAGTGGGATCTACCGACCCGGCCGACGAAGAAATCCGACACCCGGTCAGCCGGGTTCGTCGGGGAGTCGGTGGAGGTCGACGCGATCCCGGCCGAGCGGTTGCGCACTCTGGTCGAGGCTGCGATCACTCAGCACATCGACGAGGATCAGTTCCGGCTCACCAGGTCGGTGGAGCGGTCCGAGCGGACCGTCCTCGAGCGGATGATCGGGGCGACCCGATGAACGACGAGGAATACGCCACCGTCGGCGCCGCTGAGTTCGCCACCATCGGCGCCGTCATCCTGGCCGCCGAGTCGGTGCAAGACACCGTGCTCGGCATCGTGCAGGACGATGATTTCACCGACCCGAAGTGTCGGTTCGTCGTCGGCGTCGTCCGGGAGATGCGGGCCGAGCAATTGCCGGTCGACCCGCTGCTGCTGCTGGGCTACGTCAACCATCACGGCCTGCTCGAGGTGGCGCCGCGGATGACGCTTTCAGTGTGGCTGGCCGAGATTGCCAGTGCTGCACCGTTTCCGGTTTCCGCTCCCTGGTACGCCGAGGTGGTGGTCGAAGCTGCCGCCAGGCGGACCGCTCACAACGCCGCCGCGCGGATTTCAGCGGCAGCCGACGGTGATTCCTTGTCCGATCTGCTGGCCGTGGTCACCGCCGAGCTGGCCGCCGTCTTGGCGGCCATCGCCAGGGTCGGGGGTGGCGTCAATGTCTGAGCTCAGCAACGCGTTCGCCGACGTGGCGCCCGACTTCCGGGTGCCGTTGCCGCCGGAACCGGCCACTGACGACGTGTTCCCCGTTCCCAACACACAGGGTGGGGAACGGGGAACAGGCCGGGAACGTGCCGTTGAGCGCGGAGCACGACTGTTCGGAGACGTCGCTGGGCTGCTGTCCGGTGACCTTCCCGAGCCGCCCCGGCCGGAGGTTCTGACCCGTGACGACGGCCGTGCGATCTTCTATGCCGGCCAGGTCAATTCACTGTTCGCCGACGCCGAGTCGGGCAAGACGATGGTCACCTGCGCGGCGATCCAAGAGGTACTGAAGGTCGGCGGCCGGGCCGTGTTCGTCGACATCGACCACAACGGGATGACCGGCATCGTGACCAGGCTGCTCGACCTCGGCACCCCGACCGACCACCTGGCCGACCCGGCGCGGTTCCGGTACGTCGAGCCCGAGGACAAGGCCCAGCTGTTGGACCTGGTGGCGTTCCTGCGCACCTGGTCACCCGCGCTGGTGGTGGTCGATTCGGTGGGCGAGCTGCTGCCGATGTTCCGGCTGTCGTCCAACAATCCGGACGACTTCACCACCGTGCACGCCGAGGTACTCAAGCCGCTGGCCGTCGCCGGCGCCTGCGTCATCACGGTCGATCACGTCGCCAAGAACATCGCCAGCGCCGAATCCGGACCGACCGGGACGAACGCGAAACGTCGTGCGGTCGGCGGGGTGTCGATCCGGGTGAAGGTCAAAGACCAGTTCGTCCCCGGCTCCGGCGGCGCGGTCTGGCTGCTGGTCAACAAGGACCGGCACGGCGGGCTACGGGAACACTGCCCCCGAGGGGAACGCGAGCCGTCCGCCGGACTGTTCACCCTCACCCCGACCGGCGACGGAAACCTGTCGTGGAACCTGCGGGCACCAGCAGACAGCGACGCCCAACAGATCACCGATGTTTCGCCGGCCGACCTGGCAGCCCTGGACGGACTGGACCCGCCACCGGCTTCGGTGCGGGACGTCAAGGACCGGATGAGCTGGCGCAGCGACCGGGCGACCGAGGCTCTGCGGGTGTGGCGTTCCCGTTCCCGAAGCGTTCCCGGGGAACAGGGAACACCTGACACTGCACGCGTTCCCCGTTCCCCTACCACTGTGTTGGGAACGGGGAACACAGGTGATGCCGCGTGAACCGGCCTCGGAATCCGGCCGTCGGCGCCTGGCGCGAGCTACACAGCGCCCTGTTGGACCTGACCACGCCGACAGTCTGCGCGAGCGACGCCGAATCGTTCACCGATCCCGCGCCGGAGTACGTGGCCTACCTGGCCACGCTGTGCACCGGCTGCCCAGTGTTCGCACTCTGCAACACGTTCGCCAACGTCAACCGAGAACGCGACGGCGGAATCTGGGCCGGCAAACATCGCCAACCCCGACGTGGCCGTCCGGCCGCCGAACCGAAGGAGAGAACAGCAGCATGCAGCACATGAAATGGCCCCGGCACCGAGGCCGCGCCCGCGCCCGACAGTCCATGAGGCTGGCCGATGCCCGCCGACGCCGCCGGCTGCGGCGACGCAACATCCGACCCGCGGGAATCACCGAGGTGACCGAATGACGCCCGCCTGGCCGCCGGCATCCACCCGGACCGAGTTCGACCAGCACACCGAAGACTGCCGTGAGCCCGGCATGGTCTGGCAAGCCCGCATCCGCCCCGGCCTACCCCGCCGTGGCTTCTGCCCCGACTGCGGCGCCGTCACCATCGTCGACCGCACCACCCCGACCGCCGGCACCCCGCCGGCCAACAAGAAGAAGGAAACACCAGATGACCGGCAACCACATCGAGGAAGAGGAAGCGTTCGCGCGCGACCTGTTCGACACCAGCGATCAGGACTTCACGCGGAACCTGGTCGCCAACAGCGATGAGACCCCGCCACCGGCTGCCGGCACCACTGACGGC
>JAABUR0100000616.1_pt1 | contig 75118 bp, 64 predicted proteins | sample 5560091 | NCBI WGS metagenome assembly JAABUR01 (sample SAMN10711879, study PRJNA513375) | rock metagenome | isolation source: Antarctica rocks | place: Antarctica: Victoria Land, University Valley sud
TCCCGGGTGGGGCCAAAATTCGCGACGACACACTGGCCCACCACGCAGCGGAATCACCACCCAGGTGGAGCCACAATTCGTGAAGAACAACGGCCCAGCCGGGGCCAGTTCAGGTGATCACACGCAAGTAACCGCCCAACCCGGGCATCTACGCAGCCAGCCCCTGCCGCCGACCGCCACCAACCGCCCAACCCGGGCACCTACGCAGCCACCCGCTGCCGCCGACCCCCGGGTAACCGCCCGAGTTGGGCACTTGGGCAGGTGCCCGCTGCCCCAATCGCTATTGGTCGCCCCGTTGGGCACCCGCGCTGGCCAGGTCGATTGCGCCTCAGCTGGCCATGTGCGCCCGTTACCAGTGCGAACGTTCGGGCAGGGTGCCGGCCTGATCGGCGAGAGTGCGGATGCCGTTCACCAGGCCGCCGATCAGGTCGCCCTCCGAACAGGACGCGATGGTCGAGAGGACAGCAAGACGGGCGCTCCGATCTGAGATGCGCCTGGCCGCCTCGGCCCCGGTCACCACCTCGACGATGTGCTGCCCAGGTGAGAGGGCCAGCAATACGGCTACCACTGCCTCCGCGGCGAGACCGGAGTGCAGAGCTTCGGCCGTCGCTCGGGTCTGCGCACCGAGGTCACCGACATAGACCGAGAACCGTAGGCCTGTGGTGCGTTCCGCGGCTGCGATCACCTCGTCCAGGGTGTTGCGCTGAGCTGGGGTGAGCGGCGAATCGGAGTTTCCCCGAGGACCCACGGCCGGCGGCGTCCAAGGTTCGACACCTGCCGATGAACCGCTGGCGGTCAATTCACCATGCGCCACGTGCGCCTCCTCGCGCCGATCCAGCCACCCCACCCGCGACGCCGTCACCCGACGGCAGCTGCACAGGCGTGTCGCCGGCCCACCACTGAGGTGGATAGTCCCAGTCCGGTCCGTACCGGAGACGCGCCTTCTCCTTCGCCCGCCCGGGTAGCAACGTGCACGCCGCGATGAACCCGCAGATCACCGCCGGGATACCGACGTAGATGGCGAGAAGCTCGAGGGTGTTCACAGTGATGAACGATATCCGACCAGTAATGCCCCTGCGCCGGCAGCGCCGTTCCGGCCCGGCCGGATAGTCGGCCCCGGGCCCGATAGTCGGGCGCGGGCCCGATAGTCGGGCGCGGGCCCGATACTCGCGCCGGGCGGGATAGTCGGCGCGCGGGCGGGATAGTCGGCGCGCGGGTGGGATAGTCGGTGCGCGGGTGGGATAGTCGGCGCGCGGGTGGGATAGTCGGCCCCGGGCCCGACAGTCGGGCGGGCCGGAAACTCGGCCCCGGGCGGGATAGTCGGCGCGCGGGTGGGATAGTCGGCCCCCGGCCCGACAGTCGGGCGGGCCGAAACTCGGCCCCGGGCGGGATAGTCGTTGCGGGCCGGAAACCGCGCCGTGCCAGATACTGGCTCATCGCTGGATACACTTGGTCCTGGGTCGGATACCCCATCCGGGCCGGGTTCAGGCGGCGAGCCAGGGATCCCAGGCCGGGTCGGTGTCGTCGGTCAGCCAGACCCGGCCGCCGCCGGCTCGTGCCGGCGGGCCGGGCACGAATGGCAAGGTCCAGTCCAGTTCGGACAGCAGCCGGTCAGCCTTGCGGGTGTTGCACCGGCCACAGCAGGCGACGCAGTTCTCCCAGGAGTGCGCTCCCCCGCGGCTGCGTGGCTGGACATGATCGATCGTGTCGGCGCGGCCGCCGCAATAGGCGCAAGCGCGCCGGTCGCGCCGGAGCACACCTGCCCTGGTGATCGCGGTGGCGGGCTGGTAGGGAACGCGCACGAAACGGTTCAGCCGCAACACTGCCGGCACCGCCAGCACAACCGTCGGTGAATGGACCCGCATGCCGTTCTCCCGCTCAGTAACGCATTCAGCTTTGCCGGCCAACAGCAGGACCAGTGCCCGCCGGCCGGTGACAACGGCGAGCGGCTCGTGAGTGGCGTTCAGCAACAGCACCCGCATCGAGGTCCCCAGGCCGGCCGGCCGCTGGGACGCATCCTTCATGACGTCGGGGGGCGGACCTGGTCGACGGCCGTCAGCGGCGAACGCGCCTCTACCACCGGCGCGCGCCGCGCGCGGTTGTCGGACCTTGGCGCGCGCTCGACTCATCGGCTGCCTCATTCGACTCACCGGTGGCCACCCACCCGGGCTGCGTCGAACACCATCGGGAGGCACCGAGATCAACGGTTGCATGCACAGTCAACCTTGTCGCGAGGCTTCTGGCCAGGCAATTCGGCTTACGTGTCGGGAAACGGTCGGGTGACCGTCAGCTGAACGGAGGTTGCTGGGCGGTGTCCGGCTACCGTTGACTGGGCGCGCCGAGGCCCCGGGAGGTGGCATTCCGCGAGTTGCCATCTCGCTCCAGATGGTGGGCCGGCCGTTACCCGAGAGAGGATCCATGTTGCTCAGCGCTGTTGTCCCGGACTGCGCCGCCGACGTCGGCAGCTGGTGTGAACGGATCTGGACCGGCACCGGGGTGGGCTGGCTGGCCGAGAACATCGACGGGATCCTTCGGCACGGTCTGCGAGTGTTGCTGATCGTGATGTTGGCGCTGGTGCTGCGGTTCCTGGCCCACCGGGCGATCGGAAGGATCACCCGGATCACGACGGGCGGCTCGGTGCCTGGCATCCTGCGACCGCTCAAGGAACGCGCGGACTCCTTACTACTCGGCGGCGGTGGCCTGGCGCGAAGATCGCAGAGAGCCAGATCGATCGGTTCGCTGCTCAAGTCGATCGTTTCGTTCATCATCGTCACCATCACCGTCATCCTCATTCTGGCCGAGCTGGGCATCAACGTCGGCCCGCTGCTCGCCAGCGCCGGCATCGCTGGTCTGGCCTTGGGCTTCGGCGCGCAGAACCTGGTCAAGGACTTCCTGTCCGGCATCTTCATGACGCTCGAGGACCAGTATGGGGTCGGGGATGTAGTCGATCTCGGCTCGGCGACCGGGACCGTGGTGGCCCTCGGGCTGCGGATCACCACCGTCCGGGCGGCCGACGGAACCCTCTGGTACGTCCGCAACGGGGAGGTACTGCGGGTCGGCAACTCGAGCCAGGGCGAGTCGGTCGTGACCATCGACCTCCCGCTCATCACTCGGGCCGACGCCGCCAGGGCCGGCGAAGTAACCCTGGCCAAGGCACGGGAAGTGGCATCGTCCGAGGAGTTCACCGACGTCGTGGTCAAGGAACCTGAGTTGCAGGGTGTCGTCTCGATGACCGGTGACGCGGTGACGATCAGGTTGGTGACGATTGTCAGGGGCGGTGCGCAGTGGGAGTTCTGCCGTGCGGTCCGCGGCGGCATCGCCGACAGTCTCGACGGTGCGGGGATCGCGTCACCCGCCGCTGACCTGTGGCGGTCGGCTGCGCCGGAGCGGACGGGGGAGGCGACATGAGCCCGAGCGATCTGCCCTGGCCGGGCGGAGACCGGCGGCCGGGCGGTGATCGCCTGTCGGCCGGTGACCAACGCCCGGCCAGTGACCAACGCCCGGCCGGTGACCAACGCCCGGCCGGTGACCAACGCCCGGCCGGTGACCAACACGCGCCCGGTGACACCCCACCGGCCCGTGAAGGGCACCGGGGTACCACCGGGCAACCTGCGGCCGCTGGTCCCGCGCGGGAGGCGGGCACCTTCTACGACGAAATCGGTGGACATCAGGTGTTCGACGGCATCGTCCACCGCTTCTACCGCCGCGTGCGCGAGGACAGCGTCCTGAGTCCGCTGTACCCGCCGGAGGATCTTCTGGCGGCGGAGGTGCGGTTGCGCATGTTCCTCGAACAGTATTGGGGTGGTCCACGGACCTACTCGGAGCAGCGCGGCCATCCGAGGTTACGGATGCGACATGCACCGTTCGCCATCGGCAGGGCGGAGCACGATGCCTGGCTGGCGGCCATGCGAGAGGCGATCGACGGAGCGGGGCTGACACCCGAGCAGGACGCCAGGTTGTGGGCGTATCTGGTGATGGCCGCCGACAGCATGATCAACTCCGCACACTGATCGGCGCCCTCCAGGTCAGACGGCCGGCGATCGGAACGAAGAACACCGGGCCGCATGCCGCGAGCGCCCGACCAGTCGGGCGCAGCTGCCCGGGCTGGCAGGATGACCCATCGTGACCCGAGCCGCCTCCGTCTACCTTCCGAGCACGCATGCCCCGGCAGCGGAGGTCTCGAATGCGGGGGAGCCGATTTCCGCGCCATGGTGGACCACAGCGGTCGGCTACCAGGTGTACATCCGGTCGTTCGCCGACTCCGACGGGAACGGCATCGGCGACCTGCCCGGCATCACCGATCATCTCGGCTATCTGGAGCTGCTCGGTGTGCAGGTCGTGTGGATTACTCCGTTCTATCCGTCGCCGATGGCCGACGCCGGTTACGACGTCGCCGATCCGCGGGGCATCGACCCGTCATTCGGTGACCTGGCGGACTTCGACGAGCTGGTTGCGGCGGCGCACGGACGCGACCTGAAAGTCGTCGTCGACGTGGTGCCGAACCACACTTCGGACCAGCGCGAATGGTTCGTCGACGCTCTGGCTGCCGGCCAGGGATCGCCGGAACGTGACCGTTACCTGTTCCGGGACGGCAAGGGCCCCGACGGCAGCCGCCCGCCGAACAATTGGACCAGTGTCTTCGGCGGCCCGGCATGGACCCGGGTGCACGACGGACAGTGGTACCTGCACCTCTTCGCGCCCGAACAGCCGGATCTGAACTGGGAGAACGCAGACGTCCGGGCCGATCTGCAACAGACGCTGCGATTCTGGCTGGATCGAGGCGTCGACGGTTTCCGGATCGATGTGGCCCACGGGATGGCCAAGCCACCAGGTCTGCCGGACGCTCCCGAGGGCACCCCCGCGGCGTCCGGACAGCCGACCCTGCCGCGAACCGAGATGGCGACGGACACCGCAACGGTCGCCGAACCTCCGCCTCGCGCCACCACCACCCGAGCGGGCGACTCAGGCGGCGTCGTTCCGTCCGGTCCGGTCGCCGATCCACGCTTCGACAACGACGGAGTGCACGACATCCACCGGATGATCCGTCGGGTCGTCGACGCCTACCCCGGCGCCACTACCCTGGGCGAAGTATGGGTGTCCGATCCCGAGCGGTTCGCCCGTTACTTGCGGCCGGACGAGCTGCACCAGGCTTTCGACTTCTCGCTGGTCGAGTCGCCGTTCGATGCCACCAGCTTCGAGCGGGCGATCGATTCGGCCACCGTTGCCGCGACATCTGTCGGCTCCAGCCCGGTGTGGACGCTGTCCAACCACGACGTGCCCCGCCCGGTCACCCGCTACGGCGGCGGAACGGTCGGCACCGATCGGGCCAGGGCAATGTTGCTGGTGGAGCTGGCGCTGCCGGGTGCTGCGTACCTCTACAGCGGCGAAGAGCTCGGTCTTCACGGCGTCGAGGTGCCCGACGACAAGTTGCAGGATCCGACCTGGGAACGCAGTGCGCACACGCAGCGCGGCCGGGACACCAGCCGGCTGCCGATGCCGTGGGAGGGTGACGACCCGCCGTTCGGGTTCACCCAGGGCCAGAGCACTTGGTTGCCGGCACCGGCCGAGTATGCCGCCCTGACGGTCGAACACCAGCTCGACGACCCGCGATCGACTCTGAACCTGGTGCGCGCCGCCATTGAGCTGCGGCAGACGCATCCGGCGTTCGCCGGTACCGAGATCTCTTGGTACGGCGCCCCTTCGGGATGTTTCGCCTTCCGCCGCGACGGTGGCGGGCTGGTCTGTGCGCTGAACGCCGGGGACGCCCCGATCGCATTGCCGCCGGGATCGGTCCTGCTGACGTCGGAGCCATTGGTGAACGGGGAACTGCCGGCGAACGCCTGCGCCTGGCTGGCTCCCTGATCGGTCCGACCAACGCCACCGGTCGCGGTCCTTGGAGTCGAAGGTCAGAACATCAGCGGGAGCAGTGCATGCCGGCGCCGGACGACCGCACCGAATCGGGCGTCGATCCTGGCCCAGGCGTCGGTGGCGCTGATGCGCACCATTTCGCCGGGAGTGGGCGGCGCGAAACCCATGCCGGACAACGCCATCAGCACCCGCATCTGCACGACCACCCGCATCCCGTTACCGGAAACGGTGATCGCCTCGGAGTCCAGCAGAGCCGTTGATGCGCCACCGGCAGGCCCGGGATTCTGCCGCACCTGCTCGGCGCCCTGCTCGGCGAGTTCGCTGAGGACATCCGCGGGCACGTCATCGACGATCACCCAGCCCTGCGCCGGTGGAAGCTGGGAACGCCAGGACGCGTCGATCACCGGTCCGGGGTCGACGGCCTCTCGATGGTCGACGGCGAGCGCGGACAACAGGTTCCCGGCGTGAACCGTCATGTCGGAGGGCTGCAGCGAACCACGTACCGCACGGGTCACCAGAGAGTCGAACGGCGTGGTGGCCCACAATCTGATCAGTTCGCCATCGGCTTTCATACGCACCGGCCCGGTGGCGTCCCACCTAGCCACCCGACCTGCGAACGCCGCCGCATCACCACGTTCCGCCGCGTCCGCGGGCCGCAGCACCGCCATCGTCACCGCTCCTGGAACTGCTGCAGGAACGAACGTTCGCCCGGATCCAGTCGTCGCGGCCGGAAGGTGTCCGGGTCCACCGGGACCAGGACGGTACTCGCGGTCGCGGCAACCTCGCCGCCGACGGTCACCAGGTAGTCGATGGTCATCGCCGATCCACGGAGCTCGGTCAGCCCCATCGAGATCGTCACGACCCGGCCGAACGGGATAGCGCGTTTGTACTGGATCGACAGCTGGGCGACGACGACACCCTCGGTCAGTCGATCGACGCCCTGGTTGGTGGCCTCCAGGAACAGCCAGTCGACCCTGGCCTCCTCCAGCAGCGTGACCGTGCGTGCGTTGTTGACGTGCCCGAAGGCGTCAAGGTCGGACCATCGAACGCGCACATCGGTGACGTACCGACGGCCGATCATCTTTCCCACGAGGGGGTCTCCTTGCTGTTCCGGCTGGTGGCGGCGACGAACCGGCCCGGGGGCCGGCGGACCGCCAGCCTGCCCGGTGGCCGCCGGGTCAGCGGATCATCGAGCGGACTTCGCGAGCGGCCACCGACAGCGCTGCCAGATCACCGGCGGCCGACTGCGCGATCTCGGTCAAGGTGGTCCTCGCCCGCGCCAGCCTGGAGGCGTTCTCCGACTCCCACTGGGCGATCTTGTCATCAGGTTGCTGGCCGGGCGACGTGGTCGACAGTACGTCGGCGGTCAGCATCCGCATCGAGCGGTACAGGTCGTCGCGCACCGCTTGCCGGGCCAGCGCGTGCCAGCGATCACCGCGTTCCAGGGCTGTCACCTGGGAGAGCATCCGGTCCAGGTCCAGATGCTCGGACAGCGAGTAGTACACCTCGGCCGTCTCGAAGGAGTCACGCTCCGTCTCGAGGGCTACGTCGACGATGTCCAGCAGACTGAAGGTGTACAGGTTGTAGGCGACCCGCCTGGCCAGCTGCTTGTCGACGCCGGCCTCGACCAGCTCGGCGGTGTCCCTGACCACGTTGCGGTGCTCGACGCCGCGCACCAGTTCCGGCATCCGGGGGGTCAGCGCCGCGACCACCGACGCATACCGCACGATCTCCGCCGAGACGTCGAGCGGCTGCGGGCGGCGGGCCAGGAACCAGCGGACAGCCCTGTCCAGCAGCCGCCTGGCCTCCAGATGCATGCGGTCCTGGGCGGCCGCCGGCACCACGTTGTCCCTGGCGGCGATGTCGGCGGACAGTCGCGGAAGGTCGAACGCCGCTGTGGTGATCCGGTAGGCCCTGATGGCGTCGGTGATCGACGCCGCCGTTTCCTCCTGCACCCGGAAGATGTAGGAGATCCCGCCGCCGTTGACCACATCGTTGGCCGTCATCGTGGTGACGATCTCCCGCGACAACGGATGTGCAGCAAGGGCTTGCGGGTATCTCTCGACCATCGCCGACGGGAAGTAGCCGGGCAGCATGGCAGCGAAGGCAGGGTCGTCCGGCAGGTCGCTCGCCAACACCGCCCTGGACGCCGATGACTTCGCGTACGCGATGAGCACGCTCAGCTCGGGCGATGTCAGCCCCTCACCGGCGGCGATCCTGGCGTTGATCTCCTCGTCGTCGGGAAGGTACTCGAGCTTCCGGTCGAGTCGGCCCTCCGCCACCAGCGCGGCGATCAGCCGTTGGTGCACCGACATCATCAGGGCCGCGTGGGCACGTGACACCCCGAGCAACCGGTTCTGGCTGATGTTGTCGGCCAGCACCAGCGCGCCGACCTCGTCCGTCATCGACGCGAGCAGGTCGTCGCGGCCGGTCCTGCTGAGCCGGTTGGCCGCCACCTCGGGCGCCAGCGCGATCTTGATGTTCACCTCGTGGTCGGAGGTGTCCACGCCGGCCGAGTTGTCGATGGCGTCGGTGTTCACCCGGCCGCCAGCTCTGGCGAACTCGATCCTGCCCAGTTGGGTGACGCCGAGGTTGCCGCCCTCCCCGATCACCTTGACCCGCAATTGCCCGCCGTCCACCCGCACCGGGTCATTGCTCTTGTCGCCGACACCGGCGTTGCTCTCGCTCGCCGCCTTGACATAGGTGCCGATTCCGCCGTTCCAGAGCAGGTCGACCGGTGCCAGCAGGATCGCCCGGATCAGTTCGACCGGCGACAGGGCCGTCACCGACGCGGCGATGCCCAGTGCCTTGTGCATCTGCTCGGAGATGGGTATCGACTTGACGCCGCGTGGCCACACCCCGCCCCCGGCGGAGATGAGCGACGTATCGTAATCAGCCCAGGAAGAGCGGGGCAGGTCGAACAGCCTGCGCCTTTCGGCGAAACTGGTACCCGCCACCGGGTCCGGGTCGACGAACACGTGCCGGTGGTCGAAGGCGGCGACCAGACGCAGGTGTTCGGACAACAGCATGCCGTTGCCGAAGACATCGCCGGACATGTCGCCGATCCCGACGCAGCTGAACTCCTGGGTCTGGATGTCGACACCCAGATCGCGGAAGTGGTGCTTGACAGACTCCCAGGCGCCCCTGGCGGTGATTCCCATCGCCTTGTGGTCGTACCCGGCACTGCCCCCGGAGGCGAACGCGTCGGCCAACCAGAACCGGTAGTCCACTGCCACCGCATTGGCGATGTCGGAAAAGGTCGCTGTGCCCTTGTCGGCCGCCACCACCAGGTAGGTGTCGTCACCGTCGTGCCTGACGACCCGATCCGGCGGGAGCAGTGCACCGTCCACCCGGTTGTCGGTCACGTCGAGCAGTGCCGAGATGAACGCGCGATAACACGAGATGCCCGCGGCTAGCAAGGCTTCCCGGTCCGCCGCCGGGTCGCCGGTGGTCGCCGGCGGGCGGCGGACGACGAAACCGCCCTTGGCCCCCACCGGGACGATGACGGCGTTCTTGACCTCCTGGGCCTTGACCAGGCCGAGGATCTCGGTACGGAAGTCCTCCGGCCGGTCCGACCACCGCAGGCCGCCGCGGGCCACGTCCCCGAATCGCAGATGTACTCCTTCAACCTTCGGTGAGCACACCCAGATCTCGTGCACCGGAACGGGTTTCGGGACACCGGGGATGCGGGTGGGGTCGAGCTTGAAGGACAACGTACCGGGTGGACCGTTCCGATAGACGTTGGTCCGGTCGGTGCCGACGATCAGTCGCAGAAAGGACCGCAGGATCCGGTCGGCGTCCAAGCTGGAGACTTCGTCGAGTGCCTTGTTGATCTTGTCGGTGACCGCCGCTTCGGCAGCGGCCCTCCGATCCGGCTGCGCCGCCGCGGCGTCCGGATCGAAGCGCACCGCGAACAGCTCGGCGAGATCGGCGGTGACGCCGGGGTTCTGGGCCAGCACCTGTTCGATGTAGCCCTGGGTGTAGGTCGATCCGATCTGTTGCAGGTAGTGCGCGTAGGCCCGGAGCACTGCCACCTGCCGCCAGCCCAGATTGGCCGTCAGCACCAGCCGGTTGAAGCCGTCCGTCTCCGCGTCACCACGCCAGGCGGCGATGAACGCGTCGGAGAAGCGTCGGCGCGCTGCCTCCAGATCACCGGCGACGGGAAGGTCGCGCTCGGCGAAAGCCAGACCGAAGTCGTAGATGTGGCAGCGTGTCCCGTCTTCCCGCTGAACGTCGTAGGGGCGCTCGTCGATCACCTCTGCGCCCATGCTCTGCAGGATCGGGAACGCCCGTGACAGGCTGATGGTCCCGGCGACGTACAGCTTGAGCCTTCTGTCCACCTCGGACGGTTGCTCCGGGATGCTGATCGTCAGTCCGAGATCGTCGGGGCCGGAGAGCCCGTCCAGGCGCTGCAGGTCCGCAACGGCGTCCCGGCCGGCGAAGTCCTCCTTGTATGCCTGGTCGAACGCGGCACTGTAGCGGGCCAGCGCGCCGGCGGTGTCCAGATCCTCGTCGTCGTCGCCCACCACCGCCCCGACCAGGTCGTCGTCCCAGTCGCGCAGCGCTTCGCGTAGTTTGACCGACAGCGCGACCGGATCCACGTCCAGTTCGGCGTCGGTATCGGTGGTGACGACGAACTGGACGACTGCGAGTTCCGCCTGTCCTACCCTGGCGTTGTACCGGATGTCGGTGCCGTGCAGCTCTTCCAGCAGCACGTTCTGCAGTTTCAGGCGGTTCTCTGTGGTCCAGCGATCGCGGGCCAGGAACACCAGCACGGCGACAAATCGGCCGAACGGGTCGGGCTGCAGGAAAGCGCGCAGCCGCCGCCGACTGGAACCGTGCAGCACTTCTGCGACTAGCCCGGCGACCTGCTCGGGTTCGGCCCAGAACAGTTCGGCGCGTGGGTATCCGGACAACAGATCGATGGCCCGCTGACCGGTGTAGGACTCGGCGTCGGCGCCGAGAGTGTCCAGCACATCCGCCAGCGTTCTGCGCAGCAGCGGCACCGTCGACAGGTCGGCGTTGATGGCCCGCGGCAGCAGTACCCCGAGTATCCGGTGGACCGAACCGGTTTGCCGGACCGAGATCGACAGCGGGGTGACAGCCGAGGTGATCACAGCGTTCCGCGTTGCCTGGGTGATGGTCAACAACCGATCGTCCGCCGGAGCGGGCGTCACCGATTCATCGTCGAAGGCGCTCGCGCTCGGCGAGTTCGCCCGATAGACGCCCAGGCCGGCTCCGCGCTCCGGCGCTCGACCCGATGCCCCGACCTCGCCCGCGTCACGCCGGTAGCCGATCAGCACCATGTTCCCGTCGGCCAGCCAGTCGAGCAGGTCGGCGGTCTCGGAGCGATCCTCAGCGCCGGGGCGGGAAGTCTGCGAAGAAGTCGTTGCGGGCGCCCGCACCGCGGTCGCCACCTCCCTGACCGCGGCTGTCATCGCGTTGGCGTCCTCGGCGATCGCCCGCACGTCCTCCAGCGCATCGATGATCCGCTGCTCGATCGCCTCGGCTCGTTCGGCGTCCGACAGCCGGTCGATCAGCACGTGCATCCAGGATTCCTTGATGCAGTCCTGGGAGACGGAGTTCTTCCGTCCGCCGGTGGTGTGGGTCCCGCCGCGCACGTCGAGCAGCTCACCGTCGGCGTCCCGCTGCACCAGCAGGATCGGATGCTGCACCCGGAACACCCGGACCCCGGCTTCGGACAGCGCTCCGACAACGGCGTCGACCAGGTGGGGCATGTCGTCGTTGACGATGTCGACGACGGTGACGTTCTGCGAATCCTCCGAACGGGTCCGGGGGTTGAACACCCGAACCTTGCTGATGCCGGACCTGCGGTGCCGGCCGAGGCGGATGTGGGTGTCGACGATCGCGCCGGCTTCGTCGGCGGAGGTCGGCAGGTCCTCTTCGGGCAGGTGGCGGAAGTACTCTTCGATCAACGCAGCCCTCTTGGGGTCTGCGGCTGCTGCGTCCGCGACAGTTGGTGGGGTTGCGGTGTGGGTCATGGAACTTCCCCTATCGACGGCGCTCCGTTGCGCCGAGGTGGCTATCAGCGAGCTTAGCCGGGCTGAACCGTGGGTCCGGCTCCCGGCGGCGGCCGGGGTCGTCGCGACGTCGATCGGCCGGACCGGCTGCGTGTCGGATCAGATCGCCCCCAGTCGGTCGAGTACCTCCAGGGCCACCTCCGCGCAGTCGGCCGCATGCAGTTCGGTGCCGGACCCCCCGGGCAGGGCCGACAGGTGCGCAGTGGTGTCGGAGGCCCGGCCGAGTGCGTGGGGTCAACCCCTGAAGCTCCGGCAATCGCGCGCGGTAGCCATCCGATGCCACCGGGTCCCGGTCGGCGAACGCTCAGTCGCGGGTCAGTTTGCGGTGGGTGACGCGATGTGGCTTGGCCGCGTCCGGGCCCATCCTGGCCACCTTGTTCTTCTCGTAGTCGGAGAAATTGCCCTCGAAGAAGAACCACCGGGACTCGTCGTCGTCGGCGCCCTCCCAGGCCAGGATGTGCGTGCAGGTCCGATCCAGGAACCAGCGGTCGTGGGAGATCACCACGGCGCAGCCGGGGAAGTTCTCCAACGCGTTCTCCAACGAACCCAACGTCTCCACGTCGAGGTCGTTGGTCGGTTCGTCGAGCAGGATCAGATTGCCGCCTTCCTTGAGGGTGAGCGCAAGGTTCAGCCGGTTCCGCTCACCGCCGGACAGCACTCCAGTCGGCTTCTGCTGATCAGGGCCCTTGAATCCGAATGCGGAGACATATGCCCTCGACGGCATCTCGACATGGCCGACCTTGATGTGGTCCAGCCCGTCGGACACCGTCTCCCAGAGGTTCTTCTTCGGGTCGAGCAGGCCCGACCGGTTCTGATCGACGTAGCTGAGCTTCACCGTCTCACCGATCTTGACCGTCCCGGCGTCCGGTTCCTCGAGTCCGATGATCGTCTTGAACAGCGTGGTCTTCCCGACACCGTTAGGTCCGATCACACCGACGATGCCGTTGCGCGGCAAGGTGAAGCTGAGCCCGTCGATCAGTACCCGATCGCCGAAACCCTTCCGGAGGGAGTCGACCTGCACCACGATGCTGCCCAGGCGCGGCCCCGGCGGGATCTGGATCTCCTCGAAGTCGAGTTTGCGGGTGCGTTCGGCCTCGGTGGCCATCTCCTCGTAGCGCTCCAGCCGCGCCTTCGACTTGGCCTGCCTGGCCTTGGCGCCGGACCGGACCCAGGCCAGCTCCTCCCTGAGCCTCTTGGAGAGCTTGGCGTCCTTGCGGCCCTGGACCTCCATCCGGTCCGCCTTCTTCTCCAGATAGGTCGAGTAGTTGCCTTCGTAGGGGATCAGCCGGCCACGATCCACCTCGGCGATCCATTGGGCCACGTTGTCCAGGAAGTAGCGGTCGTGGGTGACGGCCAGGACGGCGCCCGGGTAGCCGGCCAGGAACTGCTCCAGCCACATCACGGACTCGGCGTCCAGATGGTTGGTGGGCTCGTCGAGCAAGAGCAGGTCGGGGGCGCTGAGCAGCAACCGGCACAGCGCAACGCGGCGGCGTTCACCACCGGACAGGATGTCGACCGGGGAATCCGGTGGCGGGCAGCGTAGGGCGTCCATCGCCTGGTCAAGGCGGGAGTCCAGGTCCCAGGCGTTGGCGTGGTCCAGCTCCTCGGAGAGCCCGCCCATCTCCTCCAGCAGTTCCTCGGTGTAGCCGGTCTCCATCTCGGCCAGCACGTCGTTGTAGCGGGCGAGCTTGGCGTACAGCTCTCCGAAGGCACCCTGGATGTTCTCCAGAACGGTCTTGTCCTCTTCGAGTTCTGGCTCCTGCATCAGGATGCCGACGCTGAATCCAGGGGTGAGGAACGCTTCGCCGTTGGACGGCGTGTCCAGCCCGGCCATGATCTTCAAGATCGTCGACTTGCCGGCGCCATTGGGTCCGACCACACCGATCTTCGCACCAGGGAAGAACGACATCGAGACGTCGTCCAGGATGAGCTTGTCGCCCACCGCCTTGCGGGCCTTCTTCATGGTGTAGATGAATTCGGGCACGGGTGTGGCTCAGCTCCCTCTGGTAGCGGCGTTCGATCGCCCCCAGTCTGCCTCACCGCACAGGCTCCCCCGAGCCGCCCGACGCCGCGCCCGGCGGCGCCCGCCCGCAACTCGGACCGGCACACCGACGCCGCCCCCGCGGTCTGCCGACCGGCTCAGAACGGTGCAGGCTCCATCTCCTTCGCCGCCTTCCCCCTCGACCGGCCGGCCGAGGCCGCTGCTGGGTCGGATTCCGCCGGCGCTCCGGACGTCTGCCCAGCGCCCAACGAGCCCACCGACGGTTCGGGCGTCTCCTCTGCGCCCTGAGCCACCTCGGCGTCCTCCCACGGATCGGCGGGCATCGAGGGATCGACCGCGGCGTCGACCGCGGCCGCGCCGCCGTCCTGCGAGTGCCCGTTGCTACCGGCGATCTCCGCGGCGCCGCCACGAACCGGGCTGTTGTTGGTCCTGGTGAACCGAGAACTACCCCATGCCAAGTCGTGCGCCACCAGCTCCGCCACCACCCTGGTGTTCCGGTGGGTGGCCCCTTCCTTGTCGGTCCAGGAGTTGTCTTCCAACCTTCCGTAGACCACCACCGGATCCCCCTTCTGGATACTGGCCGCCACGTTGCGGGCCAACTCTCCCCAACAGATCACGTCGGTGCCGTTCGGGCCGAGATCGACCCACTCCTTCGTCTCGCGATTGCGGAAACCGCGGTTGTTGAGCACCCGGAGCCGCACCCGGTAACTCTGGTCCTGTCCGGACAGTTCGGGCGGGGCGGCAGTTCGGCCCACCACCCACGCCATCGCCTGTTGTTGCATCGCCATCGGACTCCTTGGTCGGCTGTCGGCGGGCCGGGCGGCCGCGCACTTCGCACACCGTGCGCTCCAGGCGGCGGGGCGTCCATCGCCGAACCGCGCGGTGTGGACGGATACCGGTGGGTGGACAACTCGACGCCGCGCGGCTGGTTGCCGGGCGCCCCCGCCGACTAGCCGTGGTGTTCGGCGCTGCCATCGCCGATCGGGCCGGCGACCGCGCCTGGTTCGGCGCTGCTGGGGGTGCGGCGGGCCGCTGCCTGCTGCCGATCGATATCCCGGAACGCGAGTTCGGCGAGCATGGCGTTGTAGGCGTCGAGCTCCCGTTCGGCTCGCACGTTGGTGGCCCGGTCGGTTCGAGCGGCCTCCCTGGCATCACTGGACGACCACTGCGCCAGCAGAGCGATCACCACGATGATGATCGGCACTTCGGTGGCGCCCCAGGCGATCGCGCCGCCCAGCCGCTGATCGGCCACCAGGTCGGTGACCCAGGGCAGATCGAGCGGACGGTAATACCCGGGAGCGATCGACGACCTGTTGTTCATCATGGCCAGGCCGAAGAAAGCATGGAAGGGCAGGGCGGCCAGCAGCAGCCCCAGCTTTGTCATCGGCTGCAGCCGGCGTGGGGCAGGGTCGATCCCGATGATCACCCAGTAGTAGAGATAACCAACCACCAGGAAGTGCAGGCTCATCAGCACATGGCCGATGTGGCTGGACATCATGACCTCGAACAGCGAGGTGAAGTAGATAGCGAAGAACGAGCCGATGAACAGCGCCAGCACCACCAGCGGATGCGTTACCACCCTGGCGACCGGCGAGTGCAACGCCCGCACCAGCATTTCCCGCATCCCGGGCGGCTGCTGGCGTCCAGCCACCGTCATCGCCCGCAGCGCGAGGGTCATCGGGCCGCCGAGCACCAGCAGGATGGGTGCCACCATCCCCAGCACCATGTGCACCATCATGTGGATGGAGAACTGCGCCACCGCGTAACGTCCGAACCCGGACGACGTCGCGAATAGCACCAGCGCACAGCCGACGATCCAGGCGACGGTCCGTCCGGCCGGCCAGTCGATCCCCCGCTTCCGCAGCCGGTGCAGCCCGTACAGGTACAGCGCAACGGCCACCAGCGATGCCGACCCGAAGATCAGGTCGAACCTCCATGCCCAGATCAGGTTTCCGATCGACGGCGGGCCGGGAAGGGTGAATCCCAGGCTCTCCTCGACCGCGTCCGGTACCACGCCGGACGGCGGCGGGCTCGCTGTGCGTCCGAGGGCGACTGCGATGCCGACCACGGCGGCCATCAGGGTGACCTCGACGGTGGCCAGGCGGATCAACGGCCGGCGCTCTCCGGCGGCAACAGCGGGCAGAGTCCGGCGCCGGTGCAGCAGGCCGATCAGCCCGAGCAGTACCAGCAGGACAGCCTTGGCGATCACCAGGTACCCGTAGTCGGTGCTGAAGAGGTCGGACCACCGCGTGAAACGGATCAGCGCGTTGCCGACTCCGGACACGGTGACGGCGATGAAGGCGAACAGAGCCGTCGTCGAGTAACGGCCGGCGATCACCGCGAGATGCCGAGACCTCTGCCTGGCCAGCCCGACCAGGGCCACCAGACCGCCGATCCAGATCGACACCCCGACCAGGTGATAGATCATCGTGTCGCTGGCCAGGTCGTGATCACCCGACTCGGCGGCATGGCCGCCGACGGCGATCGGCACCACCGCGGCGATAGCCAACAGGAGCACCAGGAATGCTCCGCCGGGACGCAACACCGAGCGGGCCATGATGGCCACCAGCAGCGCGCCGACCGCGACCATCAACGGCGCCCGGGCCGCCTCCAGGGCTTGCAGACCCGCCAGGATCCGGCTAGCGCCCAGCGACTCGAGAAGCGGCGCCGCCGAGCTGTCGGACACGGTCAGCGGCACCAGCGCCAGACCGGCCGCGGCCCAGACCAGAGCCGCCAACGACGCCGCCCTGGCCGCCCGGTAGCCGCCGACGGTAAACACGCCGGAGCGCTCGGGGGGAACGAACAGCGCAGCGGCCAGCAGCCAGCCGATGGTCACCGCCGTGGACAGGTCGAAGACCGACTTCACCAACGGCAGCCCGAATCTGGTGACGGGTCCGGGTTCCGGGAGACCGAGGAGGGTCCCTCGTGGCTGTACGCCCGCGGTCAGTCCGACGGCGAGGCAGATGCTGATGGCAGTGACGCTGAGAACCAGCCCGGCGGTCGACCAGCGGACGGGTCGCTCACTGCTGGCCGGCTGACGCTGCTGCCCCGCTACCACCACGTCACCAGCGTATCGAGTCGGCAACGCTTCCTGGCCGGCAGGCGACCCCCGATACGCTGGCACCCATGCGCTCGTAGCTCAGCCGGACAGAGCAGGGGACTTCTAATCCCAAGGTCGCAGGTTCGAATCCTGCCGGGCGCGCCTTTGTTCAGCTTTCGGCGTTAATCGCTTGCAATGGGGATGCCGGCATCCAGCTCCGTCGCCAACCGGTTGGGCATTGCCGACCGGCCGATGGCGCTCTAGGGTCCAGGCCAACCCTCTCCTCATTCTTTTGCCGAAATGTCGGCAGAATTCCGGCTCCCGGAGGCAACGATGCTCCCAACTGGTTCCTGGTCCGCCCACCGCTCCGGGACGTCGTCCCGGCACCATCGGCGGCGCGGGACCGGCCGGGTCAGGACCGCGCTGGCCGTGCTGACGGCGGCCGTCGTCGCCGTATCGCTGGCGCCGGCGCCGGCGTCGATGGCCGGGGCAGCGGGGGCAGCGGGGATGCTGGCCGCGGCGGCGGCGCCGCCGGACACCGTGGGCAAGACCCAGCCGATCATCGACTTCGATGACGGAACCACCGGTGCCCTCTTCCCGTGGGGTTCGGCGGCCGGGAGCACCCCCGCGCTCACCGTGGGTCCGGCCGCCGTGCCCGGCACCGACGCCGCCAATCGGGCCCTGACGGCCGCCGTGCAGGACGTCCCGGCCGGCGGCTGGAGCGGTTTCAGCCTCGACATCAACCCGGCCACCGATTGGTCGGCCTACGACGGCTTCTCGTTCGCCTTTCTCGGCACAGGGAGCGGCAGGAACCTCCGCTTCGAAGTCAAGAGCGGCGGCGGCGACGCCGGCGGCGCGAACCTGTTCGAGACCACCAAAGTCGATGACAGTACCGGCTGGCGGACGATCAGGGTCGACTTCGCGAGTCTGCGACTCAAGGGCAATCCATCCTCACCGATCCGATTCGACCCGAAGGCTGCGCATGGGTTCGCCGTCACCCTGACGGACCTGGGCGCCGGATCCTGGCAGTTCGACGAATTCGCCGTCTACCAACGTTTCTCGGTGATCGAGAGCTTCGAGGGGGACGTCACCCTAGGATCGCCGGCAAACCCGGTGGGCTGGTTCCCCTGGGGCAACCAGGCCGGCAACGTCCAGCTGCGCGTCACCCAACAGGAACGTGGTGGCGACCCGGCCAACCACGTGCTGTCCGGCCAGTACCTGATCCCGCCCGGTGGCTACGGCGGTTTCTCACTGAACAGGGGCGCCGCCGAGGACTGGAGCAGCTACGGCGGAATACGTTTCTACTGGTATGCCTCCCAGCCGACGAAGCCGGCCTCCCCGACCGCCGGCGACGACATCGCCATCGAGATCAAGGACGGCGGCCCGGACGCCGAACACTCCGAGCTCTGGACCACCACCTTCAAGGACAACTGGTCGGACGACGGCAGCCGCTGGAAACTGGTGGAGATCCCGTTCAGCCAGTTCAAGCTGCGGACGGACTACCAGGCCGGTTCCGGCGACACATTGGACGGTCAGTTCTCCCGGACCAACGCCTGGGGCTTCGCCATCACCATGCCGCCGGGGAAGGCCGCGCCCGTCGGCTTTGCCGTCGACCAGTTCGAGCTGTACGGCACCGCATCCCCGGCAACCAGCGCCACCGTCACGGTCGACCCGCTGACCACCCTGGTCGACGGCGGCCAATCTGCCACCGTGCACGTCGGCGTCAAGACCTCGGACGGCTCCCCGCTCGCCCAGGACGTCACTGTCGGCTATGCCCCGGGCGCCGGAACCGCCGTTGCCGGAACCAATTTCGACGCCTTCGGCGGCACCCTCACCTTCCCGGCTGGTACCGCGTCCGGCGCCGTCAAGGACATCACGGTCGCGACCAGGGCGACCGGTTCGCCGGACATCGCCAGGACCGTCGTCATTGCACTGACAGCCACCGGCGCCCCGGCCCCGGCAAGCAACCCGGTGGTAGTCATCAACGGCCACGGGCTGCCCTACCAGAACCCGAAGCTTCCTGTGCCGCAACGGGTCGCGGATCTGATGAGCCGAATGACGCAGGCGGAGAAGGTCGGTCAGATGACGCAGGCGGAACGCCTGGGCGTCAAGTCGCCGACCGAGATCACCGACCTGCGGCTGGGATCCCTGCTGTCCGGCGGCGGGTCGGTTCCGGAGCAGAACACGCCGGCCGGCTGGGCCGACATGATCGACGGCTACCAGCGGCAGGCGCTGGCCACCCCGCTGCAGATCCCGCTGATCTACGGTGTGGACGCCGTTCATGGCCACAACAACGTACTGGGCGCAACGATTCTGCCGCACAACATCGGGCTCGGTGCTTCCCGCGACCCGGCGATTGTCAAGGCCGGCGCCCAGATGACGGCCACCGAGGTACGCGCCACCGGGATTCCCTGGGCGTTCGCGCCCTGCCTGTGCGTCACTCGCGACGAGCGTTGGGGCCGTTCCTACGAGAGCTTCTCGGAGGACACGGCACTGGTGACCCAGCTGGCCGGACCGGCGATCACCGGGCTCCAGGGCACCGACCCGACCCATATCACCGGGCCGGACAAGGTGTTGGCCACCGCCAAGCACTGGGCCGGTGACGGCGGCACCCGCTACGACCCGTCGCAGGCCGGCACCGGCTACCCGATCGACCAGGGTGTCACCCATGTGCCGAACCTGAAGACGTTCGAGGAGCTGTTCGTGACGCCCTACAAACCGGCGATCGCGGCCGGCGTCGGGTCGATCATGCCGTCGTACTCGGCGGTCCAGATCGGCGACGCGCCGGTGATCAGGATGCACGAGTACACCGCGCTGAACACCGATCTGCTCAAGACCACACTCGGGTTCAAGGGCTTTCTGATCAGCGACTGGGAGGGCATCAACAAGCTGCCCGGCAACGACTACGCCGACAAGGCGGCTCGTTCGGTCAACTCCGGCATGGACATGGCGATGGCCCCCTACGACTACGCGGCGTTCATCGCGGCGATCACCGACAAGGCCGCAGCTGGCGTGGTGAAGCAGAGCCGGATCGACGACGCCGTGCGCCGGATCCTCACCGAGAAGTTCGCGTTGGGGCTGTTCGAGAAGCCCCTGGCCGATCGATCCCGGGCCGCGAGCGTCGGCTCGCCCGAGCATCGTGCGATTGCCCGGAAGGCCGCCGCCGAGTCCCAGGTGCTGATGAAGAACGATGCGAAAACACTGCCGCTCAAGAAGAACGCCAGGATCTATCTCGCCGGATCCAACGCCGACGATCTCGGCAACCAGATGGGTGGCTGGTCCATCAGCTGGCAGGGCGGCAGCGGCGACACGACCACCGGCACAACGATCAGGGAAGGCATCGCCCAGGTGGCTCCGGATGCCACCATCACCTACTCACGGGACGCTTCCGCGCCGATGTCCGGGCAGGACGTCGGCATCGTCGTGGTCGGCGAGACCCCGTACGCCGAAGGTGTCGGCGACGTCGGAAACAACGGCCACACCCTGGATCTATCCGTGGCCGACCGGGCCGCGATAGACCGGGTATGCGGCGCGATCGCCAAGTGCGTGGTGCTGGTGGTGTCCGGCCGCCCGCAACTGGTGACGGACAAGCTCGGCGCCATCGACGCGCTGGTCGCCTCCTGGCTGCCCGGCTCCGAGGGTGCCGGGGTGGCAGACGTGCTGTTCGGGGACCTGCCGTTCTCCGGCCGGCTGCCGGTCAGCTGGCCGGCCTCGGCGGCGCAGGTACCGATCAACGTCGGGGACGCGAAGTACGCGCCGCTGTTCCCCTACGGCTGGGGGCTGCGGACCGGCGGGCTTCTGGACCGCCTGCGGGGACTGCAGTCGCATGCTGTCGGGCCGGCCAGGTCCGCGCTGGGCGCCGCCCTGGCGGACGGGCAATGGATCGGCCAGAACCCGAGGGACCCCGGCCGCCTGGTGAAGGCGCTGTCGGCGGCTGCCGGCTCTGCTGCCAGGTCGCCGGCCGTCCCCCGGACGATCGGCATCGCGGTGACCGACACCCTGCGCCAGTTGGTGCAGCAGCGGGTGCTGGCCACCACCGGCACCCCGGCCGAACCGGTCAGCAAGCTGATCGCCGGCGCCGATCACTCGCTCGCGTCCGGCGATCTGCCGCGGGCGATAGCCCAGCTGCTGCTCGCCTGGAAGCTGGTGTCCTGACAGCGGTTCAGGTGCTCACGCGAGCTGTGGTGGGTTGCTGGGGTGGCTAGGATCGGGCGATGTTCACAGATCTGAGGGACAAGATCGCGGTTGTCACCGGCGGCGCGCGCGGCCTCGGCTGGCAGATGGCCGCCGCGCTGGCCGGTCAGGGGTGTCACGTCGCGTTGTTGGACATCCTGGAATCCTCCGATGACGGCGCGGCCAGGATCGCCCGGCAACACGGCGTCAGGGCAGTGGGCATCAGGTGCGACGTCACCGATCCTGGGTCGGCCGCCCAGGCGATGGCCGAGGTGGTGGACCAGCTCGGCGTCCCGCAGGTACTGGTGAACGCCGCGGGGATCTGCCTCCACGCCGACGCCCTCGAGGTGACACCCGAGGACTGGCGACGGGTGATCGACATCGACGTCAACGGGGTGTTCTTCACCTCGCAGGCCTTCGTCAGGGAGGTGACGAAGGCCGGCGGCTCGGCGTCGATCATCAACGTGGCGTCGATGTCGGCGTTCGCCGTGAACGTCCCGCAGCGGCAGGTCTCCTACAACGCCGCCAAGGCCGCGGTCCAACAGATGACCCGATCGCTGGCGGTGGAGTGGATCAGCAAGGGCATCAGGGTGAATGCGGTGTCGCCCGGGTACTTTCGCTCAGACATGACCAAGCAGTTCCTCGAAACGAACGCGGAGATGGGTGAATTCTGGGTGTCCAGGATCCCCGTCGGGAGGATGGGAGAACCGGAAGACCTGGACGGTGTCACCATCTTCCTGGCGTCGGACGCCTCCCGGTACGTCGTCGGGGAGTGCATCGTCATCGACGGTGGCTACACGCTGATCTGACTGCCGAGCCTGAGAGGGCTCGCCGGTTGGTCGGGCCGGGTCACGACATGCCATTCTGATCGTTGTCCACCGAGTCGGGAGCGCCCGTGCCGCAGCAGCCGAGTCTGTCCGTGGAACAACTGCGCTCCGACATCGCCGTCGGCGCGATCGACACCGTGGTGGTCGCCTTCACCGACATGCAAGGCAGGCTGCAGGGAAAACGCTTGCACGGCAGGCACTTCCTCGATGAGGTGCTGGCGCACGGCACCGAGGGCTGCAACTATCTGCTGGCCGTCGACGTCGAGATGAACACCGTCTCCGGCTATGCGATCTCGTCCTGGGAACGCGGCTACGGCGACATGATGTTCGAGCCGGACCTGAGCACCCTGCGCCGGACGCCCGGTCAGCCGTATTCGGCGACCGTGCAGTGCGATCTGAGCTGGCTGGACGGTTCCGGACCGGTACGCCCGTCACCGCGGTCGGTGCTCCGGTCCCAGGTGGACGCCGCCGCCGAACTCGGCTTCGTCGCCTTCTGCGGTACCGAACTGGAGTTCATCGTCTTCCAGAACAGCTTCGACGATGCCTGGGATCGGCAGTACTCCGGGCTCACCGGCGCCAACAGGTACAACGTGGACTATTCGATTCTCGGTGGCGCGCGGGTCGAACCACTGCTGCGGACCATCCGCAACGACATGGTGCGTGCCGGTCTGCAGGTGGAGAGCGCGAAGGGCGAGTGCAACCCCGGTCAGCACGAGATCGCCTTCCGGTTCGACGAGGTGCTGCGCACCTGCGACAACCATGTCGTCTACAAGAACGGTGCCAAGGAGATCGCGGCGGCGCACGGGCAGTCGCTCACGTTCATGGCCAAGTTCGACGAGCGGGAGGGCAACTCCTGCCACCTGCACCTGTCGCTGCGCAGCCCCGACGGTTCGCCGGTGTTCGCCGATCAGGATCGGGAAGGCGGCCGGTCGATGATCTTCGAACAGTTCATTGCCGGGCTGCTCGCGACCATGCCCGAGTTCAGTTACTTCTACGCGCCGAACATCAACTCCTACAAGCGGTTCGCCGCCGGCTCGTTTGCCCCGACGGCGCTCGCCTGGGGTGTGGACAACCGCACCTGCGCACTGCGGGTGGTCGGGCACGGCGCCGGTCTCCGTGTGGAGAACAGGGTCCCGGGGGGTGACGTCAATCCGTATCTCGCGGTGGCCGCGATGATGGCCGGCGGCCTGCACGGCATCCGGGAGAAACTGGTCCTGCAAGACGAGTTCGTCGGCAATGCCTACGGATCGGACCTGCCCCGGGTCCCCGTTACCTTGGCACAGGCCCGTGAGCAGCTCGCCCGGTCCACCGTCGCCCGGCAGGCGTTCGGCGACGATGTGGTCGAGCACTACCTGAACGCAGCAGCCGTGGAGATCGCCGCGTTCAACGCGGCAGTCACGGACTGGGAAAGGATCCGGGGCTTCGAACGGCTCTGACCGACCATCACCGACCGGCCCGGAACACACCTTCGAACCCACGAGGACCTCAGATGGCAGGCCGTTTGACAGGCAAGGTCGCAGTCGTCACCGGCGGCTGCTCGGGAATCGGTCTGGCCACTGCTCGCCGGTTCGCCGAGGAAGGCGCGGAACTGGTGATCGGCGACGTCGACGGCGAGAACGGCGAACGGATAGCCGGCGAACTCGGCGGCGCGTTCGTCCGGTGCGACGTCACCTCCCCCGACGACGTCGAGCTGTTGTTCCGGACCGCGAAACAAGCCTTCGGCAGCGTCGATGTGGCGTTCAACAACGCCGGCATCTCGCCGGCGGAGGACGACTCCATCCTCACCACCGACCTGGCCGCATGGCGCCGGGTGCAGGAGGTGAACCTGACCAGCGTCTATCTGTGTTGCAAGGCAGCCCTTCCGTACATGCTCGAGCGGCAGCGCGGCTCGATCATCAACACCGCCTCCTTCGTCGCCCGGATGGGCGCTGCCACCTCGCAGATCTCTTACACCGCCAGCAAGGGCGGAGTACTGGCGCTGTCGCGCGAACTCGGCGTGCAGTTCGCCCGCCAAGGCGTTCGGGTGAACGCCCTGTGTCCCGGCCCGGTGAACACCCCGCTGCTGCAGGAGCTGTTCGCCAGCGATGCCGAGCGGGCTGGGCGGCGGCTGGTGCACATCCCGATGGGGCGGTTCGCCGAACCGACCGAGATCGCCGACGCCGTGGTCTTTCTGGCCAGCGACGAGTCGTCTTTCATCACGGCCACCGATTTCCTGGTGGACGGCGGCATCTCAGCGGCCTACGTCACCCCGCTGTAGGCATGGCGCGCCCGACCGACCATGACGGTCGGCAGATTGACAGCCCGTCCGGCGAGATGACACCCTGGAATTACCGACCGCATAGTCGGTAATTCACGAGGAGCCCGATGACGCACGCCTTCCTGGTGGACGGAGTCCGCACACCGCTTGGCCGGTACGCCGGCGCGCTGTCCCCGGTCCGGCCCGATGACCTCGCCGCTCTGGTGGTCCGCACGGTGATCGAGCGCGCCGGGCTGACCGATCCGGCCTCCATCGATGAGGTCATCCTCGGCGCCGCCAACCAGGCCGGTGAGGACAACCGCAATGTCGCGAGGATGGCCGTACTGCTGGCCGGACTTCCGGATTCCGTCCCCGGATTCACCGTCAACAGGTTGTGTGCGTCCGGGATGACGGCGGTGTCCACCGCTGCGGGCATGATCACCTCCGGCGCGGCCGATCTGGTGGTGGCAGGGGGTGTCGAGTCGATGAGTCGCGCGCCCTGGGTGATGGCCAAACCGGACAAGGCGTTCGGACGTCCTGGTGAGGTTGCCGACACCTCCATCGGCTGGCGGTTCGCCAACCCCGCGTTCGCCGGTGTGGACGGCGGCGAGGCGACGTTCTCAATGTCCGAGACGGCCGAGAAGGTGGCCAGGCTGGACGACGTCTCCCGCGAGGACTGCGACGCCTTCGCGCTCGGCTCTCACCAGAAGGCAGTGGCCGCCACCGAAGCCGGTCGGTTCGCTGGCGAGATCGTCCCGGTGACGATTCACGGTCGGCGGGGCGACACCGTGGTGGACACCGACGAGGCTCCGCGCGCCGACACCTCACTCCGGGCACTGACGGCGCTCACACCGGTGGTCGCCGACGGATCGGTGGTGACTGCCGGAAATGCCTCTCCGCTGAACGACGGGGCGGCCGCGATCCTGGTGGCCTCGGAGAAGGCGGTCGAGACCTTCGGCCTGACGCCCAGGGCCCGGATCGTCGCTTCCGCCGCCATCGGGCTGGCGCCGTCGGTGATGGGGCTCGGCCCGGTCGGCGCCACCGAGAAGGCGCTGTCCCGGTCCGGCTGGTCGGTCGCCGACATCGGCGCAGTCGAATTGAACGAGGCGTTCGCGTCCCAATCACTGGCCTGCATCCGCCGGCTCGGGCTCGATCCGGACCGGGTGAACCGCGACGGCGGTGCCATCGCCCTCGGGCATCCGCTCGGCTGCTCGGGAACCCGCATCCTGGTCACCCTGCTCGGCCGGATGGAACGCGAGGACGCCCGAAGAGGCCTGGCCACCATGTGTGTCGGCGTCGGGCAGGGCGCTGCCCTGTTGGTGGAGAAGGTATGACGGTTCCGTCAGGCATCCCAGCGGTGCCCGGCCCGGCGGTGTCCGACCCGGCGGTGCCCGACCCGGAGTCTCGGACGCAGCTGCCCGACCTGGTCGGTGTGGTCGGCGGCGGCCGGATGGGGTCGGGGATCGCGCACGCGTTCCTGACCGCCGGAGCCGCGGTCCGCGTCGTCGAAGCCGACGCCGACGCCGGGCGGCGCGCACTGGCCGCCGTCGGCAGGGCGGTTCAAGCGTCCGCCGACCGCGGCAGGTTGTCCGGGAGCGTCAGGCAGGTGATGGATCGGCTGACCATCGTCGACGGCGCCGGCGCCCTGCGCGGGGCCGGCCTGGTGATCGAGGCGGTGCCGGAGTCGGTGGATCTCAAGATGTCGGTCCTGGGCGATGTCGCTGCCGCGGTTGATCCGGATGCGGTGATCGCCACCAACACCTCGTCGTTGTCCGTCACCGAACTCTCGGCGGCCCTGCCGTCAGCACAGCGATCTCGCTTCCTCGGCCTGCACTTCTTCAACCCGGTACCGGCCTCCACACTGATCGAGGTGGTCGTCGGCGGGTCGACGGACACCGGTGTGGTCAACTCGGCACGGCAGTGGGTCCACGCGCTGGGGAAGACGGCAGTGACAGTGGCCGACTCCCCCGGCTTCGCCTCCAGCCGGCTCGGCGTTCTGCTCGGGCTGGAGGCCATCCGCATGGTCCAGGACGGCGTCGCCTCCGCCGCGGACATCGACGCGGCGATGACCTTGGGCTACGGCCACCCGATGGGGCCACTGCGGCTCACCGACGTGGTCGGTCTGGACGTCAGGCTCGGCGTAGCCGACTATCTTGCGGGCAAACTCGGGCCCCGGTTCACCGCGCCACAGCTACTGCGGGAGATGGTGTCCCGTGGCGACATCGGCCGGAAGTCCGGCCACGGATTCTTCGATTGGACCGACTGACATGGCACCTTCAGCGACAGTGCCGGTGATCGGCAGCTTCGTCGGCGATCGGTGGACCGACCCCGGTAGATCGGGAACCATGCTGGCCGATGCGGTGACCGGTGAGGACGTCGCGGTGATCTCGGACGGCGAGATCGACACCGCCCTGATGGTCGACCACGCCCGGTCGGTGGGCCAGAAGTCGTTGCTGGCGATGACTTTCCATCAGCGGGCGCTCGCCTTGAAGGCGCTTGCCGGGCACCTGCAGTCGGTGAAGGAGGAGTTGTATGCCCTGTCTTACCGAACCGGAGCCACCAGGGCGGACTCCTGGATCGACATCGACGGCGGCATCGGCGTGCTGTTCACTTACGGCTCGCGCGGCCGCCGTGACCTGCCCAACGACACCGTCTATCTCGACGGTCAGGCAGAACCGCTCGGCAAGCACGGAACCTTTGTCGGCCAACACATCTACACCTCGATGCCCGGGGTCGCGGTGCAGATCAACGCCTTCAATTTCCCGGTCTGGGGGATGCTCGAGAAGCTGGCGCCGGCCTTCCTGGCAGGTCTGCCGACCATCGTCAAGCCCGCCTCCCCGACCGCGTTCGTTGCCGAGGCGGCATTCCGGAAGATCATCGAGTCCGCCGCCCTGCCCCCAGGATCACTCCAGCTGCTGACCGGAAGTGCCCGCGGCATCCTGGACCACCTGGACGAGCGGGACCTGGTTGCCTTCACCGGTTCCGCCAGCACCGCATCGAAGATGCGCACGGATCCCGCAGTGGTCGGCCGCGGCACCCGGTTCACCGGAGAAACCGATTCGCTGAACTGCTCGATCCTGGCACCCGACGCGACGCCGGACACGCCGGAGTTCGATCTGTACATCAAGGGTCTGGTCAGTGAGATGACGGCAAAGTCGGGCCAGAAGTGCACCGCCATCCGCCGGGCATTGGTGCCACACCCGTTGCTGAACCCGGTGATCGAGGCGGTCACCGCGCGCGTGGAAGCCAAGGTGCGGATCGGCGCGCCGGGCGCCGAAGGGGTGACCATGGGCTCGCTGGTGTCCCAACAGCAGCGGGCCGAGGTGCTGTCCCGGATCGCCGAACTGGAGTCCGACGGCGCCGAGATGGTGGTCGGAGACCCCGGCTCGTTCGACGTGCTCGGCGCCGACGCCGAGACGGGCGCCTTCCTGCCGCCGATGTTGCTGCGCGCCAACGGCTCCGCCGATGCCCCGCACACCGTGGAGGCGTTCGGTCCTGTGTGCACCGTGATGGGCTACGGCGACCTCGACGAGGCGGCAGCCCTGGCGGCCCGCGGCCGGGGTTCGCTGGTGGCCTCCGTCGTCACCCATGACGGTGGCACTGCCCGGGCTCTCGTGCGCGCGCTGGCCCCGTGGCACGGGCGCATCCTGCTGCTGGACCGGGACGACGCCGCCGAGTCGACCGGCCACGGATCACCGCTGCCGATGTTGGTGCACGGCGGCCCTGGGCGGGCCGGCGGCGGGGAGGAGATGGGCGGTCTGCGCGGGGTTCTGCACCACATGCAGCGCACGGCGTTGCAGGGCACCCCCGACCTGTTGACGGTGATCACCGATCGATACGTCACCGGCGCGCAGTTCCGGGCAGCGGGTTCCGGCGCCGCGGCTGACGAATGGGAACATCCGTTCCGCAAACCGTTGTCCCGGTTGCGGATCGGCGACGCGGTGGTCGCCGGACCGCGACCGGTCGGGCTGGCCGACATCGAGGCCTTCGCCCACACCACCGGCGACAAGTTCTATGCACACATGGACGAGCATGCCGCTGCTGCGAACCCGCTGTTCGGTGGGAGGGTGGCGCACGGCTACCTGCTGCTGTCCTGGGCGGCCGGGCTCTTCGTCGATCCGGCGCCGGGCCCGGTACTGGCGAACATCGGTCTGGAGGACCTGCGGTTCCGCACCCCGGTGAAGCCGGGCGACGAGATCACCGTGACGCTGATAGCCGCTCAGATCACCCCGAGGCAGACCGACGACTACGGCGAGGTGCGCTGGCACACCACCATCACCAACCAGCGCGGTGAGATCGTGGCGACCTACGCGGTGCTGACCATCGTGGCCAAGAACTGACGCCGTCCGCCGGTCGCCGATTCGCGCGGTGATCGTCGCCAGCCGCCGATGGCGCCGTGCCGCTCGGCCCGGTAGGTTTCTCCGCGATCAGTCCGACCCGACGAGGAACACGGGAACTGCCCCATGACGAACCCGAACCTCCCGCCGGCCGGACATGTCGTGCTGGCGGACGTGGAAAGCGGGTCCTACGGCTCGTTGCGTCGCCGTCCCACCTCGCGGGCCGAACGGTACGCGCTGGGACGAACCCTGCGCGGCAACGTCCCGCGGTCGGCCCTGGGTGACTGGTACCCGCCGGTCGACCGGCCCGACCCGGTCGAGCTGATCATCCAGTCGCACCAGGGTCGCCTCGAGCGGCTGATACCACTGCGGGTCGGCCGGATGGTGGCCACGCCGTACGGATTCCTGCGCGGCACAGCCATCGTCATGGCGCAGGACGTCGCCTCCCTGCCGGCCACCGGCATCACCCCGGTGATCTGCGGCGATGCCCACCTCGGCAACTTCGGTTTCTACGCCTCGCCCGAGCGCGACCTCGTCATCGACCTCAACGACTTCGACGAGGCCCACCCCGGTGGTTGGGAGTGGGACCTGCGACGGCTGGTGGCCAGTATCTGGGTCGCCGGGCGGCAGAACAACCACAGCGAACAGACGTGCCAGGCCGCCGCACTGAGCTGTGTCGCCGCCTACCGGCGAGAGGTGCGCAGTGGCGCCGAACAACCGCTGCTGTCGCGGTCCTACCAGCGGCTGGACATCGAGCGGCTGCTGGCCTCCACCAGCCAGGGTTCACTGCGGGCCGCGATCGACAAGGCCGCCGCCCGGGCCAGATCACGAACCAGCGACCGGGCGCTGCCCCGGTTCACCGAACAACACCAGGGACGGCGGCGGATCGTCGAAGAGGAGCCGCTGATCACCAGGGTCAGCGATGCCGAGGCCGAGACGATCGGAATTGCCCTGGACGAATACCTGGCGACCCTGGCGCCGCACTGGCGGCGCGCACTCGGCGGTTACACGGTGGTGGACATCGCGCACAAGGTGGTCGGCGTCGGCAGCGTCGGACTGCGCGCCTATGTGGCACTGCTGGAGGGCAGTAGCCCCGACGACGTGGTGTTCCTGCAGCTGAAACAGGCACGGCGCTCCGTGCTGGCGCAGTACGTCCACGGCGGGTCCGCCTGGCACGCCCACCAGGGTCAACGAGTGGTGGAATACCAGCAGGCGCTGCAGACGGTCAGCGACCCCCTGCTGGGGTGGACAAGCTTCGACGGGCGGCAGTACTACGTTCGCCAGTTCCGGAACATGAAGGGCACCATTCCGCTGGAGAACATCGACTCGCAGGCGCTGGCAGATTACGCGGGTGTCGTCGGGCAACTGCTGGCCAAGGGACACGCGAGAACCAGTGGCGCCTCGATGATCTCGGGTTACGCCGGATCATCGGACAAGCTGGATGTCGCCCTGGCCAGGTTCGCGCGGCTCTACGCCGACCAGACAGAATCCGACCACCAGGCTCTGCTCGACGCCGTCGGCCGGGGCAAACTCCCTGTGGAATACGGCGTCTAGACCTCCGGATCCCGGTCAGCACCCCTCCGGCATCCCACCACCGCCGCGCCTTCATCCGCCGACAGCCGATGCCGGCGCCGTCGGCTACGGTGGCACCGGATCGGTCAGCGCAACCGGAGTCCGTCGAACACCATGACGCACACTGCGGTCACCAGCTCATCGGAACCCAGCCCGCGGCGCGGCCGGTACCACTCGATCAGCGAGTTTACGGTGCCGAACACCAGACGGGCCACCAACTGTGGGTCGACGTCAGCCCGCATCTCACCGGCGCTCTGAGCCGCTGCCACCATCCCCGCGAACTCGGCGTCGATCTTCCGGCGGCGCGCCAGAGCGGACCGTTCGATGTCGGTGTTGCCCCGTACCCGCAGCAGCAGGGTGACGAACGGCAGCTCGGCGAGCAGCACCTGGACCGAACTCCGTAGGGCTGCGTCCAGCCGGGCGATGGGCGGCACACCGAGTCGCTGGATGTCGCCGATGGCTGCCTCCAGACGGTCCAGGGCCCGGTTCAGCGCCCAGGACAGCAGCTCCTTCTTGCCCGACACGTGGTGGTAGATCGAGCTTTTCGAGATGCCGAGCGCGGCCGCGAGATCGTCCATGGTGGTTCCGTCGTATCCACGCTCGGTGAATACCTTCACCGCCACCGACAGCAGACGTTCCGCGTCGTATCCTGGCCGGCCCCGCTTCGGACGCACCGGCTGGCCATGCTGGGCCGCACCAGTTGCCCGCGACGGCGAACCCACCCCTCACTGCTCCCTGAGGTCGTAGATGCGCCGGAGTTTGCCGGCCGACCGCTCCAGGCTGCCGGGGTCGACCACCTGCACCTCCGCCGTCACCCCGATGCGTTGCTTGATCTGCTCGGTGACGGCGCGGGCTGCCTCATCACGAGCGACCTCACCGGGTCGGGCCTCCACCCGAACCGTCAACTCATCCATCCGCTGCGGCCGCCTCAGTTCCAGCTGGAAATGGGGGCTCAACCCGGCGCAACCCAACACGATCTCCTCCACCTGGGTCGGGAACAGGTTGACCCCCCGCAGAATGATCATGTCGTCGGTGCGGCCGCTGATACGTTCGATCCGGCGCATCGGACGGGCGGTCCCCGGCAGCAGCCGGGTGAGATCCCTTGTCCGGTAACGGATCACCGGCATCGCCTGCTTGGTCAACGAGGTGAAGACCAGTTCACCGAGCTCGCCGTCGGGCAGCTGTGCTCCGGTGATCGGGTCGATGATCTCGGGATAGAAGTGGTCCTCCCAGATGGTCGGTCCGTCCTTGGTCTCCACGCATTCGCTGCCCACGCCTGGCCCGATCACCTCGCTCAGGCCATAGATGTCGACGGCATGGATACCAGTCCGTTCCTCCATATCGGCCCGCATCGCGTCGGTCCACGGCTCGGCGCCGAACACACCGATCCGCAGCGACGTCGATGCCGGGTCGACGCCCGCAACTTCCAGGCCGTCGATGATCGTCAGCATGTAGGTCGGCGTACACAGGATCACGTCCGGCTGGAAGTCGCAGATGAGCTGCACCTGGCGAGCCGTCATTCCACCGGACATCGGAATCACGGTGCAGCCCAACGTCTCTGCGGCCGCATGGGCGCCCAGTCCACCGGTGAACAGCCCATAGCCGTAGGCGTTGTGCACCAGGTCGCCCGCCCGGACGCCGGCCGCTCGGAGCGAGCGGGCGCCCATCGCCGCCCACATCGCCAGGTCCTCGGTGGTGTAGCCGACCACCGTCGGTCGCCCCGTCGTGCCGGAGGATGCGTGGATCCGCGACACCTGCTGCCGGGGGACCGCGAACATCCCGAACGGATAGTTCGCCCGCAGGTCCAGCTTCGAGGTGGTCGGAAGGCCGCCGAGCTGATCGAGGGAGTTGATGTCCTGTGGAGCGATCCCTGCGTCGTCGAAGACCGATCGGTAGTGCGGAACGTTCGCGTAGGCGTGGGCCACCGTGCGCCGGAGCCTGGCCGTCTGCAGGGCGGTGAGTTCGTCCCGGCTCATCCGCTCCTCGGGATCGAGCAGCGCCGGATCCGGAGCGTCCCCGAGCCGCGGAACGCCGGCGGCCGTCGGCGAGTGCTGCGTCACGCCTGCGCCTCGGGGGTAGGCCGGTCGCCGGCCGGCGAGGCCGAGTCCGGCGCCGGCCCGGCGTCGATTCCGGGTGCGGTGACCGGCAGGGTGCGCGAGCGCCCGCGGAACTCGGCGACCACCTCGCCGGCGCCATCGGTGCAACGGGAGACGGTCACGTCGTACACCCCCGAGCGGCCGCGCTGGGCCCGTAGCTGCGCCCGAGCGATCAACATGCCATCTGGCCGGGTCGCAGCCAGGAAGGTGATGTCCGCTCCGCCCGCAACGGTCACCTGGCCGTCCCCGTTGCAGGCGCAGGCGAATGCGGTGTCGGCCAACAGGAAGACGTACCCGCCGTGGGTGATGCCGTGGCCGTTGACCATGTCCTGACGCACGGTCATGGTGACCGTGGCGGTGCCCGGTCCCAGCTCCATCACCTGCAGGCCGGCTCCGGCGCTGGCCCGATCACCGGCCATCATCGCCGCCGCACCCGTCACCGCCGGTGATCCGATGTAGTCCAGCGACTCACCGGTCCGCACCATCGTCCTCGTGCCGCCTCTCAGGAGATCGGGCGGCCGGCATCGATGCGCACCCGCGACTTAACCGACCGAACGTTCGGTATTAGAACCCCTGCCGACCTGCGGCGTCAACCCACCGGACAGTTGACCTTCGTCCTGTCCGGCGGTAGATTACCGACCATTAAGTCGGTTATTCCCGCCCGACATGCCGACCCTGGAGGCCGAAATGCCGACCACATCCCAGACGTCGCCCGACGCTGAGCTGGCGACCTTCGACCGGGTGATCGCCGCCGACGGCCGCATCGAGCCCCGCGACGCCATGCCCGATGACTACCGAAGGAGCCTGGTACGGCAGATCTCCCAGCACGCCCATTCCGAGATCATCGGCATGCAGCCGGAGGGCAACTGGATCAGCAGGGCACCCTCGCTCGCCCGCAAGGCGATCCTGATGGCGAAGGTCCAGGACGAGGCGGGTCATGGGCTGTATCTGTACAGCGCCGCGGAGACGCTCGGCGCCTCACGCGGTGAGCTGATGCAGGCGCTGCTGGACGGAAAGGCCAAGTACTCCTCCATCTTCAACTATCCGACGCCGACCTGGGCCGACATCGGCGCCATCGGATGGTTGGTGGACGGGGCGGCCATCTGCAACCAGGTTCCGTTGTGCCGTGCCTCGTACGGCCCGTACGCCCGCGCGATGATCAGGATCTGCAAGGAGGAGTCGTTCCACCAGCGGCAGGGATTCGAGATCCTGCTGACCCTCTCCCGCGGTACCCCGGCGCAGCACCGGATGGCCCAGGAGGCTGTCGACCGCTGGTACGCACCGTCGTTGATGATGTTCGGACCGCCGGATGCCGACTCGCCGAACTCGGCGAAGTCCATGGCATGGAAGGTCAAGCGGTTCACCAACGACGAACTCCGTCAACGTTTCGTCGACATGCTGGTGCCGCAAGCCGCCGCGCTGGGGCTCACCCTGCCCGATCCGCGGCTCGAGTGGAACGAGCAGCGCTCCCACTTCGACTACGGCGATCTGGACTGGGACGAGTTCCACGCGGTGCTGCGCGGCGAGGGGCAGTGCAACGCACAGCGGCTGGCGCATCGACGCCAGGCACACCAGGACGGCGCATGGGTCCGGGAGGCTGCCGCGGCGCACGCCGCCAAGGCCGCGGCCGGAACCGCGGCGGCGCAACGACTGCCCGCCGAAGTCGATGCGGCATGAGCCGTGATGTCGCATGAGCCGTGATGTCGCATGAGCCGTGATGTCGCATGAGCAGTGACGCCGCATGAGCAGTGACGCCGCATGAGCGGTGATGACGCCGGGATCGGCAGCCGGGACTGGCCACTGTGGGAGGTGTTCGTGCGACCCGGTCGCGGGCTCTCCCACGTGCATGCCGGCTCACTGCACGCCGCCGATCCGGAGATGGCCATCGGTAACGCCCGCGACCTGTACACCCGCCGCAGCGAGGGCGTGTCGATCTGGGTGGTCGCCTCCACCGAGATCCATGCCAGTTCGCCGGACGAGAAGGATTCACTGTTCGACCCGGCGATGGACAAGCCGTACCGGCACCCGACGTTCTACACCGCAAGTGAGGGGGTGCCGAACCTGTGAGCATCGAGCCTTCCGCTCCCCCGGCCACCGATCGTTCCGACGGACCCGTCGCCGGCCGTCACGGCGCGCCGGCCGAGCAGGTCGCCGAGTACGCGCTGCGGCTCGGCGACGACGCTCTGATCACGGCGCAGCGGCTCGGCGAATGGATCGCCACTGCGCCGGAACTCGAGGAGGACGTCGCGCTCGGCAACATCGGTCTGGACCAACTCGGACAGGCAACGGCGCTGCTGACCTATGCGGGATCGCTGACCGGCCACAGCGAGGACGAATTGGCCTACTTCCGTGACGACCAGCAGTTCCGCTGCACACACCTGGTGTGCCTGCCGCGCGGCGACTTCGCGGACGCGGTGGCCCGGCTCCTGGTGTTCGGCAGCTACCAGCTGGAGCTCTACAGCCGGCTCGTCCACTCGACCGACCAGGTGATCGCCGGCATCGCCGCCAAGGCGGTGAAGGAGGTCAGGTATCACCTAGATCACGGTGCCGGCTGGGTCATCCGGCTCGGTGACGGCACCGAAGAGTCGCGCCGCCGAATGACGGCGGCGCTTGCCCGGCTGTGGCCGTACGTACCGGAGTTGTTCGACACCGACCCGCTGGAACAGGCACTGGTCGCCGAAGGTGTGGCGGTGGACTCGTCGACCCTGGAAGTGCCCGTGCGGCAACGCATCGCACGGGTGCTGCGGCAGTCCGGCATTCAGCCGCCGGACACACCCCGGGTCGCCGGTGGCGGTCGGCAGGGACGGCCGAGCGAGCACCTGGGCCTTCTGCTCGCCGAGATGCAGGTGCTGGCCAGGGCGCATCCCGGAGCAAGCTGGTGAACGGACACTCACTCTGCGCCGACGCCGTGGATCTGGCCGAGCTGGGCATCGGGTCCCAGGCCCTGCAAGGGCTTTCCCCGCTCACGGCACCCCCGGTCACGCCGGAGCATCCGCGCATCCGGTCGGCAGCTGCCGACAGCGACAGCCTGCAGGCCGCCCTGGCCGCCGGATCGGTGGTCGATCCCGAGATTCCGGTGCTCACCGTGGCCGATCTCGGGGTGCTGCGCCGGGTACAGGTCCACCGCGATGGCTCTGTCGACGTCGACATCACCCCCACATACTCCGGCTGCCCGGCCATCGCCGCCATGTCCGCCGACATCCGCCGGGCACTGGCCGACGCGGGGCATCCGGTGGTGACGGTCAGCACGGTGCTGTCCCCGGCCTGGACCACCGACGACATGACGGACGCCGCCCGGGAGATGTTGCAGCGCTTCGGCATCGCCCCACCTGGCCCGGCACCACACGCCGGACCCGTCGCGCTCGGGCTTGCGGTTCGCTGCCCGCAGTGCGGCTCCCGGAACACCCAGGAGCGCAGCCGGTTCGGTTCCACCTCGTGCAAGTCGATGTGGACGTGCGAGGACTGCAGCGAGCCGTTCGACCACTTCAAGGCGCTCTAGGTGACCACCACCGCACCGGCCGCCGATCTGAAACTGCCGCGTCGGCGCCTGGTGTTCCACCCGCTCATGGTCAAGGCCATCAACCGGCTGACGAACGACGCCGTGGAGATCGTCTTCGCCGTACCCGCCGAACTTGCCGCGGAGTACGACTACCGCCCCGGACAGCACGTAGCCATCCGGCACCGTCACGACGGACTGGAGATCCGGCGCAGTTACTCACTGTGCGCCCCGCCGGGGAACGGCGAGCTGCACATCGCGGTGAAGGCGGAGCCCGGCGGGATCTACTCCACGTACGCCACCAGCCGACTGCAGGTCGGCGACACCATCGAGGTGATGACACCGCAGGGCTCCTTCACCAGCAAGCTGGCCACCGATTCGCGGATGCACATCGCCGCGGTGGCGGCCGGGTCGGGTATCACGCCGGTGATGGCCCTGGCGTCCGGAGTGCTCCTGGCCTCGCCGGCCAGCACCGTCACCCTGATCTACGCCAGCCGCACCGCCGACCAGGTGATGTTCGTCGACGCGCTGGCCGATCTCAAAGACCGCTACCCGTCCCGGCTCGCCGTCCACCATGTGCTGTCCCGGGAACAGCGGGTGTCCCCGGCCCACTCCGGTCGGCTGGACCCGGAGAAGCTGGAAACCCTGTTCGATCGCATCGTTCTCCCGCAGACGGTGGACGAATGGTTCCTGTGCGGCCCGGTCGACCTGGTTCAGACGGTGCGTGCCGAGCTGATCTCGCGCGGCAGCGATCCGGGCCTGATCCACGTCGAACTGTTCAGCTCCGGCCCGGACCAGCTGCAGCGGCCGCGGATCACCTCACCGGAGGAGTTGCGGAACGGCAGCATCCGGGACACTCGCCCTCAGGTGATCATCACGGTGACGCTGGACGGTCGCACCTCGACGGTGACCACACCGAAGGACAGCGGCGAGCGCATCCTGGACGCGGCGCTACGTTCGAGGTCCGATGTGCCGTTCTCCTGTGCCGGCGGCGTCTGCGGAACCTGCCGGGCGCGCCTGACCGAGGGAACCGTCGAGATGGCGACCAATTACGCGCTGGAGCCGGAAGAGCTGGCGACCGGCTACATCCTCACCTGCCAGTCCGAACCCACCTCGGACACGGTGGCGGTCGACTACGACGGTTGACCAGCCGGAACTACGGCGGCGCCCGTGATCACATCGCGGCGGAAGGACGGCCCCGGCCGGATGCCCGGGTCGGTGGTCAGAAATCACCACCACCGCCGCCGAAGTCGCCGCCGCCGCCGAAGTCGGCCGAGCCGCCGTCGTATCCGCCTGAGTCGCCCCCGTCGTAACCCCCGCCGTCACCGTTGCCGTCGTAACCCCCGCCGTCACCGTTGCCGTCGTATCCGCCGCCGTCTGCGTGCGCCCCGTCCTGGTAACCGTCGGCGTACGAGCCGTCCCAGTTGCCGCCTATACCGGCCATACCACCGAACAGCGAAGACGCCACCAGGTAGCTGCCCAGCCCCCAGGCACCGGCCACCAGCGCCGGGCGCCACCACGGCTCGGAGTACCAGCCTCGCGGCACCGGCCGGCCGGCGACCATCCCGCCCGGGTAATAGTGCGGAGTGCGGTCGCCCGGATTGGGTGACGCCTCGTACCCGTGCCCTTCAACGGCAACCTCACGGTCCTCGGTCACCGCGCCGGCCTGCGCCTGACCCGGGATCGGCGGGATCTCGGGGCCGGGATCCAGCCCGAGGGTGGTACGCGCCGCTCGCACGTAGTACAGCCCCTCGTACGCCGTGTGCTGGGCCAGTTCGGCCTGCCTCGCGGTGGTCGCCTGCTCGATCTGCGAACCGGCGGCGTTGTACCGTTCCGAAGCGTCCGCCAGCGCCTGCTTGGCAGCCGGGTTGTCCTTGGGGTCCAGCGAGAGCACCTGGCCGCCGAGCCGTTCGATCCACCGCCGGGCCTCGGCCTTGGCGTCGTCCAGGGTAACCGACGTCGCCCGACGGGTCGACGTGCGCGAATAGCGACTGGCTATGCCGATCAACACGATGATCAGCACGATGATCAGCAGGGTGCTCACCCAGTCCTCCTCAGGCTCGGGGCCGACACGTCTGGTGCAAAGCCTGCCTCATATCGGCGCCCGGTGCAGCGCAACTCCCGATGCAGTACCGCAGCCTGAAGCGGTGCGGCGCCGGGTGCAGTGCCGGCCGAGGCAGTGCCCAGCAGAGGCAATGCCCAACCGAGGCAATGCTCAACCGATGCAGTGCAGGGCCTCTTCAACTTCATCACACCAAGCCGTGGAACCGGCGGCCCGCGGGTTTCCGGCGGACCTGTCAGCGACGGCGCCTGGTGCCGAAGGTGCCGCGCCCCAGGGCCCCGCCGAGCGCGCTGCCCAGGGAGCGCAGGAACGATTTGCCCGCCGTCGAGGCGATCAGGCCGCCGAGGAAAGCGCAGGCGCCACCCTCTGCCTTCTGCTCGGGCAGGGGCGCCGGTGCAGGTTCGGCCGGCGCGCTGGCGGGTGTGGTGGTGTCCCCGGAACCGGTGGCCGCATCGGCGAGCCGAGCGGTCAGCAGCTCGTAGGCGGATTCCCGATCGACCGGCTGGCCGTACTTGGCATTCAGCGGGGACGCGGCGATGTTCTGCGAGACCGAGTCGGCCGGTGCTGGAGCCATCAGCGAGCGCGGCGCCCTGACCCGGGTCCAGGCCACCGGAGTGGGGGCGCCGCGGTCGCTGAGCACGGTGACGATCGCCTCACCGGTCCCGAGCGAGGTGAGTGCGGACAGAAGGTCGTAATCGGCCGTCTTCGGATAGGTCTTGACCGTCTTCACCAGCGCCTGCTGATCATTCGGGGTGAACGCTCGCAGCGCATGTTGGATCCTGGCGCCCAGTTGGGACAGCACCGCATCGGGCACGTCGGTCGGTAGCTGGGTGCAGAAGAACACCCCGACACCCTTGGACCTGATCAGCTTCACCGTCTGCTCGACCGCCTGCAGGAACGCCTTGGAGGCATCGGCGAACAACAGGTGCGCTTCGTCGAACATGAAGACGATCTTGGGTTTGTCGGAGTCGCCGATCTCCGGCAGATGCTCGAAGAGCTCGGCCAGCAGCCACATGACGAACGTCGAGTACAGCGCCGGTTTGGCCTGCAGGTCGCCGACTTCGAGCAGCGAGATGAAACCCCTGCCGTCCGCTCCGATGCGGATCAAGTCGTTCACGTCCAGCTGCGGCTCGCCGAAGAATTGATCTCCCCCTTGGGATTCCAGGTTCGTGACGGCACGCAGGATCACCCCTGCGGTGGACGTCGAGACGCCGCCCAGCTCCTTCAGGTCGGCCTTGCCCTGCTCACCGGTGAGGAACTGGATCACCTCGCGCAGATCCTTGATGTCCAGCAGCGGAAGGTTTCGGGTGTCCGCCCAGTGGAAGATCAGACCCAGCGTCGATTCCTGGGTGTCATTGAGGCCCAGCACCTTAGACAGCAGGATGGGGCCGAACGAGTCGATGGTGGCGCGCACCGGCACGCCGGGTCCCTGGCCGGCCAACGCGAGGTACTCGACCGGATAGGCAGTGGGCGCCCAGTCGTCGCCGGTGTCCGACGCCCGCTGGGTGATCCGATCGCCCGATTCGCCCGCCACCGCCAGCCCGGAGAGATCGCCCTTGACATCCGGCATCATCACCGGAACGCCGGCCGTTGAGAGCTGCTCGGCCAGCAGCTGCAGTGACTTGGTCTTGCCCGTACCGGTGGCCCCTGCGACCAGGCCGTGGCGGTTGAAGGTGGCCAGTGGGATCCGGACCAGGGCCAAGGCGTCACAGGCACCGTCCACCACCACCGATCCCAGGGTGACGGCGGCCGAATCGGTGTCGTAGCCGTGAGCGATCCGTCCGGCAGCCTCGGTGTTCACGGCCTCACCGTCCGGATCTGCGGGAGCACCGGTGGAGTTAATCGTCTGCGGTTCGGGCGGCTTCTGCGATTCCGGCATGGCCGCAGCGTATCCACCCAGGTTGCCGCCCCGCGAGGCACTCCGGTCCGTACCGTGCGACGCGCCTCGCCGGTCGGGCGCAGCGCGCCGGGCTGCGCGCCCAGGGGCGCGTAGGGTCACCTCCCGTGGCGGACAGACTGGTGTGGATCGACTGCGAAATGACCGGCCTCGACCTACGGCAGGATGCGCTGATCGAGATTGCCGCCCTGGTGACGGACTCCGAGCTGAATGTCCTGGGCGACGGGGTCGACCTGGTGATCCACGCCGATGACGACGCCCTGGCCAAGATGCCACCGGTAGTGGTCGAGATGCACGCCAGGTCGGGGCTGACCGATGCGGTCCGTGCCTCCGCCGTGTCTATCTCCGAGGCGGAACAGCTGGTGCTTGACTACGTGAAACGCTTCGTGCCGCAACCGAAGACGGCGCTGCTGGCCGGAAACTCGATTGCCACCGACCGTGGCTTCATCGCCAGGGACATGCCCGCACTCGAAGATTTCCTGCACTACCGGATGATCGACGTGTCCACCATCAAAGAGCTCTGCCGGCGTTGGTTCCCGACCATCTACTCCGCGCAGCCGGCCAAGGGGATGGCCCACCGGGCGTTGGCCGACATCAGGGAGAGTATCGCCGAGCTGGCCTACTACCGGCGAACAGCTTTCGTCCCGCCGCCGGGACCGACCGTGGAGCAGGCCGAGCAGGCCGCCGCGCAGGTGATTGCTGCGCTGGCCGAACGCGCACCCACCAGCCGGGGTTGAGCATCCATCGGATCGGCTAGACTTGTCCGGTCCTGATCCGCGGCGCCCGGCACATCGGTGCGCCGGTAGGCCCGGACATGGTGGGCGTAGCTCAGCTGGTAGAGCGCCGGCTTGTGGTGCCGGTGGTCGCGGGTTCAAGTCCCGTCGCTCACCCCACGTCGAGGCAGGTCCGCCCTTGTCCTGATCGCGGGGCGGATCGTGCTCTCAGGCCAGATAGTCCATCCGCATCACGGTTCGAACGGCGGCAAGGGTCGTCCTCGCCATAGCGCCGGCAGTCGCTATGCCGTCGACGAGGACCCCGGCCAGCAGGTCGGGTGCTGCCAGCAACTCCCTCCGGCGCGCCCTGATCGGCCGAAGCTGCTCGTTGAGGGCCTCGGTCACCACCCTCTTCAACCGGCCGGCACCACCGTCACCGATACTCGCCGCCAATGCCGGCGGATCGGTGCCCAGGCAGTTGGCGCCCATTTCGAGCAGAGCCGACACCCCCGGCCGTTGGTCCGGCTGGTAGCTGATGTGCCGTTCGGCGTCCGTGACGGCTCCGCGGATGGTGGCCGCCGTCGCGTCTTCCGAATCGCCGAGGGCGATGGTGTTACCCCGGGTCTTGGACATCTTCTTCCCGTCCGTCCCGAGCAGCAGCGGCACCGAGGACAACAGTGCGGTCGGCTCGGCGAACAGCTGCCCGTACCGGTCGTTGAACCGCCGCGCGATCGTCCGGCTCATCTCCAGATGCGGCAGTTGGTCGCGGCCCACCGGCACCAGATCGGCGTGGCAGAACAGGATGTCGGCAGCCTGGTGCACCGGATAGTTGAGCAGCAGGGCCGACAATGGCCGCTCGGAGTCCGCCAGCTCGCTCTTCACCGTCGGATTGCGTTGCAACTCGGCGACGGTGACCAGCGACAGGAACGGCAACATCAGCTGGTTCAGCTCGGGCACTGCGCTGTGCGGGAAGATCACCGCGGAGTTCGGATCGATCCCGCAGGCGAGGTAGTCGGCCACCATCGACAGGACCCGCTGCCGCAGTGGCCCGACACCGTCCCGATCGGTGATCACCTGGTAGTCGGCGATCACCACCACCAGTTCGGCGCCGGCAGCCTGCAGAGCAACCCGGTTGCGCAGGCTGCCGAAGTAGTGCCCGACGTGCAGCGCGCCTGTCGGCCGGTCCCCGGTGAGCACCCTGGCCGGTCGGCCGGTGACCACCTCCTGGGCGTCGCTGAGTCGGTGCACGACGGCAGGTCGACGGCCGCGGGATGCCGACTGGTCATTCGAGATCATGATGCTCCGTTCGGACGGTGGGCCGACCGCCGGGGACGAGCACGAGATGCGTTGCAGAGCAACGAAAACCCGGCCGCACTCGGCGGCCGGGTCGGAATAAGACGACGTCAGGGGCTGCCGGTCAGGCGGCCCACCAGCTGAGCTGTGAAGTCGTCGGGTGCTTCATGAGCTCACGATAACATCCGCCTCCAGCTCGGACATCCGTGCTGCTGACAACTCCGATCGAGCCGTCGGCAGGCCGCCAGGGATTTCCGCCGCACCGCTTCCGCCCTGTAGACTCGATGAGCGCGCGCTACTAGCTCAATTGGCAGAGCAGCTGACTCTTAATCAGCGGGTTCGGGGTTCGAGTCCCTGGTGGCGCACCGTGAGCCCCGACCCGTGAGAACGGGTCGGGGCCGCTTCATTCCCGAGCAGATGCACGCTGCAATGTGCTGCCCCTACCCGGGGTCCCTTGATATCGGGGCCGTTGGACAACCAGGAACGCCGCGATGAAGTCGGCCAAGCGGGCCCGGCACACTGGAGTGATGGCATCCCGAACCGGAATCCGACCACGGACCCGACTCCAACCCCGAACTCGACGGCGACCGAGACAGCGCTTGGGGACGCTGCTGATGGCGGCGACCCCGATGTTGCTGGCTCCTCTGGTTCGCGCCGCCCGCGGCGTTCCATTCTCCCTCGGCGCCGGTCGCCGGCAGATCCGCCCGGCCGCCGAGCGCTCCCCCCAGTTCGACGGTTCAACGTTCCGCAACGCCCTACCCAGCTCGATGCTGACCGGTGGCAGTACCGCCAGAGTGGCGCTGGCCATGCTCACCCGCGGTTCGGTCGGCAAGCCGAGCGGCACGGTGCCGCTGAACGCCACCACGACTGCGGAATCGGCAACGACTGCTTTGGCCGCCACCTGGCTGGGTCATGCCACCGTGTTGCTCGAAGTGGACGGCACCAGAGTGCTCACCGACCCAGTGTTCTCCGAGCGGGTGTCGCCGTCGCAGCGATGGGGACCGCGGCGCCTGCATCCGCTCCCCATGTCGCCCGCGGATCTGCCCGAGCTGGATTCGGTCGTCATCTCCCATGATCATTACGACCACCTCGATGTGGAGGCGATCCGCCACCTGGTGGGCACCCAGCGCTGTCCGTTCCTGGTTCCGGTGGGCGTCGCTGCGCACCTGCGCCGCTGGGGTGTGCCGCCTGAGCGCATCATCGAACTGGACTGGGACGAGCAGACGTCCGTCGGGAACCTGACCATCACCTGCACCGAGGCGCGGCATTTCTCCGGCCGGAGCCTTGCCAGGAACACCACCCTGTGGTCGTCCTGGGTGATCGCCGGACCGTCCCACCGGGTGTTCTTCGGTGGCGACACCGGCTACACCCCGGCGTTCGCCGGTATCGGGGCCACGTTCGGGTCGTTCGACCTCGCCATCCTGCCGATCGGCGCCTACAACCAGGCATGGCCGGACATCCACATGGACCCGGAGGAAGCCGTCAGAGCGTGCGGCGACCTCGGCGGGCGGCTGCTGCTGCCGGTGCACTGGGCGACCTTCGACCTGGCGTTCCACCGGTGGGCCGAGCCGGTCCAGCGGTTGATCCCGGCCGCCGAAGAGAGTGGCATTGCACTTGCCCTCCCGACGCCGGGGCAACGATTCGATGTGGGCGGGCCGATACCGGATGACGCCTGGTGGGTCCCCGCGGTCTGAATCTGGCACCCTTGAGCCCATGTGGCGCTGGGTCGGGACGGTAGCAGTGGCGCTGACCGCCGCCTTCTGGCTGTGCGGAACGAACAGTACCCAGCCCGGCGGGCGGGGGGATCCGGCAGCCGCCCGGGCGATGACAGCCGTCACCACCGAAGCGTTCGACCCGAGACACCCGGACGCGGCGATGCCCGCCGACTGGTTCTCGGTCATGGGCTATCGGCCGCGGGTGGTCGCCGGTCCGCGGGACGTTCCGATCCTGATCAAACCGAACGGCGACTGTTCGTCGTTCACCGGCAGGACCGAATACGATTTCACCAACGTCTGCAAGGAACACGATCTTGCCTACGACGTGGTGCGCTATGCGACCCGGATCCACGCTCCGATGGAGCCCTCCGGCCGGCAGGCGGCCGACGCGATGTTCGGTCGGGAACTGCACGCCCGGTGCGACCAGCTCCGAGTAAACGGCTTCGACTGGGGCATGTGCCACACCTACGCAGAGGGATTCGTCCAGGTGGTCAAGATCAACTCGTGGCGGCAGGGATACCGTTCACCCGATCCGGAGAGCAACTGGCGATGGTCGGCGATGTTCCTGCTCGCCGGCGGCTTCCTCTGCCTACCAGCGGTGTTCCACCGGATTCGGCGACGTGCGCTCGGACCGTACGAGCCGGCTGATCTGCTGCCGGGACACCCGTTGCGACTTGCTCAGCCGAGCGCCGACAGGGTGACCCATTCGCTCCACGGGATCGCGTAGTCGAAGATGTCGCCGTCCTGCGGCCCGAGCCGAACGCCGGTCCCGGTCACCTCCACCGGGTCACCGACCATCGCGCCCGTGAAGTAGGCCCGCGCGTCGGCGTCCGACAGGTTGATGCAGCCGTGGCTGACGTTCTGTCTGCCCTGGACGTCGATGGTCTTCGGATTGGCGTGAATGAATTCGCCGTTGTTGGAGATCCGGACCGCCCACTTCTCCCGCTCCCGATAGTGGAACTTCTCGCTCACCATGATCTTGTCGGCGAACTTGTCGTTGACCACGTGGATTCCGGAACGGGTTTCCCGATCGTCGTTGACCGAGCCGAACGATGCGTTGTAGGAGGCGACGACCTTGCCGTTGCGTGTGACGACGATCTTGTGCGCCTTGGCGTCCGCGGCGACGACCTGGTTGCGGCCGATGGTGAAGTCGCTGCTCAGGCTCGTCTTGCCGTAGGCGCCCGGCGCGAACTCGAGACCATAGAGGTTGGCCTCGACGTGCACCTTCGTCCCCGACGGCCAGTACCCCTTCGGCCGGTAATCCAGACCCCACTCCCCCTCGTCGTGCTGGATCCATCCCCATGCGCCCTGCACCCGGGGAACTGTCGTCACCTTCACGTTCTTCTCGATCAGTGCGCGGTCCCGCGGCTCTACAGCGAACTTCACCACGATCGGCATGGCCACCCCCACGACTGCCCTGTCGCCCGGCGAAATGGTGGTCCGCACCTCGTTCTTGGGCCGGACCATGGTGTAGCTGCCGATGATCGGGACACTCTTCCCGTCGTTGCCCACGGCCGTGCCGGCAAGCGTGTATTTCCTGCCGAATCCCAGTACCTCCGCCGTTGTCCAGCTCGACCTGTCGGCGGACAGGAGGCCCTTCACTTGATACCCGGTGGGGTTGGTGAGGGTCACTTCCGTGATGGTGCCCTTGGCGACCCGCACGGTGATCGGCTGCACCGGGGACAGACCTGAGCTGCTCAGCGCGGGTTCGGAACTGACCGTTGCCACCGGCGGAACGATCGTCGGAGTCGCCCTGGTGGTCGTGGTGGCGGTGGTCGGGACGCTCGGCGCGGCCTTCGGAGTGCTCCGCACCTGCTGGGTGGTGCTCGGCGCACCCGTCTGGGTGCCGGTGGCGTGGGAAGACGCCGATGGGCCGTTCCGGGACGCCGTGCCCGCTGAAGCCGAGGACGGGTCGGCGCCCTCCCCGACGGTGATCCGACCGTCCGTGGAGAGCCGGGGCCGGTGGCCTGAACCGCCGAACCGGCCACACCCACCGTGCTGGTTACCGTCCGCTGTGATTCCCCCGCGGATGTCGAGGAGCATCCCGCGAGCAGGGCCAGCGCCAGGATGCCGGTGAGCGCGGACCGAACTCGACGGGATGAACGCATAGGCGCGGGCTTCCTCGCTGATCGATGGTGCACCCGGCAGCAGACATCGAGCTGCCGGGACCGACGGCACCTCCGAGGCTACCTGCGGGGACTGCGGACGTCAGCGAAAGATCTTGCGCACGATCAGGGCCACCACCAGCGCACCCACTCCGATCAGCGAATACTTCACCTTCGGGTCGTTCAGCGTGGTCATCACGGTCTGCCGGCCGCGGGCCACAACAGCCTTGGGGTTCGCCCGGTCGGTGATCTCGTCAACGGCGACCGCCAGCGCATTCCGCGCCCGCTCGATCTCGGCCTGGATCGTTTCGACGTCGCGCGCCACGTCGCCTCCCGCACATCGCTGGTGTGGTGGCCGATCCCTTGCCGGCCAGGGTCACTACCCTAGCGGTTCATGGCTACCACTGATCCCGTCTCTTCCCCTTCCCCCTCCCCTGCCCCTTCCCCCTCCCCTGCCCCTTCCCCCTCCTCCGCGCACATCGCTCCGTCGCTCCCGGAGGCCGGCGACCCGGCTCCCCCCTTCTCCCTGCCGGACGCCGCCGGGAAGGTGGTGTCGCTCACCGATTTCGCCGGCCGATCGGTGATCGTGTTCTGCTATCCGGCGGCGGGCACCCCCGGTTGCACCACCGAGGCCTGCGAGTTCACCGCAGCCGGCCCGGATCTGGACACTGCCGGCTACACCGTCATCGGCATCTCACCCGACCCGCCCGAGAAGCTGGCCGAGTTCGCCGAGAACGAGCACCTCGACCTGATCCTGCTCTCCGACCAGGACAGGACGGTGCTGAGGTCCTACGGTGCTTTCGGTGAGAAGAAGAACTACGGAACGACCGTGCAGGGGGTGATCCGGTCCACCTTCGTCATCGGGCCGGACGGTCGCATCGTCCGGGCGATGCGGAATGTGAAGGCGACCGGGCACGTCGCGCGGGTGCTGGCGGCTGTCGGGCTCGGCTGACTCTCCGTGGGCATGTTGATCGAGTTCGGCGGTCTACCCGGCACCGGCAAGTCCACGCTGGCGGCTCACCTCGCCGACCGGACCGGCGCCGTGCTGCTGCGGATCGACGTCATCGATGCGGCGATGCGGCGCGTCGGGCTCATCGCGGATCAGACCGGTGTCGCCGCCTACGGCGTTGCTCACGACCTCGCGGCCGCCCATCTGAAGCGCGGCTTCACCGTGATCGTCGACGCGGTCAACCCGGTCGAGGAGGCGCGGGCCGGTTGGCGGGCATTGGCCGAGGTCGAAGGCGCGCGGCATCTGGTGATCGAGACCGGCTGCGAAGATCCGGCGGAGCATCGACGGCGAGCAACAGCCAGGGACAACGACATCGCCGATTGGGTCTACCCGTCCTGGGAGGAGATCGGCCAAAGACGACGCGAGTACCAGCCTCGCCACGACGAGGGGCTGGTGCTGGACACCACCCGGCCGGTCGGCGAACTGCACGAGGAGATCGACCGGTATCTGACGGCTACGGATCACCGGTAGACGTACCTGTCGAGGAAGTCATTGCCGAACTTGCGGTTCGGGTCGTGGCGGCCGGCCAGCGCTCTGAAGTCCGGCATCTTCGGGTAGTGGTTCACCGGGTCGGTCAGGAAGACCTTTCCCCAGTGCGGACGCGGATCGAACGGCGCCAGCGCCTGCTCGACGGCGGCCACCGCGGCGTGCACCTTCTCGTCGTCGTCGAACCAGGTGAAGTGCAGGCCGACGGTGTCCCGGCCCTGACAGGGGCTGAGCCACAGGTCATCCGCCGCGATGGTGCGCACCTCGGACACCTGCAGGGCGCCGGAAAGGTCGAGCCTGCGGACGGCCAGCAGCGCGGCGGCGCCGTGCTCGCGTGGAACCAGGTATTCGGACTGCTGTTCGTCGCCCGAACTGGGGGTGAATCCCAGCCGGAAGTGCGGCAGCCTCTCGTGCCACGGGCCGGCGACACCGAACTGCTCGGTGGCGGCGCTCGGATCCTGGCCGGTGGTCGGATGCTGCGCCTGGGTTGCCGCCCGGGCGCCCCACCTGGTCCCGTCCACCGCCTCCGGCCCGCGAGTCTTCACCCAGATCTTCGCGACCAGGTCCGGGCCGACGGGGTCGATGAACAGACTGACGCTGTAGCCGGCCGCCATGATCTCGTCGAACTGCTCGGTGACCGCGTCCAGCGGCGCATCCAGCCAGACGTCCTGACGCACGTCGAAGCTCTTCTCTATCAACAGCTCCAGCCGGGTGACGATCCCCAGCGCACCCAGCGCGAGCACCGATCCGCCGAAGGCCGGGTCGCCGACGGCGACCGAGACCAGCTCACCGTCGGCCCGCACGAACTCGACCGCCCGGACTCCGGCCGCCAGGCACTTGTTCCCCACCCCGCTGCCGTGGGTCCCGGTCGCGCAGGCGCCGGCGACGGAGATGTGCGGCAGCGAGCCGAGATTGCCCAGCGCGAACCCTGCCGCGTGCAGGACCCCGGCGACCTCGCCGTAGCGGGCGCCCGCCGGCACGCTGACGGTGTCCGTTCCCACCACGATCTCACCGGCCATGTCCCTGACCGTGACTAGGTCGCCGGAGGTGTCGGCGATGCGATTGAACGAGTGCCCGGTTCCCAGGGCTCGGATGCTCGTACTGTCGGCCACCAGCTGCTGCAATTCGTCCAGGCGGGCCGGGGCGTGCAACCGGTCGGTCGAGAAGGCGATGTTGCCCGCCCAGTTGCGCAGTTCCACGTGTTGATCCTGCCCTGACCTGCAGCGCCGTGCCATCGAAGATTCGTGATCGGGAGTTTGGTGGGGCCGAAGGGAGTCGAACCCTCACTGACACGACCCTAAATCGTGTGCCTCTGCCATTGGGCTACGGCCCCTCCACCCGCCACCCTACGTCGGCGGCGTGATCCCGCACCGGCCCCGCCCGCCGGCCCGCGAGGCCGGCCGGTGACCGTCCCTCCGCTTCCCCGCCCACCCGCCGCCCGCGACGCTGGCCTTCCGGCCCGGTCCAGCCCTCGCCGGCTGCGCGCGCCGTTCGGACGCCGTACCGTCAAGGCGCGACCAAGCTCAGCACCCGCGCGCCGACCTTCGACGATCGACCACTAGTAGTTCGACAACGACCACAGGAGTGAGCATTCGATGACCGGACCCGACCGTGAACTTCCGCAGTCAACCGGCGGCAGCACACCATGGCAGAAGCGAGCCGACCGTGGCGCCGATCTCCCGCCCAGCACCGCGGACGCGGACCGCGAAGCCTCCGGACCCGGCAGGCCTCAATTCAGCTCGGGCGAGAGCGATGAGGCCACCACCGTCGTCCATCACCGGGATCTGAGCGGCGGGGGCACCGGCGGGGGCGAACCACCCGCAGGCTTGGCCGGCGACGCCGCAGGGTCCGCCGTACCCGCCGCCGGGGCCGTCGACCCCGCGGCGGCCTCCTCGCGGTACAGCTACTCCGCCGATCCGGCTGCCACCCCACCCACACGGGCGTACCCGACGGCGACCGGCGCCGATTCTGCGTCCAGTTCGCCGTCGCCCGGCTACGGGTCTGCGGCCGACCAGGGCACCGGCCGCGGCGGATTCTTCTCGGAGCCGCCGCAGTCCGCTCAACCGGAGCTGGCGCCCGCGAAGAGCCGGGTACTGCAGAACATCGGCGGCGCCCTACTCGGGCTGCTGCTGACGCTCGGCCCCGTCATCCTGTATTCGATCCTGAGGGGCCAAGGGCAGACTCCGTTCACCGGCAGTGTCGGCGGCAAGTTCCTGCTGCTGGGTCTGGTGGTGATCGCCGCGATCCCGGCGTTTCTGGCCGGATGGGCGCCGGCGGCGGCCTGGGTCCCTGGCGCGCTGCTCGCCATCCTCGGCATCATCGCGTTGTTCAGTACCGGGTTCCAGAACTGGCTGGTGGACAGATCGATCGATTGGTTCAAGGGCCCTGGGGTCGGGCAGTTCATCGTCGCGGTGGCTCTTCCGCTAGGCCTGGCGCTGCTGTTCGCCGGGCTCGGCACAGTGTGGGCCAGACGGGCCGGAGCGCACGCCGTGCTGGCCCGCATCGGTCACCGCTGACGCCGGACCGCACGGCCCGTCACGCCGTCGGCGGGCCGAGGACCCCCCGCAGCACCGGCAGCATCTGGGCCATCGCCAGGCCCCGATGCGACAGCAAGTCCTTCTCGGCCGGCGGCAGCTGGGCGCTGGTCCGCGGCTTGGCGGTGCCGGCCGATGCGAGGTCGCCCCCGGCCGGAACGAAGACCGGGTCGTAGCCGAACCCGTTATCGCCCACCGGTTCCCGGGCGATGCGGCCACGCCACCTTCCGTGTACCACGACGGGGTCCCGGCCCGGAGGGGCGAGCGCCAGCGCGCAGACGAACTCGGCGCCCCTGCGCTCGTCCGGCACATCGATCAACTGGCCGAGCAGCAACGCGTTGTTGGCCGCGTCGTCCCCGTGCCGACCGGACCAGCGCGCGGACAGCACACCGGGCATCCCGTTCAGGGCGTCGACGGCAAGGCCGGAATCGTCGGCCAGCGCGATCTCGCCGGTCTCCGCCGCCGCCTGCATCGCCTTCGCTGTCGCGTTCTCGGCGAAGGTGGCACCCACCTCCGGCAGTTCCGGGAACCGCTCCACGTCGGCCAGCCCCAGAACGGTGACGGCCGGCCCGAGTATCCGACGCAGTTCATCCAGTTTCTTCGGGTTCCTGGTTGCCAGCAGGACGCGTCCCTTCCCGCTTGCGCCGCGGCCGACGGTCACGCGGGGGCGCCGGGAATTTCGATCTTCTTCGGGTACGGAGCGGCCAGCGCCTGAGTCTGCACCTTCGTGAGCTGGTCGATGCCAGCCAACGCCAGGTCGAGCATCGCGTCCAGGGTGCTGCGCGGGAACGTGGCGTTCTCCGCCGTTCCCTGCACTTCCACCAGCGTGCCGGCATCGGTGGCAACGATGTTCATGTCGACCTCGGCGCGGGAGTCCTCCTCGTAGGGCAGATCCAGCCGCACCTTTCCGCCGACCACGCCCACCGACACCGCGGCGATCTGGCAGCTCAGCGGGTGCGGGTCCGCCAGCGCGCGGGTCTCCCGCAGGAAGTGCACGGCGTCCGCCAGCGCCACGTAGGCGCCGGTGATGGCGGCGGTCCGGGTACCGCCATCAGCCTGCAACACGTCACAGTCCACGGCGATGGTGTTCTCGCCGAGCGCTGTCAGATCGATGCAGGCGCGGAGCGAGCGGCCGATCAGTCGGGAGATCTCGTGGGTGCGGCCACCGACCCGGCCCTTCACCGACTCCCGATCGCTGCGGTCATGGGTCGAGGAGGGCAGCATCGCGTATTCGGCCGTCAGCCAGCCGAGCCCCGAACCCTTGCGCCAGCGCGGCACTCCCCTGGTCACCGATGCGGCGCAGAGCACCTTCGTGCCGCCGAACTCGACCAGCACGGAGCCGGCGGGGTGCGCCTGGAATCCGCGGGTCAGGGTGATCGGGCGCAGTTCGTCGTCGGCGCGGCCGTCGGCGCGGCCGCCGCCGGTTGCTGCGGGTCTCGTCATAAGGACGAACCTAGCCGGACCGGCTGTCACGACGGATCGTCAGGAGGCGACGCTGATCTCGGGGCCAAGGAACCGGTGGCGGAGACGGTCGAAGGCGGCCTGATCGCCGGTGGCCAGGAACTGATGACGGCTCTCGGCCGGGCGCTCCGCCGGGCCCGCGATGATCGGCCGCGGCGCCAGCAGGTCCCGGGCGGTCAACGCCGCGAGCACGTCCTGCGCTGTCTGGTCGGCGCTGGACACGAGCATCACACCGTTGCCCATCACGCGCTGCAGCACACCGGCGAGCAGTGGGTAGTGCGTGCACCCCAGGACCAGGGTGTCGATGTGCCGTTTCTGTAACGGATCGAGATACACCTGCGCCAGCCCGGTGATCTGCCGCCCCGAGGTGATGCCGCGTTCAACAAAATCCACGAAGCTGGGGCAGGCCTGTTGGTGAACGGTGACCGGGCCGGGCCGTTCGGCCGCACCACCTGCACCGCCGAGGCGGGTGCCGGCAACCGCACCGGCCTGTGCGAACGCCCGCCGATACGCCCCCGAACCGATGGTTGCCGAGGTACCGATGACGCCGATGTGACGCGTCTGAGAGACCGCAAGGGCCCGCCTCACCGCAGGGGAGATGACCTCGATCACCGGTACCGGGTAGCGCCGCTCGGCCAGCTCCCGCACTCCGACGGAGGCTGCCGTGTTGCACGCGATCACCAGCAGCTTGACGCCGGAGTCGACCAGCGAATCGGCAACGTCCATCGCATAGGAGCGGATCTCCTCGACCGGCCGAGGTCCGTACGGTGCATGTGCGGTGTCCCCGATGTACCGGATCCGCTCGGCCGGCAACCGGTCCAGCACGGCTCTGGCGACAGTCAGCCCGCCCACGCCGGAATCGAAGATGCCGATCGGCGCCACCCGGTCGGTGCTCACCCCGATGACGCTACCGGGGCCGGCCGAGCTGCTTGCGCAGGCCGACCGTCAGCCGACGCCGGCCGCAATCTTCTTGCGCCGGGGTCCGTCGGCCCTGGCGACCATGAAGGCCGCCAGCACGCCGCCGATGGCCCCGAACAGGTGGCCCTGCCATGACACTCCGGTGACCCCCACGAAATCCTTGACCGCGGTGGTCACGATGCCGGTCCAGAACAGGCCGCCCCAGAGCACCAGCAGCACCAGCCCGATCAGGATCTGGCCGATGTTGCGGGTGAACACGCCGCGGCCGATCAGGAAGGCGAGCCAGCCGAAGACCAGCGCGGACGCGCCGATCGTCACCGTGTGGCTCGGTCCGGCCAGCCAGACGCCGATCCCGGACACCAGCCAGACGAACAGCGTCACCACCACGAACTGACGCACCCCGCCGACGAACAACAGCAGCCCGAAGATCAGCAGCGGCACCAGGTTGCCGAGTAGATGTCCCCAGCCGCCGTGCAGCAGTGGAGCGAACAGGATGCCGTCCAGCCCCGCCACGCTGCGGGAGATCAGGCCGAACCTGGCGTTCAGTTCGTAGTGCATCAAGGAGTTGACGATCTGCACGAACAGCATCACCGTGGCCAGGCCACCGAGGGTGAAGGCCGCCGGACGCATCTTGGCCGGCAGTAGCGACCGGCGGACCTTCTCTGCCGGCCGGTTTTGGGCCGCGCCGACGGTGGCCGGCACCGACGGAATGTTCAGCGCCGGAAGATTGATCTCGCCCGGACCCCGGTCCCCCGAGGTACCGAACGAGCCTGACGTTGGCATGTTCATCACCCCAGGGTACGGAGATACCGCGTCGGCGCTGCCGACGTCGACCCTGGAAGAACCCTGATCGCAGAGGCTGTCGAGACGACAGCGTCGAAACCACCGTCGAAACCACCGCGTCGAGAGACCACCGCCGTTACTGCATTGCCTTGATGATGGTGACGGCGGTGGTCAGCCGATCTTCGGTTCCGTCCTCGGTCGCCGTCCCGTCCGTGGTGGTCACGTCCTCGGTCGCCCAGAGTGCGTTCTGCACCTCGCGGACGATCGTCCAGGCCTTTGCCCGGTCGGGGTCGATGCCGCCCGCCGCGCACAGCTGGTTCAGCCTGGTCCGCAGGTGTTCACGTGGGCTGCGGGCGGCGAGGACCTCGTCCCATCGGTTCCACAGCGCCGGTGCCACGCCGAAGGCCAGCTCGGCGGCCATCGGCTTCGGGTCGATTGCCAGCCACGGCTCCCTGGTCGCCGCGAGCACGTTCTGGAAGTGCAGATCGGTGTGCAGCAGGCACGAATCGACGGCAGGATCGGACACCAGGTCGGCGCATAGCGAGCGGGCCTGATGGACGAACCGCCGCGGGATGGCGTCCAGGCCGGCCGCGGCCTCGGCAATGCGGGCAGCCTCCTCCGACAGCTTGCGCAGTTGTGGCACAGCGGGCACCGCAAGACGGCGGAGCAGCGTTCCGATCACCGTGCAGGCCTGCTCCAGCGGCTCGTCCTCCAGGTCGCGCCCGGCATCGGCGCGTTCCACCAGCAGCGCCCACCTCGCCGGATCGGCGGCGAGCAACCGGATCGAACCGTCCCCGTCCCACCGCTTGAGGGCCAGGTGCTCGTGCTCGGCCTCGTGATGCGGCCAGTTCACCTTCAGCACCGCGCGCCCCGCCGGCGTCCGCACCGGGACCGCGATCGCGCACCTGCCGTGCCAGGACGGCCCGTCCAACCCGAGCTGCCAGTAATCGAAGACCTCCGCAAGCAGACCGGGCAGCCGGCGCAGCCAGGTCGATCCGTCCTGGTGACCCTCCGCGGGACGACCGGCCAGCATCTCGCGATAGCCGGGCGGGATCGCCGCCGACAGGTCGGCGGCCACCGATGGCATCACTTCATCGCCGCCGTCACCAGCGAATCCAGCACCATGGACAGCCATCGATAGGTCGCCCACATCCCGGCCGCCGGGCCGTCGGGATCGGCCAGTACCTCGGCCGGAGCGTTCTCGGCGGCGTCGTCGGAGGTGATCTGCAGCCGCTCGGAAAGGGCGAGCCGGACATCGTTGAGTGCCGTCATCCAGCTGGTCGCCTGCTGCTGGTCCAGCCGGACCGTGCCACCGCCGCGGGGCAGCGAGTCCAGCAGCACGACGGCGGCCGAGTCCTTGGCAGCGACCAGCTCCGGTTCGCGCAGCTGCCGCAGCCCCGACGACAGCTCGGCGTCGTCGGCGTGGAAGTCGGGCAGCAGCCGGGCCAGGGCCGGATCCTGCGGCCTGTCGGCAGGACCGACCGACATACCGGTGAGCGCGACCAGCGGATCGTCCGGTCGGACCTGCCGGCGACCGGCGAGCAGCTCACGGACCTGGGCGACCAGATCGGCGATCACCGTCGCCTCCACCGGCTCGAGGGTGGCGGTGATCTTCCCGAACCGGCGACGAAATTCCTGCATGCCGCCGGCGCTCAGCGATCCTGCTGCATGGTGGCCCACAGACCGGCCGCCTGCAGCTTGGCCACATCGGTTTCGATCTTCTCCCGGCTGCCGGTGGACACCGAGGCCCTGCCCTTCTGGTGCACGTCCATCATCAGCTTCTCGGCGCGGGCCTTGGGATGGCCGAGCACCGACATGAACACATGGGTGACGTAGGACATCAGATTCACCGGATCGTTCCAGACGATGGTGACCCAGGGCGGATCCGACTGTGCTGTCTCGTCGACCAGGTCGGAGCGTTCGACGGCCGGGGCACTACTTGTCACAGGAACCAGTGTGGCACGCCGGTGGATTCTGCCCCGACGACGACCGTCGCGGTGGTGAGATCACCGCACCGGCCCACCCGCCGCTGACTGCTGCACCAGGGACCGTCCGTAGTCGTTGCCGTTCGGGGTCCGCACCACCGTGTGCAGGTGGAAGGCGGCCGGTTCGGTGTTGGTCAGGAAGACCCCGCAGTGGTGGTCGATCTCGACGATGATCACCGGACTCTGGACGCGGAGGTAGAACGGATCACCGGAGTCCGTGCCGCCCATCCAACAGAACCAGGTGTCGCCGAGGTGACGAGAGACCTCGTCCATCCGCCGGGCTCGGGGGCCGTCCGGGAGGTAGCCGATGCATTCCTCGACCAGCTGCACCAACCGGTCGCGGGCGGCGTCATCCATCGCCGCCACCCCGACCCCCTCGTACGGGATGATCCGGTTGTCCTGGAAACAGCCGGCCAGGTGTCGCTCGTCCCCCGGGTGGATCCGGCCGGGAGGCATGGCCGGATCCACCAACTTCGGATACAACACGGCCCGTTCTTGCAGGTCCGGGGGCAATGACGTGATCAGCGACCGGGCCAGGGCGATGCGGCGGTCGAACACCGTGGTGCCGGCGTGCGGGCCGGCGTCCACCGAGGACGGTTCGGCGGCCAGGAACACCGGTGTCGCCACCATCCGTCGGTCGTCGACGAGCACATTGAGGGCGACATGGTGCCCGAACAACTGCCATCCCCACGGCGCCGTGGCCGAGGGTGTCCCGTAGAGCGCGAAGTGGTAGCTGAACTCGTTCATCAGCGCCGGCAACCCGACCACGTCGCCGAGAAAGCCGTTGATGCGCATCAGGTTCCGGACCAGCTCGTAGCCGGCGGGACTCAATGACGCCCGGACCAGAGCGAGGATTGCTTCCCGGCCGGACACCGGGAGTTCCTCCAGCCGCACCCCGGTGTCGTGCTGGACGAACTCGGGGTTGGACCAGCTCTGCCACTCGACGGCGTCGACCGGATGGCGCATCCGATCGGTCACCCGGGGCGGCATTCCCGCGAGCATCGCCCGGGCCGCCGCCACCATGGTCGCGGTCGGTGCCGCCTGCTCGACGGGCACCGCGGACCGCGGGAAGAGCCCCGTTCGGAGTGTCCCGTCGGCGGTGATACCCCGGAACTCCGCGGGGTACAGCCGCGACCAGCCCTCGATCATCGGTCCGGCGAAGGAATCCGTCCGGGCCACCCGGCCGTACTCGCGCCATCCCAGGCCGCGGAGCGCGGCGATCCGCGGGTCGCTCGGGGCCGGGACGTGGTCACGAAACGACGGCATGACCGGCCACCTCCTCGACCCGGTCCGAGCTGAGGCCAGCAGCCCTGAGCAACGCCGCGACGGCCCGCGCCGGGTCGGCGCCGCGCCAGGCCACGTGCTGGTCGGGTCGCACCAACACGGCCGCGGCACCACAGCGGGTCTCGAGGACGTCGTCAGCGATCCGGCGAACGAGGACCGGGACGTCCGCGGCCCGGTCGAGGAACTCGCCGGTCCAGTCGACCCGGTCGGAGATCAACAGGGTGAATCCGGGACCCAGCAGGTCGTATCCCGAGCTACCGTCGGCAGACCACCAGTGCGGCAACAGATGTCCGGGTCGGGCACTCGGCGTGTAGTCGACAGGATGTTCGGCGATGTCCGATCCCGGCTCCGCACTGACCGCGGGCGAGTCCCCGTACCGGTATCCGAGCACCAAGCCCAACGAGTGGAACTCGGCGCGCTTGACCGCCAGCGCCCGGCCCAGTTCATCCCGGGCTCTGTCGCCGGCGGCATCGTTCCGATCCAGACCGGGCCGGGCGAAGTCGACGGCCAGCGCGGAGCCGTTGCCGGCGGCGTCCCGGATCGTCCGCTCCGCAACCGGTCGGCGCTCCGCTCCGTAGCTCTCCAACAGCGCCGGACCGGCCCACCCGTCGACGACGGCAGCGATCTTCCAGGCCAGATTGGCGGCATCGCCGATACAGGTGTTGAACCCGTGCCCACCCCACGGCGGATTCAGGTGTGCGGCGTCACCGACCAGGAACGCGCGGCCACGGCCGTAGCTCGGGGCCAGCAACATCCGCGCAGTCCACGCATCCGTGGCGATCACGTCCACCTCGATTCGTCGCCCGATGAGTCGGTGCAGCATGGCTTCCGGACCGAGATCACCGGTCACCCCGTCGACGCCCTGGACGATGGCCCACCAGGTGCCGTCGAGATCGAGCGGTCCGACCATCCCCGACACGCCCGATCCCACCACCCAGTACTGGACCGCCGGATCCAGCCGCACCACGTCGGCGAGGTCCGGGGCCCGGAACAGGATGTTGAGGTTGGACCGCGCCGCGGACGACCCCTCGTACTCGATACCGAGTCCGCTGCGGACGACGGACCAGCCACCGTCGGCGCCGATCAGGAAGTCGGCCGTGATCTCCCGCACGCCGTCCGGTCCGGACACCGACACCCGGAAACCCTCGGTGTCGTCGAGGTTCTCGGACCCGGGCGACCGTGCTGCGACGAACCCGGTGACCCTGCTCCCCAGCTCCAGAGTGACCGCCGGATGCTCGGTCGCGGCGTGTCGGAGTGTCTTCTCGACCACCGGCTGCGGCACCTGCTGTCCGCACTCCGGTTGCCAGGGGTACCGGTCGGCCGACAACTGGAAGGCTCCGGCGAAGCGGGCGACCTCATGACCCACCAGGCTGGTGCAGAAGATCACGTCCTGCGAGTACTCGACCGGGAGCGGGGCCGCCGCCCTGAGCCGGTCGGCCAACCCGAGCCGCCGTAGGTGCGTCATGGTCCGGGCACTCGTCGTCTTGGCCCGTGGACGGGTGTCGTCGACCGTCTCCCTGGGCTCCACCACCACACTCGACACCCCCCGGTGGGCCAGATCGAGCGCCAGGAACAATCCACTCGGACCGCCGCCGCTGATGAGGACCGGTGTGTGGTGGGTCGGGACGCCGTACTTCTCGGGGTCATCGGCCCGTCGACCGGTCATGCCCCGACCCGCCCTTCCGGCCCGACGATCGGTGTGGTCAGGATGCCGAGGCGCTCCACCTCGACCCGGACCTCGTCGCCGCTGTGCAGCAACCACGGTGGCGTACGGACGTAGCCGACGCCCTCGGGCGTCCCGGTGGCGATCACGTCGCCCGGATGCAAGGTCATCGTCGCGCTGATCTGCGACACCAGGGCACCGACGTCGAACACCATGTCTGCGGTGCTGGCGTCCTGGGCGATCGTCCCGTTGACCCGGGTGGTCACCCGTAGTCCGTCGCGGAGGTCGCCGACCTCGTCGGCCGTCACCAGCGGACCGAGCGGGCCGCTGCGGTCGGCGTTCTTCCCGAGCGTCCACTGGGTGGTCAATTTCTGGGCGCGCCGGGCGGTCAGGTCGTTGAAGGTCGAGTAACCGAGTACGGCGGCCAATCCCTGTTCCGGGTCGGCATCGACCACTCGGGAGCCGATGTAGGCGGCCACTTCTCCCTCCCAGTCCAGGCCCTCCTCGGTGTCCGGGACCGGCGCCGGCACCCCTCCTGACGACAGCGACGCCGTCCACCGGCCGAACAGAGTGGGGTGGTCGGGTACCTCGAACCGGCCCTCGGCAGCGTGAGCGCGATAGTTCAGACCGACACAGATGACCCTGGCGGACGGCGGGACGATCGGCACGGGGGTCACCGCATCGAGCGGGATGGCGGGACCTGTGCTGTGGGGAGCGGCGGCGAGGGCAGCCCGAGGGTCGGTCCAGAAGCTGTCCCGGGTCGCCAGCGGGCGCACGGTGTCGCCGACGACGACCCCGACGACGACGGTGTCGTCCGGACGGGCGGGGTGCTGACGGAATCCGATGAGATGCACGGCGATCCTTACGATACCGGGACAGGAGTCCCGGGGCGTGTGAGCGGAATGCTCAGTGAGGGCTGGCGGAGACGGTGTCGGCCCGGGTGGAAGCCCGGCGTGCCGCCGGCGCACCCGCGATGAAGATCGCGCCGAGGACCGCGGGGATCACGAACCCCAGGGCAGCGATCCGCAGGCCACCCTCGCCGGCGACCATCACTGCGCCGTACGTCGGCCCGACGATCGCACCGACCCGCCCGACGCCCAGCGCCCAGCCCAGGCCGGTGGCCCGCAGCGGTGCCGGATAGGTCCGCGCGATGAAGTCGTTCAGCACGTTCTGGGTGCCGAGCCCTCCGAAACCGGCGAGCAGCACGCACACCACGAGGACCGCCGCCGGCGGCTGGAACGACATCACGGCCAGCGCCAGGACCGCACTGCCGAACCCGACCACCACCAGCCGCTTCGGCCCGACCCGCTCGGCGATCCGGGAGGCGATGAGGGTGCCGATGACGGCGCCGATGCTGTAGACGAGCAGGAAGGTGACCGACGACCCGAGTCCGTAGCCGGTCTTCTTCATGATCTGCGGCAGCCAGGTGGCGATGCCGAAGATGGTCAGCAGGCTGCAGAAGGTGGCCAGCCAGATCAGCAGGGTGGCCCGCGCCCGGCCCTCGACGAACAAGCCCACCGGACTGCCCCGCCGCTCGGTCCGGATCGGCGCCGTGTCCTCCGGCAGCCCGTAGGCGGCGCGGACCGACGCCGCCTCCTCGGTCCGACCGACGATCTGCAGGAAGGCAGGCGACTCCGGCAGCGACCGCCAGACCACCACCACGAACAGCAGCATGATGCCGCCGGTCGCGTAGACCGGGCGGAATCCGTAGCTGTCCAGGGTGGTCAGCGAGACGAGCGAGGCGATCACCGTCCCGACGGCGGGACCGGTGAGCACTGCCCCGAGGATGCGCGAGCGGTGGGCCGGATCGGCGAACTCGGTGGCCAGCGCGACCGCCGTGGGCAGCAGGCCGCCGACCCCGACGCACGCCAGGAACCGGAAGATTCCGAACACCGCGAAACTCGGGGCCAGTGCACAGGCCACCATGAACACCGAGAAGGTGGTCAGGCTGACCACGAAGAGCTTCCGGCGGCCCAGCCGGTCGGTCAGCATGCCCGCTCCGAGGGAGCCGATCAGCATGCCCACCAGGGCCAGACTTCCCACCAGGCCACCCTCGGCGGCGGTGATGTTCCACGGAGCGCGGCCGATCATCGCGGGCAGCGTCGCGCCGTACACGTACAGGTCGTAGCCGTCCGCGACCAGGCACAGCCAGCAGATCAGGAACACGGTGCGGCGGGAGCGGAGGGGAGCGGTGAGCGCTGCGGGGGATGGCGTCATGAGCGGTCCTCTTGCGTCGTCGGAAAAGTCGCTGCCACGACGGTCCTACGGCGACCCCGCCGACGAACATCACACTTCCGTCCATCGGAAGTCTTCCGGTGATTGTCCCCGTCGTGACGGCCAGTCACAATCGCTGGATGAGCGCACCGGAAGTCGGCGTCCCCGAGGACGGACGCCGTCGGGGGCGTCCTCGACAGGGGCGGCCGGTCCTGGATCGTTCACTGTCCCTGTTGGCCGCGTTCACCGATCGCCGGCGGGCCATGGGCCTCACCGAGCTCGCCCTGCTCACGGAGATGCCGGTGCCGTCGGCCTCCCGCCACGTCCGCCAGCTCGTGGAGTGGGGCGCCCTCGAACGCCGGGACGACGGCAAGTACGTGATCGGCGTGCGACTGTGGGAGGTCGCCTCGCTCGCCCCCCGCGGCCACGGGGTCCGCGAGATCGCCCTGCCGTTCATGGAGGACCTGCACGACATCACCCGCCACCACGTGCTGCTCGCCGTCCGGGAGAACGTCCAGGCCGTGCTCATCGAACGGCTCACGGCCCACGGTGCGACCGACGTCGCATACCGGGTCGGCGGCCGACTTCCGTTGCGCAGCACCGCGGTCGGACTGGTACTGCTGGCCGGTGCGGAGCTCGACCTGCAACAACAGATGATCGATGCCACCGTCGACCACGAGCCCGGCGCGACCGTGATGGGCGGAGCCGAGCTGCGCATCGGTCTGGCCCAGATCCGCCGGACCGGGGTCGGCATCGTCCGCAGAACCCTGCCGTCGCGGACCATCTCGATCGCCTCACCGATCCGCGGCAGCGGCGGAAGCGTCCGCGCCGCCCTGTCCGTGGTGGTCCCCGACGGCGAGGTCGACCCGGCCACCATGGTCAATGCGGTCGCCGCGACCGCCCTGCACATCTCCCGGGCGCTGGGTCTGGATCGTGGCGCGCCGCGGGCGGACCGGTGAGCACACCGGACGACGCCGCCCTCACCGGCGACCTGTCCGACCTGTCGGCGCTGGTGGACCGGGTTCCGGAGGGCTGGTCCCCGGTCGTGTACCGCGACCGGCGGTACGGGATGAGCAGGACGACGCACGCGGCCGGGCGCTCGGTGGAGATCTACGCCGAGGAACTCAGCGGCCCGGACGTGGTCAGTACCAACGTGCTGCGGACGAGCCGCGGCGATCTGCTGCGGCCCTGCGAGATGCCGGCCGCCACGGTGCTGGCCTTCCTGCGTGGCTGGGCCCCGCACCATGACTCCGACCCGCGCTCTACGCTGGCCGCCATGACGCAGGCACCGCCGGCCGCACCCTCTTCAGCGCTGCTCACCGACCAGTACGAGCTGACGATGTTGCAGGCGGCGCTGGCCAGTGGCACCGCCGATCGGCAGTGCACGTTCGAGGTGTTCGCCCGGCGGCTGCCGAACGGGCGCCGGTACGGCGTGGTCGCCGGCACCGGCAGGTTGCTGGATGCGTTGGACGAGTTCACCTTCGGCGATGCCGAGCTAGCCCGGCTGGAGCCGATCCTGGACAGCCGGACCCTTCATCACCTGGCCGGTTATCGGTTCGACGGCGACATCGACGGCTATCCGGAAGGCGAGTTGTTCTTCCCCGGCAGCCCGGTGCTGTCGATCACCGGAACCTTCGCCTCCGCGGTGCTACTGGAGACCCTCGCGTTGTCGGTCTTCAACCACGACTGCGCGGTCGCATCGGCCGCTGCCCGGATGGCCAGCTCGGCCGGTGACCGGACGCTGATCGAGATGGGTTCCCGGCGCGCCCACGAGCAGGCTGCGGTCGCCTGCGCCCGGGCCGCCTATCTCGCCGGGTTCGACACCACCTCGAACCTGGAAGCCGGCCGCCGGTACGGCATTCCGACCGGGGGCACCGCCGCTCACTCGTTCACCCTGCTGCATGACTCGGAAGTCGAGGCCTTCACCGCCCAGGTCGCCTCGCTCGGGACGTCGACCACGCTGCTGGTGGACACCTACGACATCACCAAGGGCATCGAGGCAGCGATCAAGGTGGCCGGCAACACGCTGGGTGCCATCCGGATCGACTCCGGCGACCTCGGCGTTCTGGCCAGGGCCGCCCGGGATCAGCTGGATGCCTTGGGCGCCAAGCACACTCGGATAGTATTGTCCGGCGACCTGGACGAGTACGGGATCGCCGCCCTGCGAGCCGAACCGGTCGACGCCTACGGTGTCGGCACCTCGGTGGTCACCGGATCGGGGGCGCCCACCGCGGGAATGGTCTACAAACTCGTCGAGGTGGACGGCCGTCCGGTCGAGAAGCGTAGCGAAAACAAGGCATCCATGGGTGGCCGCAAGTCGGCATTCCGCCGGCACAAGCCGACCGGCACCGCCACCGAGGAGGTGGTGCACCTGCACGGCGACGAACCCGATATCGGCGTCCACGACACCGTTCTGCCCATTCCGTTGGTGCGGGCCGGTTCGGTGGTGCCGGGTTTGCCGGACCTGATGCGCTCCCGCGATCACCTCAAGCAGCGCCTGGTGAGCTTGCCGTGGGAGGGACTGAAACTGTCACAGGGCGATCCGGCCATTCCCACGGTGTTCCAGCTGCCAGGACATCCATCGCTGCGGGAGCCTCGATGACTCGGGAGTACCGGCCGTCCACCGCGTTGATCGTCGTCGACATGCAACACGACTTCGCCGATCCGTCCGGATCGTTGTACGTCCGCGGCGCAGAGCACATCGTGGCCCCAGTCACCGCGGAAATCCGGGCGGCTCGGGCGGCCGAAGCCACCGTGGTCTTCACCCAGGACTGGCATCCCGCGCACACTCCGCACTTCGTCATCGACGGCGGGATCTGGCCGGTGCACTGTGTGATGGGCACTCCGGGCGCCGAGTTCGTGCCCGACCTGGATCCGGACGGTGCACCGGAGCCGGTGGTACGCAAGGGTTCCGGACCGGAAGACGGTTACTCGGGGTTCTCCGTGAGGAACCTGACCACCGACCGGACCAAGGACACCGAACTGTCGGCCATCCTCGATGAGAACGGCGTCATGGACGTGGTGGTCGTCGGGCTGGCCGGCGACTACTGCGTCAAAGAGACCGGCATCGACGGGGTCCGGCACGGCTTTGCCGTCGAGGTCCCGCTGGCGCTCACCCGATTCGTCGAACTCTCCGCCGGCGATACCGTGCGGGCCGTGCTGGCCATGCGGGACGCCGGCGTCGAGGTGACGGATGACGGTGACCGGGCCGGGTGATGGCCCGTCACGCCGCAGGCGCCCGGTTGCCGTCGGCCCGAGCAGGGGTTGCCGCTCTTTCGTCCGCCGCCGACAACAAGAAGAACACCGGCGGAAGCAGCAACTCGACCATCATTTCGGCGATCTGGAGCCAGTGCGGGCTGCCGAGGACGGCCAGCGAGATCAACCGGCCCACGCCGCCGAGCAGGAAGACGCCGGACAGCATCCGGATCACCGTTGACGAGACCGGCGCTTGCCTGGCGGCCCAGATCCAGGCCAGGCCGAAGCCGAAGAAGATTGCCGAATAGAACCGCTCCCGGGAATCGATGGTCGCGGTGGAGGCGCCCGCCCCGGGGACCGACACCTGTCCAAACCCGAAGTGGTACAGGCCGATCAGGGCGCAACCGACGCCCATCACCATGGCCAGCACCTTGAGTGTTCTCGCCATCCACTGCTCCGCTCGGGTCGGCTACTTCTCTGATCACCGGTTCGGTCCGGTCGGGTACGGAGTCGGCCACTTGATAGATCGTTCTACTACGGCGACGGTACAATGCTTCAACGAGCAACACAACAGTCGAAGGACGTGGTCCAGGTCGTCGATACTCGCGCGCGCATCGTGGCAGCCACCCGCGAGCTGTTCCGCCGCCAGGGCATGACGGGTACCGGTCTGAAGCTGATCGCGCAGCATGCCCGGGCGCCCTTCGGCTCGATCTACCACTTCTTCCCGGGTGGCAAGACGGAGTTGGCCGGCGAGGCCATACGGACCGCGGGCGCGCAGTACGGCGCCCACGTGCTGACCATTTTCGACGGCTGTCCCGACCTGCTCACGGCGATCGAGGTGGCCTTCTCCGCCGCCGCCGATGCCCTGGTGCGGTCGGATTTCGTCGAGGGCTGCCCGATTGCCACCATCGCTCTGGAGGTGGCCGGTACCGACGAGGAACTGCGGGGGGCGGCCGCTGACGTGTTCAACGGCTGGATTCGCGGTGGAACACTCAGCATCGAAGGCAGCGGCCTGCCGGAGGACGTCAGACGCCGGTTGATCATCGGCTTCGTCAACAGCCTGGAAGGGGCCTTCGTGCTCAGCCGGACGCTGCGCAGCACGGAGCCGCTGGAGGCGGCGGGCCGGATGATGCTACTGGCTGCCACCGCGGAACTGGCCGAACATCGGGCCTGAACCGCCTCTGCCGGCCAGCGATGCCTGCAGGAAGTCGACCTGCAGCAGGAGCAGGCTCTCGGCGACCTGCTCCTGCGGAGTCATGTGGGTGACGCCGGTCAGCGGCAGCACCGCATGCGGCCGCCCGGCTCCCAGCAGCGCCGACGACAGCCGCAGAGTGTGCGCAACCACCACGTTGTCGTCGACCATACCGTGCAAGATCAGTAGCGCCGGGACTTGATCCCCGGCGGTGATCGGTCGCGATGCCAAGTCCAGCAACGAGTTCCGCTGGTAGACGCGTGGTTGCTCCGCCGGGTGCCCGAGATATCGCTCGGTGTAGAAGGTGTCGTACAGTCGCCAATCGGTCACCGGCGCACCGGCCACGGCGGCGCGGAACACATCTGGCCGGGCCAGCACTGCCAGCGCCGAGAGGTATCCGCCGTAGGACCAGCCGAGAATGCCGACCCGCGCGAGGTCGACATCGTCCGGGTATCGCCCGGCAACTCCGGCCAGGGTGTCCAGCTGGTCCTGCAGGCTGACGGCGGCGAACTCGTCGTGGATCGCCTTCTCCCAGGCCGGACCGCGACCTGGGGTGCCGCGGCCGTCGCCGACGATCACGCAGAACCCTTGGTCGGCAAGGAACTGCGCCTGCAGGAAGCCGCGGCGGTGCTGAAGCACCAACTGGGCATGCGGTCCGCCGTAGGGTGCCATCAACACTGGAAGGCGCCCTGTCCCCTGCGCATGTCCCCTCGGGAACAGCACAGCTGTGGCGACCTCCCGCTCGCCGGTCCTCAGCAATTCCACCTCCGGCGTGAACGCCGGTGACTCGGCAAGACGTTGCAGGACACCGACCTCGGCGCCGCGGGCGTGCACCGCTACCCGGACGCCGTCCGTCTGCAGGGTCGCGCTGCTGATTGCGGTGGTACCGCTCGCCGCCGCGCCGCTGTGCACACCCGCTCCTGCGCTCAGCTCGTCGACGGCCGCATCCCAGCCGATCCGCAAGAGCTGGATCGAGGTGGGATCGGAGCGAGAAGCCTGGACCAGGGCGCCGTTCTCGTCCACCGACAGGACCGAGCGCACCTGCAAACCCGGCGGGCTGATCGGGACCCCGTCGACAGCCAGCCGCCTGGTGTCCGAATCCGCCTCGTCGATCGTGGTGAGCAGGCGGCCGTCGGGCGTCAGACATGGCACCCCGGACACCAGCTCGATCCAGTTGTCGTCGCGCTGCTCGCCGAGCAGCCGGGTGACGACCGGCGCTCCCGCGGTGGTTCCAGGCTCCGGCATTCCGGCCCTGGGGTGCTGGCGCAGGTGCGGGCTCAGGATATGGGAGCGTCGCTGGTCACGGCTCAGCACCTGGATCACCGGATCACCGTAGCGGGTCCAGGACACCCTGGTCAGGTATGGAAATAACGTTCTCTCCCAGCCGATTTCGCGACACTCCCCGTCGAGGGTGATGTGCCACAGCGACACGCAGGCATCGTCGCTTCCCGCCACCGGATAGCGGTGGGAGGCCGGTGCTGCCGACGGAACTGCCGGGTCGGCCAGGTGCCAGAGCGGCACCGGTGAGTTGTCGTAGCGCTCGACCAGTAGCGACTGCCCGTCCGGCGACCACCAGAATCCGCGCGGGCGGTCCATCTCCTCGGCGGCGATGAACTCGGCCTGGCCCCACACCACCTCGTCACCGTCCGGTTCGGCCAGCGCCCGGTCACCGGTTCCGTCAACGCCGATCACCCGCAGCGCGCCGTCGGCGGCGTAGGCGACAGTGCGAGCGGTGGGGTCGATGCGGGGATCGATCGCCGCGCCCGTCGACGGCAGTTCGGTGGCTGCGCCGGCCGGTACGTCGCAGACCCAGACCGAGCCGGACAGCGCGAAGACGGCGATTGCTCCGGCATCGTCGGTGCTGTAATCGACGATCCCGCCACCGCTCTCCCTCGCGCGTTCCCGACGTGCCCGCTCGTCGGCCGGCAGCGCCTCGCCGGAACTCCCGAGCAAAACTGCCGGGTCCGCCAGCAGCCTCTCAGACCCGGTCGCGACGTCGAACTCCCACAGCGCACCGGTGCGGTCGGTGCCGCTGGGCGTCCGGACGAACAGCACCCGGCTGCCGTCGGCGGTGACGCTGACGTTCCGCGGCTCGCCCAGGGTGAAGCGCAGCGTGCGGGCGGACAGGCGGGGAAAGGACACGGTCGGCGCTGCGCCGGCAGCCGGTGCTTCACGGGATTCCACGAGACCCGATGCTGCCATGACGACTGCTGCCGGCGGAATCTGCTGCGGACTAGTTGCGCGCTAGTTGCGCGGGGCCCGCGCAATGACCGTCACCGTTGCCGGCGCGATCTCGGTGAAGCCGGCATCTCGAACTGCGAGCAGACCCCTTTCCTGCCAGGCCTTCTCCGGGCTCGTCATCCACTCGAGCAGACCCGCATAATCTGTGGAGTCGGGCCTGCGCACGGTTGCCGGGCATCCGGCTGCCGCCCACGTCGCCAGTGCAGCCGGGTCGTCTCCGGCAAGCAGCGCGGCGGCAATCATCCCGGCATGGCCGGTCTGGGCCATCAGCTTGCCAGCCGTCATCGGCGGTTCGGTGGGTACCCAGACCCGCAGGACCGGCCCGGTGACATCCGGCGGCGGGTTGTCGATCGGCAGGTCGGTACCACCGACCTGGAGCTTGCCGATCCGTTGGTCGACGTCCTGCACCGGCCCCGGCAGGATGGCCCGGATCTGGGTGTCGCCGTCGGTCATGGACAGTCCGGGCAGGGTGGCGGTGGCGTCCCATTGAGCGCCACGCGCTCGGCGGGTCACCTTACGGATGTGCCCGGCGGTGTAGCCGGCTACGGCGTCATACCATTCACCTCCCGGTTCGCTCCGCACGTCCAGACACAGTGCGGCACAAGCGGTTGCCGCCATGGCGAGGGCGCGATGCCAGCTGGGCACGGCGGTGCGCTCCAGTCGCAACAGCAACTGCAGCGCCCTGATCGCCCCGGGTTCGTCATCCCGCCGGGCCAGCACCCCGGCGGTGTTCAGGCCGAGCCAGTGGGCGTAGCGCTCCCGCAGCGGGCCCAGAACAGTGCCGGTCGGCGGGCCGGGCGCGAGATTCACCTCCCCAGTGAATCGCATCGCTCGGTGACAGGACCGGCCGGCATGGACGGCCCATCGTCAGTGCGCCGAGCCGACAGGCTGGGCGATGACGACCAGATTGCTGTCGTAGGAATGCCGTTCGTAGTCGAAGGTCCCGGTGCAGGTGATCAGCACCAGCCGGTGGTCGCCGGTCTGGTCGAATGCCTCGCTGTCGGCGGCCAGTGCCCCCTTTGCCACCGACTGCACCGAGCTGACCCGATAGTCGGCGGTGTGGCCGTCGCCGCGGACCGTCACCTGATCGCCGACCTTCACCCGGAGCAACTTGGCGAAGAAGCCGATGCCCTGCGCCGCGGAGTCGACATGGCCGGCGATGACCACCGACCCGAACGGATCGCCGGCATAAGAGCTGCCGTCCCACCAGCCGAGGTGCTGGACCAGTTCAGGAACCACGAGCTCGCCGTTCACAGTCTGGGCCGGCTCCACCTCGGCGGCGGCGCCCCCAGGAAGGGTCAGCTGGCGGGGCGCGAACCTGATCCGGGTGCTGTCCGCCGGCCCACCGAGCCGGGCAGCCGTCACTCCGGCAGGCAGTGCCGGCGCGGCCGTCACTCCGGCGGGCGGTGCCGACGCGGCCGTCACTCCGGCAGGCGGTGCCGGCGCGGCCACTCCGGCAGGCGGTGCCGGCACGGCCGTCACCACCTCTTCTGACCGCGCAACAGATTCCGAGATGGACGGAGCCTCCGCAGCCAACAGCGATCCACCGGGCGCCGCTGGTGTCGGTCCGGCACAGCTCGCAGCCAGGAAACCGAACACCGCCGCTACCCGGCCGATGGATCGGCCCGATGTGTGTCCGATCAATGGAGGAAATGTGCGAACACCGCGGGCTGCGGCGCCACCGCCTGGCCGCCGGTACCGGTGTTCACCCGATGCGGCTTGGCCGAGCCGGCAGTATCCACCGCGATCACATGCACAGCAACGTTCATCGTCTTGTTGTCAGGGTCACCCACCGCGTACACGCGGTTCAGCGATCCACCCTTGACCGGCAGATCGAGCGGACCGAGTATGGCCGGTCCGCTCTCACCGGTCGGCACGATCACTACCCGGTAGGTGTCCACCGGAACCACCAACTTCAACGATTCGCCGTTGGCAATGTTGGAGAACAACACCTGATCGTTGACTCGTATGTCGGCCGGTGGCACCGCGGCCGTGTGCGCCACCACCAATGAGGCCTTGTCCCGAGGGACCCCAGACAGGTCATTATTGAACGCGGTGACGATCGGCTTGCCGGACTTCTGTGCCGGCAGGTGGACGACCACATCGGTGCTGGACGTGGGGGCCACCGTGACCATGCTCCTCAACACGACCGCGCCGTTCTTCATGAAGGTGACCGTCCGAGTACCGGCGCCGACCTTGAAGGGACCGACGACCTGAGCCGTCGCCACCCGCTTGGCCACGGAGTGCCCGTCCACCGACACGTCGACGGCGGCGCCCGGCAAGCCCTGCACCACATAGATTTCCGCGTCGTTCGCGGCGTAGCTGGGCCCGACGGCCAGGGCGGTCAGCGCCAGTGCGACGGCGACGACACCGGCGAGCTTGGACCAAGGTCCGGCGACTTGGCTTCTCATTGCAACCCCTTACGTTCACTGTATGTAGTCTCCGTGATCGGAGATCCACGTTCGGCGCAATATGTGTAACATACATCACCTGTCTGGTCACCCTTCAGATGCGGAATGTAATCGTGAATGGGGTGCAATCTTCAGGCTGAGGGTGGAGGGACGGCGTGAGTGAGGCAGAGTCTCGATGGGGCACCACCCACCTTCGGACGCCGGCGACCCGCCGCGCCGCGGGGACTGTGCTGGTCGCACTGCTGCTGGTGGGAGCGGTGATCTTTTATCGGGCCGCGCCGGAAATTCCGACCACTCCGGCTGCCGCCGCGGCTCTCACCCCGTCACTCCCCGCCGGCTCGACGCCCGCCGGCTCGACGCCCGACGGCTCGACGCCCGCCGGCTCGACGCCCGCCGGCTCGACCATCGTTGGTTCCTCCACCGGGACGACCACGACCTCATCCGCCATCCAGCCGTCGACCGTGCGGCCGTCGCCGGCTTCGGCGGCACCCACAGAACCGGTCCGAACGCCGCCCACCAGCCGTGGACCGACGAAGGCAACGGCGGGCCTTCCCAGTCCCCCGCCGGGCTTGCCGAATCGACCGACCACCGGCCCGGGGATCACCGAACCGGGCATCCAGTTCACCGCCAGTCCGTCATCCGACGGCAGCTTCGATGTCTCGGAAGTGGTGCTGCTCTCCCAGCCGCAGGACGAGCTGTCGCTGCGACTGCCGCCGATCAGCCAGGCAGGCAACGAATTCGGGTCCCGTTCACCGGTGGCCACGACCGTCCAGGTGACGGCCGGCGACCAGCCGGTGGTACTGCCTTCTGACACTCTGCGTGCTGCCGTGACGCTGCCGTTGGGCAGCAGCGAGAAACGGTTCGAGTTGCGCTACCGACTTACCGGCGTGACCATCCGCAGCACACCGTCGAAGGCAGGACGGGCGCTGGCCGCCATCGGGCCGCTGACCGGCAAGGTGGCCCAAGATCTGCCGGTCGCCGTCACCGTCATCGGCAGCGGGGTGCGCAATCTCGATTGCCGCCAGCTCAGCCTGGACGAGCGCGCCTGCGCAACGGGAGAACTCCCTGATCTGCGGGTGAACCGCGTCCTGCCCTGGGCGCAATCGGTCGTCGTCGTACAACTCGATCTGTCGAGCCTTCGATGAACCCGGACGCGCTGGCACTGGCACTCGGAACCAACCGGGTGGTGCTGTACATAGGGTACGTGCTGCTGGCCGGGACGCTGACCTTCTGGGCGCTGGTCTGGCCGGACGGTCAAATGGATCGACGTCTGGTGCAGATGACCTGGCTGGGCACCGCACTGATGACGGTCGCGACCGTCACCGGTCTGGTGATCGGAATCACGGTCGGTGGCCGGGCGCTCGGCGATGTGGTCACCCCGTTGAGCGGTGCCGCAGCGATCGTCCGGTTGGCCGGGCTGGCCTTCATGGCATTCTTTCTCGTCGATGTGGTGCGCGCGGCGATCGCCGGATGGCGGCGAGTGGTGGCCGTGCTGGTGATTACCCTGATCGCCGCCACCATGGTCGTGCAGTCCGACGCGGTGACGGGGCCATGGCAGACGGTCAAGATCGTCGCCACCTTCGGGCATGTGCTCGCGACGGCGGCCTGGCTGGGTGGTTTGTTGGCTATGGCTGCCGTGCTGATCCAGCAGGAGAACCTGCGGGAGCTGGATTGGCTGATTCCCCGCTTCTCATTGGTGGCGACGGTCAGCGTGGTCATCCTGGTGGTCACTGGCAGCATTCATGCGCTGGCGATCGCCGGCGGGATCGGCTCTCTGGTCAGCTCCCTATTCGGCCTGGTGCTGTTCATCAAGGTGGTGATCTTCACGTTGATGCTGCTGCTGGGTAACCACGGCCGTCGGTACGCCGCCCGGGTGGCGTTCCGGCGCGTCAATCCCTTCGCAGACAGCACCAACAGGATGCGAATCCAGAGTCTGACCGTGGTGATGGGCGCCGAAGTGGCCATCGCTTTCGTCGCCCTGGCGACGACGTCCTTGCTGGTGCTGGCAGCGCCGGCTCCCTAGCTCCGGTCGACCCTGCTCCGGTCAGTTCTGCTCTGGCCAATCCTGCGCCGGGCGGCCCGCTCGGCCCGGCTCCGGCGAGGAGGTCCGGCGTCCCCTGGCAGCGGGGGCGGCGAATCCGGCGATCGCGATCAGCACCAACACCACGATCAACGCGTTCAGCAGACCGACGTGTTCACCCAGCAGACCGATCCCCGGTGGACCGACGAGGAACGCCAGGTAGCCGATGGTGGCCACCGCGCTGACTCTCGCGGCCGCGTGGCGCGGATCGTCGGCGGCGGCGGACATTCCGACCGGGAAACCGAGCGAGGCGCCCAGGCCCCACAGCACCGTGCCGACCACCGCCATCGGAACGCTGGGGACGAAGATCACCAGGCACAGGCCGATCACCCCGGCCACCGCAGAGGCCCGCAGTACCGGTACCCGTCCGAATCGGTCGAGGGCAAAGACGCCGGCGACCCTGCCCACCGTCATGGCGGTGACGAAAACCCCGAAGATCACCGCGCCGGTCGAGTTGGACGTACCCCGGTCGTCCACCATCGACAACGCCAACCAGTCCCCCGCCGAGCCCTCGGCGAAGGCCATCCCGAGTACGATCAGACCGATCATCAGGGTGGCTGGCTGCTTCCACACCGACAGGCGGTCACGCCAGGAACCGTGTGCATCATCGCTGTCGGACTCCGGCACCCCGAGCGATTCCGGCTGCACGTGCTGGATCGCCCACAGCAATCCCAGCGCCCCGAGTACGGCAACCCCGACCAGATGCCAGACGACCGCGACACCGACCTTCTCGGCGAGTGCGCCCACCCCGGCACCGGCCATCGTGCCGAGGCTGAACAGGGCGTGGAACAGCGGCATCAGGGTTCGGCCCATCATCCGCTCGTTTGCCGCTCCGGACAGGTTCATCGCGACGTCACAGGTGCTGGTGCCGCAGCCGAACATCGCGAGGCCAGCCAGGATCACCCCGTAGCTGGGCGCCACTGATCCGAGCCCAGTGACGGCCAGCCCGAGCAGCATCAGCAATTGGAAACACAGCATGATGCGTTTCGCGGCGTACCGGGCGATCAGGTGGCTGGATGCCGCCAGGCCGACCATCGACCCGCAGGACAGACCGAGAATCAGAATGCCCATCTGAAAAGTGCTGGCGCCCAAGCTGTCCCGGATTGCGGGGATGCGGGACATCCAGCTGGCGATGCCGATACCGCAGATGAAGAAGATGGCGAAGGTGGCGATCGTCCACCAGCGGCCCTGCCGGTGAGTGAGCCGACCTTGCGCCAGGATGGCGTTGCTGGGGCGTGACATCGGAGCGTTCCTCGGGGAGTCGGAGCCTTGAGCTTGCCCGTTTCGACGCAGGCACATACCCACGGTATTGGTCGGTGCTTGACCGCGCCGCTGCACGGTTGCCGTCGACGTGGACAACGTCTGGGCCGCGACGACATTGGCTCAGCACCTGCACGATCTCGGCCACCGTGAGGCCGCAGTCCTCACGCTGCCTCTGACAGCGCACCGGCCACACCCTGAGCACCATGAGTCAGCCCATGCAGGACAAGGGCCGGGCCGGCGCCCGCACGGTTCTCCGGTCGATCGACGGCGGGCGCCCCCGTTCGACCACCTTCAGCTGTGAGTTCGTCCCCGGCAACACGACCGCCCCACCTCGCACCCATTGACGAGACCCTCCACCGCTGGGCGAGGATCAACATCACCTCAATTGTGACGGATGTGACAGTACGCAACAGCCAAGTCCTCGTAGGCGAAGTGGATCCTCGCCGGGCTGCGGCCCCGAGTCTGGGTGGGATCAGGGGAGTGGGCGGCGGGAGGCGGCGGCTACGCCGTCGGCGGCGTCGGCTGCTTCGACGTCGGCGCGGCTGATGCCCAGGATGAACAGCACCGGGTCCAGGAATGGCTGGTTCAGCGTGGTGTCCGCGTGCTCGGCGACCACCGGCTTCGCGTTGAAGGCGATCCCCAACCCGGATCTGGACAGCATGTCGATGTCGTTCGCACCGTCCCCCACCGCGACCGTCTGGCTCAGCGGAACGCCGAACTGCGCGGCGAACCGCTCCAGGGCGCCGGCCTTGCCCGCCCGGTCGACGATGTCGCCGGTCAGTTTGCCGGTCAGCCGGCCGTCCATGACCTCCAGGGTGTTCGCCGCCACGAAGTCGAGCTCCAGTGCCTCTGCCAGATGCCGGACCACCTGGGTGAAGCCGCCGGAGACGATGCCGCATCGGTAGCCGAGGCGTCTCAGCGTCCGAATGGTGGTCCTGGCACCAGGAGTCAGCTCGAGCGATGCCCCCACCTGGTCCAACAGTCCGGCGTCGAGGCCGGCGAGCATCGCGACCCTGGCCCGCAGCGCCTCGGCGAAGTCCAGGCGGCCACTCATCGCTGCCGCGGTGATCTCCTCCACCGCGCGCCGGCTGCCGCTGTGCTCGGCCAGGATGTCGATCACTTCACCGGTGATCAGGGTCGAGTCGACGTCGAACACGATCAGCCGTTTGGACCGTCGCTCGAGGCCGGCCTGCTGAACGGCGATGTCGACGCCGGCGGCCTTACCGACGTCAGCGACGGCCGACCTCAGCACCGTCTCGTCCGGGGCCCAGACCGCAAGTTCCAGACCGGTCACCGGATAGTCCGCCACACGCTTGATGGCGTCGATGTTGACACCGAGTTCGCCGAACCGCCCGGCCAGCCGACCGATGGCCCTGGCCTGCAGTGGCCGCCCCATCACCAGCACAAGATGAGTGGCCGGAAGCCTGTCCTGCGGTACCGCTGCGCCGATCGCGACCCTGACGTTCATCCCGATGGAGGCCATGGCCTGTTCCACCCGCTCCTGCAACCCTTCGGCATCGGCGGCGGACTCGACCAGCACCCCGAGGGTCAGCGCTCCCCGGATGACCACCTGCTCGACATCAAGAACATCGGCCCGCTGAGCGCTGAGGACGGCGAACAGCACCCCCGTGACACCGGGCTTGTCAGGGCCGGTGACGGTGATCAGCACAGATGCCATCGCGCGAACCCCCTCACTGCGCCCGGTCGCCGGAACGCCGGCGGAGGTCGGTGTGCGCCGACGTCAGATCTTGAGGTGGTCGCTGGACTCGACGCTCTCCAGGCCCTTCCAGTCGCGATGGGGACGGGCCTCGGACCGCAGTCGCTCCGCCATGTGCGGATGGTGCAGCTCGAAGGCCGGCCGCTCGGACCGGATACGGGGCAGTGAGGTGAAGTTGTGCCGTGGCGGCGGCGAGCTGGTCGCCCACTCCAGCGAGTTGCCGTAGCCCCACGGGTCGTCGGCCATGGTCACCTCGCCGTGCCGATAGGACTTGATGACGTTCCAGATGAACGGCAGCGTGGATGCGCCCAGGACGAATGCGCCGATGGAGGAGAACGAGTTCAGGAAGGTGAAGCCGTCTGTGGGGGCGTAGTCCGGGTAGCGCCGGGGCATGCCCATGTTCCCCAGCCAGTGCTGGACCAGGAAGGTCATGTGGAATCCGACGAACGTCAGCCAGAAGTGGAGTTTGCCGAGCCGCTCGTCCAGGAATCTGCCGGTCATCTTCGGGAACCAGAAGTAGATCCCGGAATAGGTGGCGAACACGATGGTGCCGAACAGCACGTAGTGGAAATGGGCCACCACGAAGTAGGAGTCGGTGACGTGGAAGTCCAGTGCCGGCGCCGCCAGGATGACGCCCGTCAACCCGCCGAACAGGAAGGTGACCAGGAAGCCGCAGGCGAACAGCATCGGGGTCTCGAACGACAACTGCCCACGCCACATGGTGCCGATCCAGTTGACGAACTTGATGCCGGTCGGAATGGCGATCAGGAACGTCATGAAACTGAAAAACGGGAGTAGAACGGATCCGGTCGCGAACATGTGGTGCGCCCACACCGCGCATGACAGCGCCGCGATGCTCAGCGTGGCAAACACCATGGTGCGGTAGCCGAAGAGGGGTTTGCGGGAGAAGACCGGGAACACCTCGGTGACGATGCCGAAGAACGGCAGCGCAACGATGTAGACCTCGGGATGGCCGAAGAACCAGAACAGGTGTTGCCAGAGGATGGCTCCGCCGTTGGCCGGGTCGAACACGTGGGTGCCGAGGTGTCGGTCGGCCTCCAGGCCCAGCAGCGCGGCGGTCAGGATCGGGAAGGCGATCAGGATCATGATCGCCGTCACCAGGATGTTCCAGGTGAAGATCGGCATCCGCCACATCGTCATCCCGGGGCAGCGCAGGCAGATGACGGTGGTGATCATGTTGACCGCGCC